>WNGB01009912.1_pt1 | contig 41831 bp, 32 predicted proteins | sample 5400681 | NCBI WGS metagenome assembly WNGB01 (sample SAMN13153367, study PRJNA577476) | soil metagenome | isolation source: 115 cm soil or saprolite under grassland replicate 2 | place: USA:California | collected 2016-06-15 | reverse complement strand
TGACTCTTCTCTTGCAGAGGGGCGGGGAGTGACAGCCCAGAAGCCGACTGACGTCTGACGCCTGACGTCTGCCGCCTGCCGCCTGCCGCCTGCCGCCTGCCGCCTGCCGCCTGCCGCCTGCCGCCTGACGCCTGACGCCTGCCGCCTGCCGCCTGCCGCCTGACCCCTGCTCAAAGATCCCACTGTTCGATGTTCCACGTCTCGCCGCGCAGCGCGGGCGTGGGACGGAAGCCCGTCAAGCGCGGCGTGGTGGCTGTCGTGATCGGGCGCAAGAGCAAGGGGAGCGCTGGCAGGTCCGATTGCCAGATCGCCTGGGCTTCGGCGAACGCAATGTGTCGGAAGTTGGGGTCGAGGCTCTGCTCGGTCTGGTTCAGCAGGACGTCGGAGCGGGGGTTGCGATAGTTGCCATAGTTGCCGCCGCGGTACGCGTTCGTGCGCGATGGCACCGACGCGGAGTGCAGGCTGTAGATCGCATCGACGCCCGGGTCGTAGGCGCTGACCCAGGCGAACTCGACGATGTCGAATTGGCGGCTGACCAGGGCTTGCCCAGAGGCTGCCGATAGATCAAAGAACGTCGCGCTCGGAAAAACGTCGACGGCCAACTCGATGCCGACCTGGGCCAACTGGTCCTTGAGCATAGCCATTAGGCTTGGCCGGAACGGCGCGGGCGTGCTCCAGAACTTGAAACTGAGCCGCTGGCCATCTTTGGCACGCACGTTGTCGCTGGCGCGCATGTAGCCGGCTCGATCGAGCATCTGCTCGGCCAACGGCGGGTTGTAGTCGTAGCGCGGGGTGCCGGGCGCGAACGTCCACGACCACGACGGCACCTGACTTAGCGCGACCTCACCTTTGCCGAAAAGGACGTTGTCGTTGAGTGCCTGGCGATTGATCGCCAGCGCAATCGCCTGGCGGACCTGCGGATCGGCCAGGATCGCATTGTCGAGATTGAAGGTCAGGTGTTCCCAGGCGTGGCCTGGGGTGTAGCGCGCCTGGATGCCGGGCAGCGTGTCGAGCACGGGCGCGTCCCCCGCGTCGAGCGTGTCCTGGGCGATGACCTGCACCTGGCCGGTCGAGAGCAGGGTCAAGCTGTCGTTCTTGTCCGGCACAACGCGCAACACGACGCTGTCCAGCGCTGGCTTGCCCATCCGGTGCGGAAGTACCAGGCCGCGCGACTGGAACGTGAGGCTGCTGCCGGGGTCCCAGTTGGCGACCACGTATGGCCCGGTGCCGACGGGCATGCGTGCGAAGTCGGAGCGTTCGATCTGCGGCACCTGCAAACTGTGGCGTGGATCGTCGCCGACGATGTCGCGCAGTTTGTGACGCGGATAGATCGCGGGCGCATCGTACAGGCCGAAGAAATACAGCGGGTCGATGACCGGATTGTTGCCGAGATCCTTGTAGCGGTCAGGGTCGAGTGCTCGGGCCTCGTTGGACGAAAGATAGGTGAATCGGACGGTAACATCGTCGACTTTGTCGACAGATTTGAGCTTGTCTTCGAGCGTAGTGTCGAACCCAGATTGTGGGTTCATCATGAGCTGCCAGGTATAGACGACATCGTCGGCGGTGAACGGCATGCCATCGCTCCAGGTGACGTCCTGACGGAGTGGCATGGTGACGATGTAGCGTCGGTCACCACCGTCGCCGCTGAGTTGGATCAAGCCGTTTTCGGGCGACGGCAGGTCCGTGGCCAGGACCGGATACGGTCGCATCTGGTCGTCCAGACCGACGAGCGGATCGAAGACCAGGTTGGCGGCCAGATTGCCGGCCATGGTCTGTGGGTTGTAGAGCCGATCGGGCTCGTGCGCGAGCGCGACGATGACCGTCCGCGGCGAGGCGGGCTGCGCGGCGGCGCCGCTAGCGAGGAGACACAGGCCAAGGAGCGCGCTGAGCGCGGCCCTCACCGGGTGTTCTGTGGATCGAGGGCGTCTCGCAGGCCGTCACCCAGGAAGTTGAACGCGAGCATCGTCATCGCGATTGCCAGCGCTGGGAAGAGGACCATGTGCGGAGCCGAAAAGATGGCTTGATTGCCGCGTTCGATCATGCTGCCCCAGCTTGCCGTCGGCGGTCGGACGCCGAGGCCGATAAAGCTGAGCACGGCCTCGGTAAAAATCGCCTGCGGCACGCCATAGGTCAGGCGGACGATGATCGGGCCAGCCGCGTTGGGCAGCAGGTGCTGGGTAATGATGCGCGGACCAGGCGCGCCTAATGAGCGCGCGGCGGTCACGAAGTCGCGTTCTCGCAAGGTCATCAATTGGCCACGAACAAGGCGCGCCAGATCGGTCCAGTTGACGAGACCGATGGCCAGAAAAATGTTGAATATGCTCGAGCCAATCGCGGCGGTAATGATGATCACGAATAAGAGATCGGGGAAGGCGTAGAAGACGTCCGTGAAACGCATCAACCAGTTGTCGATGCGGCCGCCTAAGTAGCCCGAGAGGCCGCCAATCGTCAGGCCAATGCTCAGGATCAACAACTGCACGAAGATCGCCACCGACAGCGACACGCGCGCGCCGTGGATCAGCCGACTGAGTACGTCACGCCCGACGTCGTCGGTGCCCAGGATGTGCTGGGCATTGGGACGCACGTAGGACTGGGCCGGGAACAGTCGGTTCGGATCGTACGGCGCCAGGACATCGGCAAAGATGGCGATGGAAAGCATGAACCCGATGAACACCATGCCAGCGACCGCGAGCTTGTTGCGCAGCAAGCGACGCCACGCGTCGCGCCACAAGCCGCGCGACGTGCGCTTCGGGACGTAGACCTGGTCGACCGCGGTCTCGACGCGGCCTGGCGCAACGGCAGAGGTGGGCGTGACGGTCGCGGCCATGGCTAGCGGTAGCTGATGCGCGGATCGATGAACGCGTACAGCACGTCCACGATCAGGTTCAGAGCAGCAATCACGAACGCGTACAGCAGCGTCGAGCCCATGATCAGCGAGTAGTCGCGCTGGCTGATCCCCTGGACCAGCAGGCGACCCACGCCGGGCACCGAGAAGATGTTTTCGACGACCAGCGAGCCGACGATCAAGAACGCCAGAATCGGGCCGATGACGGTGACCACGGGAATAAGTGCGTTCTTGAGCAGATGGCGTCGCACGAGCACGAACTCGCGCAGACCCTTCGCGCGGGCAGTGCGCATGAAGTCCTGTCGGCTCACGTCGAGCACACTGGCGCGCGTGATGCGCGTCAGCAGCGCCGCCTGGTTCAGGCCCAGGGTCAGCACTGGCAGGATGTACTGGTTCGGCTTGCCCCAGCCACTGGTTGGCACCAGGTGCAAGGTGAGCGCAAACACGATGATCAAGATGAAACCGAGCACAAACGTCGGCACGCTGGCGAAGATCGTGCCGAACGCGAGCGCGGAGTAGTCCAGCGACGAGTTCTGGCGCATCGCGGCGAACACACCCAGCGGCACGCCGATCATGATGGCTACCAGCGCGGCGAACGCACCAAGCGAAGCCGTATTGGGTAATCCGCCCAGAATGATCTGGGTCACGCTGCGGTCCTGATAGGTGTACGACGGCCCTAGGTCACCGCGCAGCACGCCACCCATGTACATGAGGTACTGCTGCCAGGCCGGCTTATCGAGGTTGTACTTTGCGTTCAGGTTCGCGATGACCTGTGGTGAGACGGCCTTTTCCTTATCCCACGGCCCACCGGGCGTGATGTGCATCAGCGTGAACGTGATGAGCGACACGAACAGCAAGACCGGGATCAGCCACAGAATGCGGCGAATGATGTAGCGCGTCATACCACGAGGTCGTCAGTCCACAGTCTACAGTCAACCATCACGGGAACCATGACGGGAGACTGCAGACTTTAGACCAAGGACACCGAGCAAGTGCCTCGGGACTCAGTGCGGCGTTATACGCACCATGTCGAGGAAATAATCACCCGGGTAGTCGTCCTGACCGGTAATGGTCAACGGGCTGCCATCCGTCATCTGAACGTATGGCTTGACGAGAACCATGCGGCCGCGCACGAATAGCGGCGCAACTGGCGCATCCTGGATCAGGACCGTCTGCGCCTGGTTGTACAGCACGATGCGATCGCTCAGGTCGACCCCGTTGTCTGCCGTGCTGACAAGCTGATCGAATGTCGGATTGCAGTAGTTGTATTTGTTGTTGCCGCCCTTGCAGCCGAACAGCGTGTTGAACCAGTCCTGCGGATCGGGGTAGTCAGCGCCCCAACCACCGAACGCAAGCTCGTAATTCTTGTCCTTGAACGCGGCCTGATAAGCCTTGCTCTCCATCGAATTGAGCTGGACGTCGATGTTCAGGTTCTGCTTCCACTGCGCCTGCAGGAATTCGGCGCGACGCTGATTGGCGCTCGTGGTCGCGAAGCTATAGGTCAGCTTGGGGAAGCCCGCGCCACCCGGGAAGCCGGCTTCAGCAAGGAGCTCCTGCGCGCCTTGCGGATCGAACGCGAGCTCCTGGCCGAGACCCTCCACGAAACCAGGCATGCCCGGTGGGATGATGCTCGTCGCGGGCAGACCAACGCCACTGGCGATGTCGCGGATGAGCGCGGTGCGATCGATCGCCTTGGCCAGCGCGCGACGCACGCGCACGTCGTTGAGCGGCTGCTTGCTGTTGTTGATGTGCGCCCAGAACACGGTCAGCTCGTTGTACTGGCGCGCCTGCTGCGACAGGTCAGGATCCTGCAGCACGACGTTGACCACGGAGTCCGGAGTCAGCGTCCAGTCACGCTCGCCGTTCAGGTAGGCCGCGTAGTCCGCCTCGCCGTTGGTCACCATGAGGAAGGTGACGCGCTGCAGCGTCGGGACTGGCCACATGCCGTTGGCGGTGTAATTCGGGTTCGGGACAAACGAGATGTGGTCCTGGTGGACCCACTCAGTCATCATGAACGGGCCGTTACCGACGTACGTCGACGGGTCCTGCGTCCAACCCGTGGGATTGGCCTGAACGATGTCCTGGCGAATCGGCGAGACCACCCATAGCGCAGCCAGGTCCGGCAACGGACCGAATGGATGGGTCAGCCGAATCTCGAGCGTGAGATCGTCGAGCGCGCGCACGCCGACGCCATCGGCACTGGGCACCTTGCCCGAGTTCCAGTCGTCCGCGCCGACGATGCCCGAGTCGACGAAGAACGACGCGTACTCGGCGGCAATCTGCGGATCGAGAATGCGCTTCCACGAGTACTCGAAGTTCTGCGCGGTAACCGGCTGGCCATCACTCCAGCGCCCATCGGGACGCAGGTGGAAGGTATAGACCAGACCGTCAGGCGAAACGTCGTAGCTCTGCGCCGCGGCTGGCTGCGGCGTCAGCCGCGAGTCGAAACGGAGCAGCGGCTGGAATGCCTGGCGGATGACTGCCGCCTCGGTAGCGAAACTACTGCGATTCGGATCGATGTTGTCCGGCTCACCCTGCAGCGCGTTGATCGTCAGATCCTGCGGCTGTTGCTGCGCGAACGCGGGCTGCGCGGCCGCTGGCACCAATAACGCAATGGCTGCAATCAGATATACCAATCGCCTCATAGCAACCGACCAATCTCCTTTTCGGAGCTCAAACTCGCCGAGACAGGGACGCCTGGACCAGGTCCTTGCTCGCAGAGGCGTGGCGCTTCAATCGAGCACGCTGGCAAGTGGCACACGCGATCGACCACCCGAATGTGGCTGGCGGCACATGCGAGGCCACTCCTCCTCCTCATCTAGCGGGTGCTGCGACGTTGAAGCCCTCAGCTAGCCGGGTGCGGGCTACCGTCCCTCGGGTGCCGGGAATTGTGGCCTACGTTTTGACCAACGTGCAAACCGGATGGGCGAAATCGATCCGAACTTAACGATTGCGTAACCAGGGATCGAGCGCGTCGCGCAAGCCACGGCGCCCGCGGGCGGCGCGCTGGGCGCCGCACTCTGGGAGCACGCGCCAAGGAGCAACAACACCACCAGGGCTCAGACGATAGTAGCGTTCACGCGTGCATCGAGGGCTGCGCGATAGACGCGCACGGTCTGTTCGGCGATGCGCTGATGCGTGAAGCACTCGAGGACACGGGCGCGACCACGCTGGCCAAGCTCAGTGCACAGGGCGGGATCGTGCAGCAGTTTCTCGAGGGCAGCGCGCAACGCGGCCGGGTCGGCCTCGCGGACCACAAGCCCGGCGTCACCGAGGACGTGCGGAACCTCGCCCGAGTCCGAGCCGATCACGGGGATGCCACAAGCCATCGCTTCCATCACCGCGCGGCCGAATTGCTCCTTCCAGTTGCGGCGCGTCAGCGACGGTTGGACCAGCACGGTGAACTGGCGCATTCGATTTGGAATCTCGGTGGATGCGAGGCCCGGCTCCCACGCGATGCGGTCCGCGAGACCGAGCGCGGCGGCGCGCTGCTGCGCGCGTAGCTTGAGCGGGCCACTGCCGACCACATGCAGTCGCCACTCGCCGGGTAGGCCGGCCAGAGCAGCCAAGAGCACGAAAACGCCCTTTTCCTCGACCAGGCGGGCGATGAAGCCAATCGTCGGGCAGGCCGCCGACCGAGGCCCAGGTGAGAACAGCTCGGGGTCTACGCCGAATTGCGGGATGACGCTGGTCGGGCCACGGTAGCCCTTCGCGCGCAGCACCTCAACGGCTTCCGCGTTGCCCGCGATGGCGTGACTCGACGCGCGGTAGGTGAGCCGTTCGAAGAGGTTGAATGGTGGCGGGTAGCGCCGCAGCAGGTTCTGCCACGTGAAAAAGACGATCTGCGCACCAACCTTGCGGGCGGCCCGGACGCCGAGTGCCGTGGCCAGGTTGTACGGCTCTTCGTCGAGGTGGACGACGTCCGGCCGAACCTGCTCGAAGATGCGGCCGAGGTGGCGCCAGTGGAACAGGTGATAGCTGCCGTTGAAGCGGATCGGCTCTACTCTGAGCTCGTAGTTTTCGGCAGGCGCGGGCTCGAGGGTGAGCAGACGCCCGCCTGGCTCGCGCCACGATGGGCCGGTGACTGCTACGAGGCGATCGATGCCAGGCTGGGCGGCGATCTCGTCCAACTTGTGACGATACGCGGCGACGACCAGAATCTTCGACGCAATAACGACGCGCATTCCAGTGGTCAGTGGTGAGTGATCAGTGGCCAGGTGCGGCCAAGCCAGCCGCCACCACCGTCAGGGTTCACCGGTGGCTGACCACGGACTGCTGACCACTGACCCCTGACCACTCACCACTGAGCGATACACGCGGACCGTCTGCTCGGCGACCTGGCGCCAGGTGAAGCGCCGGGCGCGCTCCAGTCCGCGCCGCGCCAGATCATCGCGCCGCTCCTGGTGATCCAGCAGATCGGCCAGGCCGTGGCAGATCGCGTCCATGTCGTACGGATCGACGAGCAGTCCGGCGTCGCCAGCCACCTCCGGCAGTGCGGACGTATTGGACGTCAATACTGGCGTGCCGCACGCCATCGCCTCGAGCACCGGGATGCCGAAGCCCTCATACAGCGACGGGAACGCGAACACCGTGGCGGCACTGTAGAGCGGCGCCTTGTCCAACTCGCGGATTTGGCCGGTGAAGATCACGTTGCCTTCGAGGCCCAGCCGCTGGACCGTCGCGCGCGGGTCGGGAAAGAGTGGGTGACCGAGATTGTGGTAGCGGCCGGCCACGACGAGCTGATACTCGCGGCGGAGATGCTCCGGCAGGCGCGCGTAGGCCTCGATCAAGCGCGGCACGTTCTTGCGCATGTCGAAGCCGCCGAAATACAGGATGAAGCGCGAGCCGATGCCGTAGCGCTCGCGCATGTTGGCCAGTAGCCACGCGTCGCGGACTGGATAAATGGTGTCCTCGTCCACGGCGTTGCCGATGACGTGGATGCGCTCCGGTGGCAGCCGCAGCAGCTTGACGATGTCGCGCTTCGAGCACTCCGAAACCGTGATGATCGCGTCAGCACGGCGCGCGGCGCGTGAGACGAGGCCGAAGTACAGCCGGCTGATCTTGCGCCAGGCGTACTCTTTGAGCACGAACTGGATCACGTCGTGGACGGTGACTACGGTCGGCCACGGTGACCAGAGCGGGTTCGACCAGTACGGACAATGCAGTAAATCGATGCGCTCCCTGGCGCCAGCGCGGACGATGCCCGCTTGCTCCCACCACACCTGCTCGACGCTCTCGCCCAGCCTGGCCAGCGTCGAGACGGCCTCCACTTCCCTGAACCGATCCGAGAACTGCGGCGCCCGCACGGTATAAGCGCGCCTGAAGCGCGGCGCCAGCAGCACGTACTGCTGGTCTTTCTCCTCGAGCTTGTCCAGCCCCTCGAGCAAATGCAGCAAGTGCTGGCCCATGCCCGTGGCGGGCTTCTGCAAGAAGAGCGCGTTGATACCGATACGCATTCAGAGCCGTCAGCTTTCAGCTATCAGCAGTCAGCGTAGTGTGCCAGGCCGAGCCAAGCTGACGGCTGACGGCTGACGGCTGACCGTTGATTGCTTCTCATGCCGCCGCGACGTGGCGGTAGACGTCGAGCAGCCGTTCGGCGGCGCGCTGCCAGGTGTACTCCGCGGCACGTTCGTGGCCGCGTTCTATCAGCCGCGCGCGCAGGTCGGGCTCGGTCAGCGCCTGCTCCAGGGCGCCCGCGAGGTCCTCGACGTCGTCCGGGTCGACCATCACCGCGGCGCCTTCGGCGACTTCGGGCAGGCACGAGGCGCGCGAAGCGACGACGGGCGTCCCACACGCCATCGCCTCGAGGATCGGTAGGCCGAAGCCCTCATAGAGCGATGGGTAAGCGAGCACGTCGGCCGCCGAATACACGGCCGGCAACAAGTCGTCCGAGATGAAGCCAGGCATGAGCATGTCCTGCTGCAGCGGCGAGGCGGCGTGGTGTTCCAGGATGCCATCGACAAGCCAGCCTTTGCCGCCGGCCAGCACCAGCTTCAAGTCCGGTGGGCCAATCCGGCGCTGCTTCAAGAGCGCGAACGCATCCATGAGCAGCGACAGGTTCTTGCGCGGCTCGATCACGCCGATGGCGAGGATGAACGGTGCATCGCCGACGCCCAATCGCGCACGCGCCGACCGCAACGCATCCGGATCGACGACAGGCGCGAAGTGGCCTTCAACTCCCCCGGGCACCACGCTCACGAAGTCAGGATGAACACCGAGCAGCACCACCAGGTCATTTCGCGTGTTCTCAGAGTCCGCAATGATGTAGTCGGCCCGCCGCACGGAGCGTGGTACGACCTCTTCTAAATACGAGCGCAGGTGTGAGTCGGCGCATTCGGGCCGCATCAGGAAAGCCAGGTCGTGCACGGTCAGAATGCCGCGCGCATGCCGCAGCGGCGGCAGCACGAAATCGGGCGAGTGATACACGTCGACCGGGCCGCTCAGCCAGTCTGCCGCGACGGGCAGCTTGAAGCGGTGCCACAGGATGGTCAGCCACCGCTCACGAAGTCCGATCTCATGGCGACTGAAGTTGCGCGCTTTCGGAAACTGCGGCGGCGCACTGTCCCGATTCGGTCGCGCGTAGATCAGCTGATAGTCATTGATCGGATCGACCTCAGCCAGCGCGAGCACCTGGTTCCGCACCAGGCGGCCCACTCCGGCCCGCTGGTTGACGGCGGCCGAGTAGTCGATGGCGATGCGCATCTAGCGCGCTATTTTCGCCGGCTCAGTGGATACGCAACCAGTCCAACTGCGATCAGGCTCCAGTAGCTGATGCCCCGATCGAGCAGGGCGATGCTAGCCGCGGCGTGCTCGTCCACGCCAGGCGCGAAGCCAGCCTTCGCGGCGAGCAGGAAAACGCCCACGATCGCGCCTTCGGCGAAGCCCAGTCCGGCCGGCGTCAGGGGCAGCGTCGTCATCAGCGCCGAGGCCAGTGCCACGAAGACGATCACACTCTGCGAGATGCCGCCCAGCCCGAGCGACAGCGTCACCAGGTACAGCCGCGCGACTTCGCCGGCCCACGCGAGCCCGGTCAGTGCCAGCGCCAATGGCAGGCCGCGAAACGAGCCAAGCGTGCCGTGCTCGAAGCGCGCGTACTGCGCGTGCAGTCGATTGGGGAGGACGCGTTCGACCAGCGGCCGCAGGCGACGCATGCTTACCAGGCCGACCACGACGATGATGACCAGCGCACAGCCAATCTGCAGCAGCAGCAGGACTTCGGGCGGCAGCGCACGTCCAAACGAGAGTCCGGTCGCCGCGAGCATGAGCAGGAACAGGACGACGACGTCGATGATGCGCTCGGCCAGGATCGTCCCGATCGTCGTCGAAAATGAGACGCCGGCATTGAGCTTGAGCAGGTACGCCCGATACGCGTCGCCGAGCTTCGCGGGCACGATGCAGTTGGCGAACCAGCCCAGGAAGATGATCTCGGACAGCACCGCGACCGGCAGACTCGACGCACGCCGGGCCGAGCCGAGGCGCCCGCGTTCGGTCAACGCAACATTGCCGAGCAGCCGCTTCCAGCGCAGGGCACGCACCGGGAACGTGGCATAGAAGGCCACCGTGGCTGCCACCAGGAGCGCCGGATTGGCCTGCCGCACCCAATCCAGAATCGCGCCCACGTCGATCTGGACTCGCGTGAACAAGAACGCGATGATCGTGAAGCCGAGCGCGAACGAGATGAGCGTGCGCAGGTTGAAGAAGCGTTTGCCCAGCGCGGGCGCCCTGGTCGTCTCGCTGTCTTCGAGCTCGCCGTTCGGAGCTTGCTGCGCAAGCTCGACTACCGGATCGAGATCTTCGGTCTGGGTCTGGGTCGTCATCGGGTCAGGGCTGCCAACGGGCGCCGGCGCAGCTGATTCGCGGCCACCAGGCCTAACCCGAGCAAGACCCCTACCTGGACGTTAACGCTGTGCACAAAGAGGCTGTCAAACATGTTGTGGACGCAAAAGACAACCAGACCACCCACGCACCCTGCCAGTAATGCGCGCCAGAACGTGTCGCGCTGTGCTTCAGAATCGACCAACGTCCCACCAAGGTAGTGGAAAACGAGGCCGAGCATCATCAACAACAACGAACCTCCGATAACACCCAGCTCGGCAAGCATGTTCAGGTAGTAGTTGTGCGCGTGCCCGAGCGCTTCCGGCCATGGGCCGACGAAGTAGGCCGGATAGGCCGCGCCGTAGTTGCCGGCGCCGACGCCGAGCCACGGATGATCGAGGAACATGTACCAGCCCGCTTGCCAGTGGGCCATGCGCTCGACGACGGCCCAGTTTTCGGCCGTGACCTGCACGTTACGGACGTCGAAGACGCCGAAATACTCGATGGTTTGCGCGATGCGGTCGAGGATGGCTGGCGGCAGCAGCCCGGAAATAGCCAGCGTGACCGCCAGCACGGCACCAATGACGCCCGGGACTAGCAGCAGCCGCGTTGTGCGACTCCAGGTGAGCACCAGCACGGCCACAGAAAACAGTGCGCCAAGCCAGGCCCCACGCGATTGGCTGAGACCGATGCCGACAGCGAGCATGCCGCAGGCGGCCAGCGACGCCACGCGCATCGGTACTGAATTCGAACGCGTCAGCGCCATGACGCAAGCCAGCGGGGCAATGGTCGTCAAGTAGCCGGCGAACGGATTGGGCTGCTCGAAGTGGCCGAAAGCGCGCAATGCGCCCTGGACCGCGAACTGGTCGGGACCTGCGCCGGTGGCGAATTGAACTGCTCCGTAGACGGCCTCAGCTGACCCGGCGGCGAATAGTGCCCCAAGGATCCACCAGACGTGACGGCGCTCACGCGCCAGGTCGACAACGACAAACACGACCAGCAGGAGCTCCAGCCACTTGAGCGACTCCTTAAGTGCCAGCCCCTTGTTGTCCGCGTAGCCGATCGACAACAGCGCCAGAGAGGCCAACGCCAGAACCGCCAGCACCGGCGGACCAAGCCACACGCTGATGCGCCGCTGGCGCGCGCCTCGGGCGAGCCAAGCCGCACCGAGGATTGCGACGATCACTTCCGCTGCGCCAACCGAGAAATCCGCGGTGGTTTCCGCCCCAGCTGATGAGCGCGCCAGGCCGCCGAACGGCACCGCGAAGAGCAACAGTGGCACCGCGACCAGCGGCTGAATGAACGCGCCCACCGTGCCCATCAGGCCAATGCCACCCACCACGACGAGCCATGGTTCGGGCAGCGACACGGCGGCGCCGATGCCAATCAACCCGACGGCCCACGCCAGCACACTGGCCAGGCCCGGCCGCGCCGCGACCGCGGGAGGCGGCCGCCAGCGGGCCGATCTGATGCTCACGCCGCGGCGGTGACCTCGCGGAAGTAGGCGATCGTCTTGCCCACGCCATCGCGCAACGGCACACGAGGTTGCCAGCCGAGCTCGCTCTGCGCTCGCGCAATGTCCGGCCGCCGGCGACTCGGATCGTCGGGCACCGGATCGAGATAGCTGATGCCCGACGAGCTCGACGGAATGAGCTCGAGGACGAGCTTCGCGTAATCGAGGATGGTGTGCTCCTCAGGGTTGCCGAGGTTGTAGACGCGGCCGGCCGCGTCGGGCCGGCTCGACTCCATCACTGCCAGCAGACCCTCGATCAGGTCCTGCACGAAACACAACGAGCGCGTGTATTGACCGTCACCGTAGATCGTGAGCTGCTCGTTGCGCAGTGCCTGCGTGATGAAATTGGGCAGCATGCGCCCGTCCTGAGGGTCCATGTTCGGCCCGTACGTGTTGAAGATGCGAATGATGCGCACGTCCACGTCACGCGAGCGAAGATAGATCATGCACAGCGCCTCGCCGAAACGCTTGGCCTCGTCGTAACAACTGCGCGGACCTGTCGACGACACGTTGCCCCAGTAGTCTTCACGCTGCGGATGCTGGTGCGGGTCGCCGTAGATCTCTGAGGTGGACGCGAACAGCACGCGCCCGCCATGGTTGTTGGCCAGGTCCAGGACGTTCTGCAGGCCGACCGAGTTGACCCGCGCGGTTTCTAGCGGCAGGGCCATGTAACTGCGCGGGCTGCGCGCGTTCGGACTGGCCGGACTGGCCATGTGGAAGTAGCGGTCAGCCTGGAGGCTCACCGGCAGTGGGCCCTCGGTGACGTCGCACTCGAGCAATTCGAACTTTGGGTCATCCAGCAGGCCGTCCACGTTGCGCCGCAGGCCGGAGGCAAAGTTGTCCAGGCACATGACGGAATGGCCGTCGGCCAGCAACCGACGACACAGGTGGGAGCCAATGAAGCCGCCCCCACCGGTGACGAGCACTTTCACGTGATGGCAATTCTAGCCTGCAACTTTGCCGGGTCGGTGCAGCAACGCCCGAATACGCCAGCCTACTCAGGCTCTTCGACAATTGCGAGGATGAGCCAGAACAGGAACGCCAGGTCGACCAGAAAATAGCTGTTGTCGATCAGGCCGTGGGTGAGCATGTCGGCCATCGCGCCGAGGGCTCCGGCGGCGAGCCAGGTGCGCTGACGTACGGCGCGGCGGGCGAAGGTCACGATGAGCCAGACAAATGCGATCAAGCCAGGCAGCCCCATCTCGAGCCAAAAGTTGAGCATCCAATTGTGCGGATGCGACAGGTTCGGCTCGGCCACCGCTCCTTCACGCAGGTAGTTCTGGTACTGGTACACGAAATTGTCCAGCCCGACGCCGAACAAGGGGTGGTCGCGCAGCATCTGCAGACTCGACAGCCACAGGTCGATGCGGAAGCCGCCGGTCTGGCGCAGCGGGTTGAGTCGCTCGGGCAACGCGCCGACGATCGCAAGCGCACTGGTGCCCAGCAGACCAACGGCCAGCACCGCACCGGTGGCGACCGCCAGGCGCCGCAATCCAAGTGACGCCAGTGTGACGATCGTAGCGACCGCCAGGCCAAGCCAGGCGCCAGTCGAGAACGACAGCACCACCGCCACCCCGACGACAGCAGCGGGCAGCGCCACGACTCGGAAGCGTGCCAAGCCAATCGCAAGCAGGAACGGCCATGCTCGCCCGAGCATCAGGGCCATGTGATTCGGAGATGGATACCAGGCCTGTGCGCGCCGCACCCCCTCGGCCTCGGTGCCGCCAATGCCCAGCGCGACCTGGACAACGGCGGCACCTGCCACGAGCGTCGCCGCGGCAAGAAAGCCGCCCAGGGCCAGCCGCGAAGATCCAGGCAGGCAGCGCAATAGCCAGAAGAAAAGGATCGGCTCGAAGATCAGCGCGCGCAGCTCACGGGCGGACAGCAGCGGATACTCGCTGACCAGCAGGCCGAGCAGCGCCGCCGCCAGAAACAGCGCCAGCGGGGCGTCGTAGCTGCTCCTCGGCAGCCTCAGCGCCACGCGACCTCGGACCCCCTGAACAGCCGCGCCGAACCACGCCAGCAGCAGCGTCAGGCCCGGCGGCGAGACCGACAGCGGCCCAACAAGCTGGCGCGAAAAGAAGTAGAACGGCAAGGCGGCGCCGATAAGCAGTGGCCCGCTGCGTGGCTGCCAGACCAGAGCCGCTGCCACTGCGATAACCCCGAACACCAGCAGGTCGGGTCGATGGCTCGGCGCAGTGAACGTGAGCAGCAGGCCGGCCACGCCCAGCAGCGCAGCTCTTGTCATTCCGAGCGGAGCGAGGAATCTCGCGGGCATGTCGCTCGCGCTTGTGCGACGTTCAGACAGGCGAGATCCCTCGCAGGCTCGGGATGACAACCCGCGGACTCGGGATGACACGCATGCGCCGTCTTTTACACTGACTGGCAGTGCCAATTCGCACCGTCGGTGTGGTGGGTTGCGGGCTGATGGGCTCTGGCATCGCCGAAGTGTGTGCGCGCGCCGGCTACGTCACCATCGTGCGCGAGATCGAGGACGCGCTGCTGGCGAAGGGTCGCGGGCGTATCGAGAAATCGATGGCGACGGCCGTCGAGCGCGGCAAGCTCGCCGACGCGGAGCGCGCCAGTGCACTGGGCCGCCTTTCAGGCACGACGAAGCTCGAGGACCTGGCGCAGTGCGACCTGGTCATCGAGGCCGCGACCGAAAATCCCGAGATCAAGCGGCGCACCTTCGCCGAGCTCGATCAGGTGTGCCCGCCGCACACCATCCTGGCCAGCAACACCTCGTCCATACCTATCATTCAGATGGCCACGTCCACGAAGCGGCCGGACAAAGTGCTCGGCATGCACTTCATGAACCCTGTACCGGTCATGCGCCTGATCGAGTACGTGCGTACGCTGACCACCTCCGACGAAACCCTCGAGACCGCGCGCACGTTCGGCGAGAGCCTGGGTAAGCGGATCATCGTCAGCAAGGATCGCGCGGGCTTCATCGTCAATTTCCTGTTGATCCCGTATCTGACCGAAGCCGTACGCATGCTCGAACAGGGTTTCGCCTCGAAGGAAGACATCGACGTGGGCATGATGCTCGGGACGAGCTATCCGATGGGGCCGTTCACCCTGCTCGACTACGTGGGCCTGGACACGACGCTGTACATCGCGGACATTCTGTTCGACGAGTTCAAAGAGTCGCGCTTCGCCGCGCCGACGCTGCTGCGACAGATGGTCGCGGCTGGCTATCTCGGACGTAAAACTGGCCGAGGCTTCTACGACTATTCGGCCGGCGAGCAGCCACCGTCGGCACGGTGATGCGCAAGGTCGGCATCGTCGGCGTCCCGATGGACCTCGGTGCAGGCCGCCGCGGCGTCGACATGGGGCCATCGGCCATCCGCTACGCCGGCCTGGAGCACGATCTGGAGGCGCTCGGGCTGGAGGTCGACGATCACAACAACTTGCCAGTACCGGGCCCAGAGGGCATCGACATGGGCAACCCGCGCGCCAAGTACGAGGCGCAGATCGAGGTGACCTGCCTGGAGCTCGAGGCGTGCGTGTCGTCGATGCTGCGCACAGATCGATTTCCGCTGGTCCTGGGCGGCGATCACTCGCTGGCCATGGGCACGGTGGCCGGATTGCTTGACGTAAAGTCAGACGTCGGCGTTCTGTGGATCGATGCCCATGGCGATATCAATACGCCCGAAACCACGCCGAGCGGCAACATCCATGGCATGCCGGTTGCCGCCATGCTCGGCCACGCGCGCATCGCCCCGCGCTTGCGCTTCTTGGACAGGCACATTCGTCCCGAACGCGTGGTCCTGTTCGCGACGCGGACACTCGACCCTGGCGAACGGGACATCGTGCGTGACCTGGGCATCCGCATGTTCACGATGAGCGAGATCGACCAGGTTGGCGTGGTCAACGCCGTCCACGCGGCTGTGGAGGGGCTGGCTGGGCCCGGCGGGATTCACGTCTCGCTGGACATGGACGCGGTTGACCCGCTCGAAGCGCCAGGCGTGGGCACGCCCTGGCCTGGCGGCTTGACCTACCGCGAGGCACACCTGGCCATGGAGCTACTTGCGGCCACCGGCCAGGTCACGTCAATGGAAGTAGCCGAAGTGAACCCCATTCACGATCACGAGAACCGCACCGGCCGCCTGGCCGAGGAGCTCATCCTCTCAGCCCTCGGGCGTGTGATCGCCTGACGCCCGTTACCCGTCAACTCCCTCGCCCCGCGCACGGGGAGAGGGTGGGGGTGGGTGAGGGGTCCCCTGGCCATCGGCCACTGCCCGCGAGGCGGAGCGGCTACGACTCAAAACTTCGCCAGCATCTGCTTCTCTCCCAGAGAAGGAAAGTCACATGTCGGACTAGGCGATGACGTATGGCTAGTTGCGCGGCGGCGTGTGCAAGCGGCGTTTGCGCGCGGCTTTGACTAGCGCTTCTTGCGTCAGCTCGCTATCGCGTTCGGCGACCTCTTGCAGTAGCTGGGTATTGGCGATGGCGTCGCCCAGACACCATTCCTGGTGGTCGAGCAGCGATTGCTCATCCTCGGCGGCGCCGCCGCACCACGAGCAGCCCCAGGCCGGCCGCGAGTGAGCTGCCATCAGGGTAATTGTGCGTCTTCGAGGCCGCGCGCGTGCAGGTCGCGCGCCTGCTCGATCACGCGAAAAGCCGCGGCGGCATCTTCCCAGCCCACGACGTCAGTCCACTTGTCCTCGAGCGCCTTGTACGTCTGAAAGAAGTTCTCGATCTCGCGCAGCCAGTGCTGATCGATATCGTGCAGATCGCGAATGCTGGAAGACCGCGGGTCGCCGACCGGCACAGCCAGGATCTTCTGATCCGGCCCCTTCTCGTCCTGCATGTCCAGCACGCCAATCGGCCGGGCGATGATGTGGCAGCCTGGAAACGTCGGCTCGTCCACCACGACCAGCGCATCCAGCGCATCGCCGTCCTCGGCCAGCGTGCCGACGACGAAGCCGTAGTCGGTTGGATAGTGCACCGACGAGTACAGCACGCGGTCGAGCGTCAGGACGCCACGCTCCTTGTCGACTTCGTATTTGTTGCGACTGCCGCGTGGAATCTCGACGAATACTTCGATCAGGCCCGGCTCCACCATGACAGGGTACCCTTTGGCTCACGTATGTCCCACCTTGCCCAGCAGCCCAACGTTCTCCCTGGCGGCATCATGGGCCGCATCCTGCGCGTCGACCTGTCGACCGAAACAATCAGCGTCGAGCCGCTGTCGCCCGCAACGGCGCGGCAATGGATCGGCGGCACTGGTCTTGGCGCGCGCATGCTCTATGACGAGGTGCCGCCCGGCATCGAGTGGGACGATCCCGAGAATCGCTTGATCATCGCCGCCGGGCCATTGGCCGGCACGAAGGTGCACGGGGCAGGGACGTATTCGGCCGTGACCAAAGGTCCGATGACCAACCTGCTCGGCGCGACGCAGGCCAATGGCTTCTTCGGCGCGTACTTGAAGCAGAACGGCTATGACGCGATCGTGCTCCAGGGCCAGGCCAGTCGCTGGCTGTATCTGTACATCGCCGAAGGCGTGCTCGAGCTGCGCTCAGCCGATCACCTGCTCGGTAAGGACACGTGGGAAACTGAGGGCGCGCTGCTGCACGAGCTCGGCTTCAAGTTCCGCATGCTGAGCGTGCACGGCGTCGGCCCGGCCGGCGAGCACCTCGTCCGCTTAGCGGCCATCGCCGGCGATCAGGGTCACGTCGCGGCGCACAACGGTGTCGGCGCGGTCATGGGCAGTAAGCGCCTCAAATGCATCGCCGTGGCGCGCGGCAAGCAACAGGTTCCGGTCGCGCATCCCGAGCAGCTTACCGAGTACGCTGACGCCCTGTTCGACCACGCGTACGAGTTCCGCGATCGCTGGCTCGCCCGCGGTGGCACTGCTGTCGGCTTGAGCGACATCCACGCGCTGGGCGCGTTGCCCGTGCGCAACTACCAGACGAACGTGTTCGAGGAGCACGAGGCGATGAACGGTCTCACGTTCCGCGAGAACTTCGACGGCAAGCACACGCCATGTTGGGCGTGCCGCATGAACCATCTGCACACCGGCTGCATGACCGAAGGGCGCAAGAAGGGCTACGTTGGCGAGGAGCCCGAGTACGAGGGCTTCGCCGCCTTCGGGCCGCAGGTCGGCATCACCGACCAGAGCGCAGCGTTCTGGCTGTCCAATCTCGCCGATCGCTACGCGGTGGACTTGAACGAGGCCGGCTGGCTGCTGGGTTGGGTGCTCGAGTGCGTCGACAAGGGCATCCTCGATCGAGAGCGCGACCTCGATGGCCTCGATCTAAAGTGGGACGAGGAGGACTCGCTGGCCGAGCTGTTACGCAAGATCAGCGTCCGCGAGGGATGCGGTGCGTGGCTGGCCGAGGGTGTCATGCGTGCCGCGCAGCACATCGGCCGCGGCAGTGAGGAGCTCGCGGTCTTCACGCGCAAGGGCGCGTCGCCGCGCGGCCACGATCACCGCGGGCGCTGGACCGAGCTGCTCGACACGTGTGTGGGCAACACGTCGACGATCGAGGCTACGGCCGGCGCCGACCCGGTCGACAACCTGCCCATCGAGCCGGTCAAGAACCGCTTCGATCCGCTCGACGTGAGTCGTTTCGTCGGCCAGATCAACGGTCGCCGTCAGTTCGACGATTCACTGGGCGTGTGCCGCTTCGATTCCCAGGACCTGCTGCTCGAGCTCAAGACGTTCAACGCGGTGACCGGTTTGAACTATGAGCCGATGGATGCGCTGCGCAAAGGTCGCCAGATGGTGCACCTGATGCGCGCCTTCAACGTGCGCCACGGGCTGACGACCGACATGGAAGAGCCGAGCCCGCGCTACTTCTCGAATCCGAGTGACGGCGCCGCGGCGGACAGTCACCCGGAGACGGCGTGGCCGTTGATGAAGCGCAACTATTACCGCACCATGGGCTGGGACGAACAGAGCGGGCTGCCGCTGCCTGCGACGCTGTACGTGAAGTGCACGCCGATCGAGGCCGTGGTGTTCCAGCGCCAGCGGACGAAGGCCATGATGGCACCGAGCACGAACACGGCCACCAGGCCGTCGAGTCCGTACTGGAACGCGTGGGCGGCCACGAAGCCGATGTTTGCCAGGAGCCAGCCAAGGCGCGGCTGGAGCCAGCCACGGAACATCAACTCTTCGCTCGCGCCCGCGCACGCCGCGATCACGAGCGCGCCCACCGGCGTGGCCGCCGCTGGCACGAGCCTGGTCACCACCGTCGGATCGGTCATGGGCAGGCCGAGCCAACCCAGCAGCCCGCGATTCAGGAAGTCGAGAACGATGCCTACGCCAATGGTCGCGGCGGTGACGCCGACGAGCATCGCGATGTCCCGACGACGCAGCGGACCAAGGCCGAGCCGGGCCACGGCATCGCGCGCCGTCGCGAGCACCGGCCAGCCACAGCCGAACAGCACCAGCACACCGATCCACAGGACCGAGTACACCTGCATCAGCAGCTGATCGGTCGTGCTCAACGGCTGGATCGTGCTGTCGATGCGGTTCAGCAGGTCGCTCAGCGGTGCGCGTCCGCCCAGCAACGCCAACGGCGCGATCGACATGGCACTCAGCACGAGCACGCCCACTGTGCCCTGGACGTGCGCTGGTGAGTCGCTGTCGACGCTGGCTCCGAGACGCGTCGCCAGCCAGGCCCAGGCCGGAGTGACGGCGAGGAGAGCGCCCAGGACGAGGATGACGAACATCGCCAGGATCGGCGGCAGCAGCCGCTGACCCAGCTCTGCCGAGGGTGGCGTGCCCGGATCGGCAAACGTGAGAAAGATGAGGCCGAGCGACAGCAGCGCGAACACGATCAGCGTGAGCCAGAACCACAGCCAGCTGATGACGCGCGGCGCCGGATACGCCCGCAGCTGGAGCAGCGCGGCGAGCACGATGAGCGGGACGTAGGCCATCCCAGCGGACGCGAAGTTGCCAAACTGGCCGCCCACAGCCACCCCGATGGCCAGCACGAAGCCCAGGCCACCGAAGGCGACCAGCGCTTTCCACCATCCCGCGGAGGCCTGGTCGACGGGCCGGACGAGCTCAGCGTGGGCCATTGCTTGCATGGAGTATGTACAACGCTGCGCCTGGCCGAAGGGGGATTGGGTTACCTGTCATTCCCCCGATGACAACAGTCTTGCGGCGAGCACTTCCGCGACGTGTTTGACCTCGACGTCCAGGCCAGCGGCGTCCGCGGCGCCGCGCAGGTGCAGGATGCAGCCGGGGTTGTCGGTGACGAGGACCCGCGCGCCAGTGGCGCGGACATTGTCGAGCTTGCGGGTCACGATGCCGCGCGCAACTTCAGGGTGATCGACGGACGACCCGCCGCCGAAGCCACAGCACACGTCCATCTCGGGCAAGTCGACCAATGAGACACCCGCCCGCCGCAATACGCGCGGGCCGAGCGCAGAGATGCCCAGAACGTTGGTGCTCTGGCAAAAGCTGTGATACGTCACGTGCTGCCCGACACGATCAGCCAAGGGCGGCGGGTCGGCTACCCGATCGACAAACGTAAGCAGGTCAAACGTGCGGCCGGCCAGGCCGCGGGCACGGGCAGCCCAGTCTGGCTCGTCGCGCAGCAGCCGCTCGTAGTCATGCATGATGGCGATGGCACATGACGCGGCGCCGGACACCACGTAGTCTGCCTCCACAGACTCCAGCATGCCGATGGTCTGTCGCGCCAGCGCGCGTGCCGTCGCGAGGTCGCCCGCGTCGAGCATCGGCAATCCGCAGCAGTGCTGGCCATCGGGCACCACCACTCGGGCACCACACGCCCGCAGCACCCGCAGCGCGGCATCGATTTGCTCGGGCGCGAAGCGATCGGCGATGCATTGCAGGAAGTACGCGACCGTTTTGCCTCGGGCGCCGCTGCCAGCCCATGGCCCATCAGTGTCGCCGGCGAATGTCCGGCCAACACAATGGTCGCGCGCCGGGGTGGCTGCCAGCGCCGGTGGCGTGCGCCATGCCCAGGCCGTCGGAAGCGGCAGCCTCAGCAAGTTTCCACGTTTGGCTGGTGCTTGCAGGAGCCGCGCGGCACGCAGCGCGAGATCGAACACCTCGGGCTCGCGCCATACCGCGAAGGCGGCACGCTTGTACCACGGCAACCCGTAGCGCTCTGTCACCCGCGCGCGGGCATCGAGGATCAACTCGGGCAGCGGGATGCCGACCGGGCAGACGGTCGCGCAGGCATTGCAGCTGACGCATAGCGACTGCGGTCCGGCGTCTGCCTCCAGGCCATGATGAAACGGCGTGTTCACCAGGCCGATCGCGCCAGAGTACACGTGGCCAAAGACGTGCCCGCCGACGACCTGGTACGGCGGGCACACGTCGGCGCAGGCCGCGCAGCGAATGCAGCGCAGAGCCTCGCGTGCCTGCGGGTCGCGCCACATCGCGCTGCGCCCGTTGTCGACGAGCACAATGTGCAGCTCGCACTCGGGCTCTGGCCCGGTGATGACGGTGGTGTAGGTGGTGATCTCCTGGCCGGTGCCCGAACGGGCGAGCAGGCGTACCTGCGCGGCGGCGTCCTCGAAGGTTGGGACGATCTTTTCCCAACCGGCGATCACGACGAGCAGCTTCGGCAGCGTGCTCACGAGGTCGCCGTTGCCTTCGTTGGTGATCAGCAGCACCGACCCTGTCTCGGCAATCAGTGCGTTGGCGCCGATCATGCCCGCGTCCGCGGCGAGGAACGCGCGGCGCAGCTCGTGGCGAGCGAACGTCACCTGAGCCTGGACATCGTCGTGCGGCACGTCCTGGCCTGTTTCCGATTCGAACAGGGATGCCACCTGCTGACGGCTCTTGTGAATGGCGGGCATGACCATGTGACTGGGGGTTTCGTGCGCGAGCTGAATGATCCACTCGCCCAGGTCGGTCTCGACCACGCGCAGCCCGGCTGCTTCGAGGTGGTGGTTGAGGAAGACCTCCTCGGCGACCATGCTCTTGCCCTTGGCCAGCAGCTTGACGCCCCGTCTTTGCAGCAGGTCCAGGATGGTGGCCCGCGCCTGCTCGGCTGTGTCCACCTCGTGCACCTGGGTTCCAGCCTGGGCCGCGGCGTCGACAAAGGCGCGCCGGGCGGCCGCGGGATCGGCCAGCACGTCGTCCTTAGCGGCGATCAGCCTGTCGCGCGCCGTGTCGAAGTCAGGCGTGGCCGCGCCGAGCGGCGGCGCCTCATGCGCAAGCCGAGCGAACGCAGCGTCGCGCGTAGTGCGCCAGGCGCGTTGGAACGCCAGCAGATTGCGTGGTAGACGCTCATCCGCGAGGGCAGTTCGGTAGCGCTCTAGGAAGGGTTTGACCGCGCCACTCACGCGTGGCCTACGACCACCAGTACCAGCGCGCGCGGACCGTGGACGCCGACTGTGAGCACCCGCTCGATGTCGGCCGTGCGGCTCGGACCGCTCATCAGCAGCGGGTGGTGCGCGCCTGACCGGACCAGCTCGCGCAGGCTGCCCATCGCGTCATCGAGCGTGGGCAAGAGTCGATCTGCGGGTACGAGGAGCCACAACCGTTCGGCCAGGAAGCACGCGCCGCGATCATCGCGCGGCTCGTTGAGCGCCACGGACCCGGTCTCGGCGACCGCGAACTCGGCGACGGCCACGATCTCCGGTGCGCCGAGGCTAGCGTGTGGCAGCCCATCGGCCACGGTGGGATACCGCGTGGCGAGGGTGCGCGTCGCCGCCAGCGTAGCGCCGGAATCCGCCAGCAGGTGCCGCGCAGCCAGCTGGTCTGCAGCGCGCAGCACGGCGGCGCCCACCAGCTCAGCCTTCGCGGTGAACGTGGTCCACAGATCGACCTCGGTTACCGCCGAGCTCACCCATCGATGCTACGCCGTAGATTAGTTAGTGCGAGCACTGCTGGGTATACGTCTGGCGCACCAATTCCTCGAGGCCACGCGGATCGCGCTGCTGGCGCTCCGCGACGAGGTTCAACTGGCGGTCCAGGTCGTCTTCGACGTTGGGTTTACCCTGACCGCCGAACTGGTCGATCCAGAACAACGCCGACGCGCGGAACGCGCGGATTTCCGAGTCGATGCACGCCGACGCACCGCCGCTTGACAGGTAGCCGCTGACGGCGTCCTGGGCATGCGTAGCCTCGTGGGCAATGACAGCCGCGAGCGTCGTCGCGTCGGCGTCACTCCACCGTTGATCGATCTCGACCACGTGCCGCGCGACGCTGTAGCGCGCGTAGACGCCCGGTGCCATGGGCACGAACTGCATGCGCACGCGGTTGGCGTCGAGCACGGTATGCAGTTGAAGGGTGGCCGGGCTCCGGTCAAGGAGCGCCAGCGCGTCGAGCAGGCGCTGATCGTAGGTCGCCAGATCTTCTGCGCCGGCACTGGTATTCGGGGCCAGCAGTGCCGCAAGAAGGGCAGCCACCGCCAGGAAGAGGCGCGGCATGCGCCGGTCTGTGGCAGCCTGCGTGCCACGTGGCGGCTCTGCGCCAGTGGTCAGTAGTCAGTGGTTAGTGGTCAGTCGTCACAGCAGCACGGCGCAGCCACTTGCTTCCAGCTCGTCAATCCACATGGGCGAAGCGCGGAGTGGGTTCCAACGCAGGTCCAACTTCTCCAATTGGGGCAGCTCGACTAGCCAGTCGGGTGCCTGCTGCAGGCGGTTGTTGCGCAGGTCGAGGCTGCGCAGACGCGGCAGGCTGGCCAAAGTCGGCGGCAGCGAGGCGAGGTGATTGTTGCGGACGCTCAGCTCACGCAGCGCGCCAAGGCTGCCGATGGTGGCGGGCAACTCGGTCAGCGCATTGTCCTCCAGATACAGCTCACGGAGTGCTGATAGCTGGCCAAGCGCATCGGGCAGCCGCGTCAGCCGATTGCGGTACAAGCGCAGCTCACGCAGGCTGGCCATGCTGCCAATCGCCTCCGGCAGTGCCATGAGCTCGTTGTCGGTGACGTTCAGATAGCGCAGGCGGGTCAATGCGCCGATCCAGTCGGGCAGCTCAGCGAACTGGTTGTCGCTCAAATAGAGGTAGTGGTCCAGTTGGCCCAGCTCGCCGATGGCCTCGGGGATGACCGAGAGCTCGTTGTGGCCGAGGTCCAGCATGCGCAATGACGCAAGCCGGCCCAAACGCGGCGACACCGAGCGCAGCCGGTTCTCGGCCAGGTTCAGCCACTCGACGTCCGTGGCGTCCCATACCCACTCGGGAACTGACGTGAGGCCATGGCGCCACAGGTCGATCCGCAGCACGGCCGCGCCACTGTACTACCCTCGAAATCGTGGCCGTCCTCGAGTCGCGCGTAGACCCGCAGTCCCCCGAGTTCCAGGCCAATTTCGAGCACAACATGCGCCTGGTCGACGATCTCCGGGCGCGGCTCGAACGCGTGCGCCAGGGCGGCGGCACCGAAGCCGTGGCGCGTCACCGAGCGCGCGGCAAGCTGCTGGCGCGCGAGCGGATCGAGCGCTTGCTTGATCCAGGTACGCCGTTTCTCGAGCTATCGCCGTTGGCCGCCGACGGTATGTACAACGACGAGGCACCGTCCGCGGGCATCGTGACCGGCGTCGGCTCAGTGTGCGGCAAAGAAGTCGCCATCGTCGCTAACGACGCGACGGTCAAGGGCGGCACCTATTACCCGCTCACCGTCAAGAAGCACCTGCGGCTGCAAGAAATCGCTGCCCAGAACCGTCTGTCGTGCGTGTACCTGGTCGACTCCGGTGGCGCCTTCCTGCCCCTGCAGGCCGACGTCTTTGCTGACCGCGAGCACTTCGGGCGCATCTTCTTCAACCAGGCCAATCTGTCTGCGCGCGGCATTGCTCAGGTTGCCGTCGTCATGGGCTCGTGCACGGCCGGCGGTGCCTACGTGCCCGCCATGAGCGACGAAACCGTGATTGTCAAAGGCACCGGCACGATCTTTATCGGTGGACCGCCGCTGGTGAAGGCGGCGACCGGTGAGGAGGTCAGCGCCGAAGACCTCGGCGGCGCGGACGTGCACACACGTATCTCGGGCGTGGCGGACCACTACGCCGAAGACGACCCACATGCGCTGGCGATCACGCGGCGCATCCTGGCCAACGTGCCAGCGGTCAAACGTCCGCCATGGGAGGTGCTGGAGCCGCGTCGGCCACTGTTCGATGCCAACGAGCTGTACGGGGTCATGCCGCGCGATTTACGTACGCAGTTCGACATACGCGAGATCATTGCGCGCGTCGTCGACGGCAGTGAGCTCGACGAGTTCAAAGCCAGCTATGGTACGACTTTGGTGACTGGCTTCGCGCGTATCATGGGCTATCCCATTGGCATCATTGCGAATAATGGCATATTGTTCAGCGAAAGCAGCTTGAAAGGCGCGCACTTTGTCGAGCTGTGTTGTCAGCGTCGCATACCTCTCGTGTTCTTGCAAAACATTACGGGTTTCATGGTCGGACGCGACTATGAGAATCGCGGTCTGGCGCGCGACGGGGCCAAGATGGTCATGGCCGTGGCCAACGCGCAGGTGCCAAAGTTCACCGTGATTGTTGGTAGCAGCTTTGGCGCCGGTAACTACGGCATGTGTGGCCGTGGCTACGAGCCACGGCAGTTGTGGATGTGGCCCAACGCGCGCATTAGCGTGATGGGCGGTCAGCAAGCCGCGAGCGTGCTGCTCCAGGTGCGGCTCGACAACTTGCAGCGCGAGGGCCGCGACCTGTCACATGCCGAACGGGAGGCCTTCACCGCGCCGATCCTGGCCTCGTACGAGGCCGAAGGCAGCCCCTATTTCTCCACTGCACGGTTGTGGGACGACGGGGTGATCGACCCGATTGACACACGGATGGTCCTGGCCCTGGGCCTGTCCGCAGCCCTCAACGCCGAGATTCCCGCCACACGGTTCGGCGTGTTCCGCATGTGAGCCGATTCAAAGCGGTCCTGTTCGACTGGCGCGGCACGCTGTTCAGGGCCGCGCTCGATGCGCTGGCTGTCGCGGCGACCGAAGCATTGATGGTCGGCGACCGGGCGAGTCGCGACGGCGGCGCAATTGACGCCGGTATCGCGACGCTGTTGCTGCCGCCCGTGGCGAATGGCGCCCCACGCGGGTTGGAGCTTGTGCCGCACCTGGTCAGCCCATGAGCGCGGCGCCATTCGAGAGTGTGCTTGTGGCCAACCGCGGCGAGATCGCGGTGCGTGTCACGCGCACTTGTCGGCGGTTGGCGGTGCGCACCATCGCGGTGTACTCGGATGCGGATGGGCGGGCGCTGCACGTTTCGGAGACGGACGAGGCGGTGCGCATTGGGCCGCCGCCGGCTATCGACAGCTACCTCAATCAGGACGCGATCCTGGACGCCGCGAATCGCAGCCAGGCGCAAGCCATCCATCCGGGGTATGGCTTTCTGGCCGAGAACGCCGACTTCGCCGAGCGGTGCGTCAGCGCGCGCCTGGCGTGGATCGGTCCGCCGCCGGCGGCCATGCGCGCACTGGGCGACAAGGCCGGCGCCAAGGCGCTCGCCGAACGGCACGGCGTGCCACTCGTGCGCGGCTACCACGGCGCCGATCAGGCCGGGTCGGTCTTACGCACGCAGGCACAGCAGATCGGGTTTCCGGTCCTGATCAAGGCCAGCGCCGGCGGTGGCGGCCGCGGCATGCGCGTCGTACACACAGCGGACGAATTCGGGCCAGCGCTCGAGGCGGCCAAACGCGAAGCGCTGAGCAGCTTCGGCGACGACCGCGTGCTGCTCGAGCAGTACCTGCCCAAGCCACGGCACGTCGAGGTGCAGATCCTGGCCGACCAGCACGGCCGCGTGGTGCACCTGGGCGAACGCGAGTGCAGCATCCAGCGCCGCCACCAGAAGCTCGTCGAAGAGAGCCCGTCACCAGCCGTCGACGCGACCCTTCGAGCTCAGATGGGTGAGGCGGCCATCAAGCTAGCCCGAGCAGCCGGCTACACGAACGCCGGGACCGTCGAGTTTCTCCTGGACGACAAAGGCCAGTTCGCATTCTTGGAAGTCAATGCCCGTCTCCAGGTCGAGCACCCGGTAACTGAGGCGGTGACTGGCCTCGACCTGGTCGAGCAGCAACTGCGCATCGCCGCCGGCGAGCCGCTGGCGTTCACCCAGGACGAGGTCGAGTTGGCTGGACACGCGATCGAGGTGCGCGTCATCGCCGAAAACCCGCTCGCCGGCTTCCTGCCCTCCAGCGGCACGATCGCCGAGTTCCACGTCCCGTCCTTTGTAAGAGTCGACAGCGGCGTAGCCGAGGGCTCCACGGTTTCGCCGCACTACGACTCGCTGCTGGCGAAGCTCATCAGCCACGAGGCCACTCGTACTGACGCCTTGCGGGCCATGGCGCAAGCACTTCAGGAGACGGTCGTCGAGGGCGTGCGCACCAACGTCGACCTTTTGCTCAGCACGATCGAGCATCCTGCCTTTGTCGACGGCCACCTGCACACTGGCTTCCTGGCCGAACACGCGATCGTCGAGGAGGTCGCGAGCGTGCCCGCCGAAGTGCTGGCCGCGGCGTGCGCGCTCGACTTCCTGTATCCGCACCAACAAGACGATCCGTGGCGCGGCCCGGCGGCATGGCGGCTCGGACGCATCGCCCAGCCCGCGGCCTGGGTCCGCGCCGGCCGCGCGCATTCGGCGCTGGTCAGCGACGGCGGCGCAGCGCGGGTTCTCGAGGTCGTGGTCGGCGAGCGCATGCTGGCGGTGCAGCCGTTGCGCGGTGACTACCCGGCGGCCATGCGTCGGCTGCGCGTGGACGGTCGCAGCGTGACCATCTGGGAGCAGGACGAGTGGTGCGCCGTCGAGTGGCAGGGACGTAGTTACCGGTTGCAGCGTCCGCCGCCGCTCAGTATCGAGGACACGGCCCGCGACAGGGGCGCGAGCGGCCATACTGGGCGGCTGAGCGCGCCGATGCCCGGGCGCATCGTGAAGATCGCCGTCTCACCCGGTCAGCAGGTGCGGCCGCATGATCCGCTGGTGGTGCTCGAGGCCATGAAAATGGAGCACGTGGTCGAGGCGCCGCACGCGGGCGTCGTCCAGGAGGTGTGCGTCGAGGTCGGTCAGCAGGTGGCCGCGGGCGAATTGCTCCTGGCGCTCGGCGACGAGAAAGTAGAGTGAGCCATGGACCGGGTGCGCATCGTTGAAGTCGGCCCGCGTGACGGCCTCCAGAACGAACCTGCGCGCATCCCGACCGATGTCAAAGTTCGCTTCATCGACCTGCTCGGCGAGGCCGGCTTCTCCTGGATCGAGGCGACCTCATTCGTGCATCCCAGGGCGGTGCCGCAGCTAGCTGACGCCGACGAGGTCTTCCGCGCGATTTCCAAGCGGCCTGGGGTGCATTATCCGGTCCTGGTGCCGAACCTGCGCGGACTGGACCGCGCCATCGCCGTGCGCGCCACGGACATCGCGCTGTTCGTGGCCGCTACCGAGAGCTTCAGTCGCGCCAATATCAATCGCAGCATCGATCAGTCACTCGAGGACGCTCGGGCAGTCATTTCCGCGGCCCGGCCGCACGGGATCCATGTGCGGGCGTACATCTCGGTTGTGTTTGGCTGCCCGTACGAGGGCACCGTAGCGCCAGCGCAAGTCGCACACGTGGCCGCGCAACTGCTGGACGCCGGGGCCGAAGAGGTCGTACTCGGCGACACGATCGGCGTGGCGACGCCTGGCTCGGTTGGCCCCGTCTTGTCCGCGCTGCTGTCGCTGGCGCCCGCCGAGCGCTGGGGCCTTCATTTCCATGACACGCGCGGCACCGCACTGGCCAACGTCCTCGCCGCTTTGGAGTACGGCATTTCGGCGTTCGATAGCGCCGCTGGTGGCCTCGGCGGCTGCCCCTTCGCCGGCCCCAGCGCCGCGGGCAACGTGGCCACCGAAGATCTGCTGTACCTGCTGGACGGCCTCGGCGTGGCGCACGGCATCGACCTCGACAAAGTGATCGCCGCGTCGAGCTACATCGTGGATGCCGTGGGCCATCCACTAACGAGCAAGGTCTACCAGGCCGGCGGCAAGCTCAAAACCATCGCGGCGCCGCGCTGACGCCCGACCCCCGACTCCCGACCCCGACCTCTATCACTGATCCATCACCGAACCGTCGGCGTTCAGCCGCGTGCCCAGCCAGCGCGGCTTGTACGGATACCGCTCGGCGGCATCAGGGCGAAGCTCGACGCCGATGCCCGGGACCGTGGGTACCACAAGCGAGCCATGGCCGTCGTAGCGCAGCGCCGTCTGGACGATCTCGCTCTTTGGCGGGCGGTCCTCGCCGAGCGGGTACTCCTGGATGGCAAAGTTCGGGATACACGCGGCAAGCTGAACACACGCCGCGGTGCTGACCGGTCCAAGCGGGTTGTGCGGCACCACGCCGACGTAAGTGGCTTCGGCCAGCGCGGCGACCTTCTTGGCGCCGGTGATGCCGCCGCACATGCACACATCAGGTCGCACAAACTGCACGGCGCCGCGCCGCAGCAGCATCTCGAATTCGAAGATCGTGTGCAGGCGCTCGCCAGTCGCAATCGGGATGTGGATGTTTTCGGCGACTAGCCACATGGCATCGAAGTTGTCCGGCAGGATCGGATCTTCGTAGAAGAGCGGGTGGAACGGCTCGATCCCTCGGGCCAGGACGATCGCCTCGGCAGGCGTCAAGCGGCGGTGGATCTCGATGCACAGGTCGACTTCATCGCCGACGGCGTCGCGGTACTGGCGCACCGCGTCGATCGCGTCGCGCATCTTGGCGACGTGCGTCTTGAAGTACGGCGCGTCGCGCGGCTCATCGCCGAACGGCGACAGGTGCCCTACGGCCGTGAAGCCCCTGGCTTTGGCGTCTTTGCAGCCCTCGACGAGGGTTTCGATCGTCTCGCCGAGCACGTGGTAGTACACCCGCGCTGACTGCCTGGTGGGCCCGCCCAGCAGAGCGTAGACGGGCACGCCGAAGTGCTTGCCGGCGATGTCCCAGAGCGCGATGTCGATGGCGCTGAGGGCGCCCATGATCGCCGCACCCCTGAAGTGCGTCGAGCGATACAGGTACTGCCAGTGATGCTCGATCTTGAGCGGATCTTCTCCGACCAGGTACGTGGCGAACTTGCGGACCACCTGCTCAGCCGCTTCGAGGAACCCCCAGGTCCCCGCCTCGCCCAGTCCCACAATGCCGGCGTCGGTATGCACCTGCACGAACAAGTACCGATCGATCGGCAGCGTCTCGACCTTCGTGATCTTCATGGGGGGCGGGGGGCGGGGGTTGGGAGTTGGGAGTTGGGAGTTGGGAGTTGGGAGTTGGGAGTTGGGGGATGGGGGTCGACAGAGTCCATGCTACTGAGGCGCCGACGTCATCATCGCAACCGCATGTGCCGGCCCGGCCCTGCGAGCGAAATTCAACCCACCTCCCACCTCCCACCTCCCAACTCCCAACTCCCAACCCCCAACCCCCAACCCCCAACCCCCAAACCGGTACCCTTGGCGACATGCAAGCAACGGGGTTTGTCGGACTGGGCAAGATGGGGCAGCCGATGGTCAGGCGACTCCTGCAGGCGGGGTTCGCGGTGCATGTGTACAACCGCTCACCCGAGAAGGCGCAGGCGCTGGCCGAGGATGGGGCGCAGGTGTGCGGCTCGGCGCGTGAAGTGGCCGAGCGGGCCGACGTGGTCATGACGGCGTTGCCGACGCCGGACTCAGTTGAGGCCGTGTACGCCGAGATGGCCGAGGCAGCGAAGCCGGGGCAGATTTTCACCGACCACTCGACCGTCAGCCCAGGCTTGAATCGCCAGTGCGCGGACATGCTGCAGAAGAAGCAGGCGGCGTTTCTGGACGCGCCCGTCTCGGGCGGGCCCGCCGGCGCACAGCAAGGCACGCTCACGGTCATGGTCGGCGGCGAGCAGACCACCTTCGACAAAGCGCTGCCGGTGCTGCAGGCCTTCGGTAAGAACATCAGGCTGTGTGGTCCAACGGGCTCGGGCCAGGTCGTCAAGCTCATCAACCAGCTACTGGTTGGCGTGCATACCTCGGCCATCGCCGAGGCGGCCGTGTTCGGCGCGCGACTCGGCGCCGATCCACAAGTGGTGCTCGACCTGATCGGCACCAGCTTTGGCGGGTCCACGATGATGACCCGCAACCTGCCCCGCTTCATGTCGCGCGATTTCAGCCCGGCAACGCCAGTGAGCCTGATCCTCAAGGACCTGGGCCTGATCCACGACGAGGCCAAGGGCGCCCAGGTGCCATTGCTGCTCGGTGCGCTCGCCGAACAACGCTTCCTCGAGGCAAAAGCAAGAGGCATGGGCGATGAAGACATGGCTGTCCTGGTCAAACTCTGGGAAGATCCCGCGGGTGTGACCGTCGGCAATGCCTAACTTTGCGGCGAACCTGTCGATGCTCTGGCCGGAGCTGGATATCTACGACCGCTTCACCGCCGCCGCTCAGGCGGGCTTCAGTCGCATCGAGATCTTGTTCGTGCACGCGCTCGACCACGACCGCGTCGAGCACCTGCTGCGCCAACACGACCTCGAGCTCGTCCTGTTCGACCCCAACCCAGGCAATTGGGAGGCAGGCGAACGTGGACTCCTGTCCCTGCCGGGCCGCGAAAAGGAGTTCATCGCCAGCATCGAGGAGGCCATCGCCACGGCCAAACGCTTCGGCACGCACCGACTGAACGCCATCGCCGGCGTGCTCCCGCCCGGCGTCGATCGCCAGGATGCAGAACGCACCGCAATCCACAACCTGCGCAACGCCGCGCCGCTCGCGGAGGCCGCAGACGTCAAGCTGCTCGTCGAAAACATCAATCCGATCGACATGCCGGGCTATGTCGCCGATACCGTCGAGCGCGCAGCGGGGCTGGTCGACGCGGCAGACCATCCGAGCGTCAAGCTGCAGCTTGACCAGTACCACGTAGGCATGATCGGCGGCGACGCGCGCGCGGCACTACGCCAGTGGTCGCGGCTGGTGGAGCACGTGCAGATCGCCGACGTGCCTGGTCGGCACGAGCCAGGTACCGGCCAGCAGCCCATCGCCGACTTCCTGTCTGATCTGGACGAGATTGGCTACACGGGCGCTGTGGGCCTCGAGTATCGCCCAGCGAGCACCACCGAGCAGGCCCTGGCCTGGCTGCCGCGCGAACGGCGCGGCTAACGCGTGGGCGGCTGCCGACTGAACCCTGAGATGTGTCGATTCATTGCGAGCTCGACGCCGGCGGCTCGTGAGCCCGCTGCGCGTGCTCGATCGCCCCGCGCAACAGCTCGACGAGCTCGAGCGCACCGTGGATGCTCACGCGCATGTTCACCCTCGGATCGATTTCGCCTAACTCGGCAATCGCCGCGTCTACTTCCTGAAGGTGGTCACGGGCTGCGGTGAGGTGTTCATTCGCACGCTCCACCGCGGCGGCATCAGGGCCGCCGCCCGCCGGCATAGAACCCATCACCTCAGGGATGTAGAAGCCCGAACCCTCGAGGTCGTTGAGCACGCGCACGCGCTCTTCGATCGGGATCATCAGCTCGCCGGGCCCCGTTTTGATCACCCCGATCTGGCCACGCGCGCCCTGCGCGCGCAGCCAGGCCGTGAACTGGGTGTCGCTCATCTGGCGCAGCGTTTTGGTGCCCATGCCCACACGGACGTGGATGCGATCGAGATCGTCCAGCGTGAAGGGCATCGGCGTCGGCAGTCTACCGTCTTCGCACGACGGCAGACCGCCTGACCGTCGACCGCTAGGTCTTGGGCATTGCCGAGAGTGCGAAGAACGCGGGCCGGCCGCTCCAATCCGATCGCAGGATGGCGAAGCCCCACTTCTCATCGTTCTGCGGTACGACAACCTGGTAGTTCAGATTCCAGACCATGACGCCGCCGATGTAGGGCGTCTGGCGCGCGATCTGGAGTGCCTGGACCAGGAACCGCGCCTGAGCGTCCTCGGAGATGTAGGTGGAGTACTCGTAGCCCGGCAGCGCGATCTCATTGGAGTCGTAGCCGAACTCGGTCAGCCAGATCTGCTTGTTGGTGTCGCCGTTCTGGGTCATGACGTCGCGGTACTGGCCGACGCGATAGAAGGCAAAGAAGCTCGGGTCCGTGTTCCACGCGCCGGACAGGCTGCACTGGGGCGTAGCTGGGGTGCAGTCTGGCGGGTTCGAAAAGCCGCTCAGGTGCGCGGCGACTGCGTCGAAGTAGCTCTTGGCCTCGCCGCCATTCAGGCTGTACAGCCCTTGAAGGTAAGCCAGATCGTCCATGGACTGACCCGTCTGGCCGAGTCCGGTCGGGCTCAGTGCGCCCAGCACCGCCAGCGCTGCCGAGTCACCCGCCTTCGTACCCGTATGGCCGGCCTTCAGAATGGGCAGGTACTTGTCAGGTGTGACGTTCCCTGCACCTGCCTCACGCGCCAGGTTCTCTTCGTTCCACAGCTCATATGCCTGAACCTTGCCCTTATAGCGGGCCGCCATGGTCTGCATGAGCGTCTGGAACTTGCTCGGGTCCGTCGGGAACAAGCCGCCGCCGGAACTGCGATAGAACGTCGGCGCGTCAGCTACGCTCAGCAGGATCTTGAGCCCGCCGGCATTGGCGGTGTTGACGACGTTGTCGAGCTCGGTCCAGTCGAACACGCCTGGTGCCGTTTCGACCGCGGACCAGTCGACGAGCTGCTTGACCCAGTTGAAACCTGCCTGTTGGGTATCGCCGACGATGAAGCCCTTGGCCTGCGCGCTGAGATCCCACATGTGGACCTGGAAGCCGTACGCGAACGTGCTGGTGGTCGGACCCGGTGCAGGCTGCGCGCCTGGTGCAGGCGCACCAGCTTGCTGTTGCACGAATGCATCGGTCAGATCGCTGGCTGGCAGCTCGCTCGGTCGAGCGATGCTCTTGGGCGAGCCCGGCGAATACTGGCGGTAGTACTTCGACGTGGTGACTTGGCCGGCCAGGTCGGGCGGCAGGTTCTGACCAGTCAGAATCGATTTCAAATAATCGGCCAGCAGCAGACCCTGGGTACAACCGCACGCCTTGTCGTAGTGCATGATCCCGCGCTGGAAACGCTGATAGATGAAGTTGTTGTTCGCGGGATCACGGGCCGGTTTGCTGGTCGGTGCACCCCAGATTTGCAGGTCGAAACCTGGCAACAAAGCGGGGTCGGCATCCGGCGCATCCGCCGCTGTGACCGTAGTGAAAAAGGTGGTGCCGTAGTTGACCGGTTCACCTTCGAAGGTATCGGGCGCTTGAGCGAGCACGAAATCGAGCACAGCGCCCAGATCGGTCGCCGGTGGCGTGGCCGAGGTGACGCTCGGATCGGGCGCAGGGAAGGTGCTGCCGTTGATGCGGGTGTAGGGCATCAACCCCTGGTCGAGCAGGTTCAGCGTCTGGACCGAACCGTCGGCCTGCCGCTGCATGACCTCACGCTGATAGATCTGGACGAAGAAGCCGTCGAGCTGGAACACGCGCGACACGGGGTAGCCGAAGGTGCGCACGCCACCGCGGTGCTGGAAGAAGTCCCAGAAAGCGTCGTTGTCGATGCGATAGCCAGTCTGCGAGAAGAAGCGCGGATCCTCCTGCGCGCCGGCGGTCGTGGCGGCCGGCGCGAGCAGGCCGAGCACCAACAGCGCAGCGCAGAGCGCGCGCAACGAGTGAAAGCGCAGCAACAGAAAGGGCCTCCTGCAAAGGAAGGAAGTCGTGATCGGGCCCGCGAAGGTGGGGCCAAATGGCTGTTCCCTATGAACAACGAAACGCCACGCGGCGTGTCACGTGCCCTGGGCTGGTGGGACAGCGAGTAGTTGCTTATTCTAACCCTGCGGGCGCCGATTCGCGACTGTAACCCGCGTTAGCAACCGCTTAACAGAGCCTTATTTCCGTATTAGGTTCTGAGACAACATACTCGCGTGTAATTCCGGGGTAAGTCTGCGCCCCGCGTCCGCCGAGGTACCACCACCGTGCTCATACGCTTCCGCCGCCTGACTGCTTCAAAGCCTCTGGCGTTTTCGATTGCGGCCGTCCTGATCCTGGCTGCCGTCGTGCCGGCCGTGGCGCTGTTCGTGGCCAAACCGGAGCAGGTGACGGCGCAGCAGCGGCCCACGGGTGGCGGCTTGGTGGTGCGCACGGTGCCGGTCGGCGTCGGCCCGATCAGCACCATCCTCGGCTACGCGGGCGCGGTCCAGTCGACCCGTCAAGTGAACGTCGTCCCGCGTGCTCAAGGCCTCATTCAGGACGTGCCGGTGGATGTCGGCAGCGTCGTCCATCGTGGTGACACGCTCGCGGTCATGGATCAGGGCGCGCTGCCGGCGCAGCTCCTGCAGGCCCAGGCTGCGTTGCTGTCGGCGCGGGCGAAGCTCACCCAGATCGAAGCCGGCGCGCGACCCGAAGATGTCACCGCCGCTGAGGCGCAGCTGAACGCGGCGCAGATTCGACTCGTGGCGCTGCAGAAGGGACGAGCGGAAGACGTCACGTCGGCGCGCGCAGCGCTCGACTCGGCCAATGCCAAGCTCGCACTGCTCATGAAGGGCGCGGCTGACGACGTACGGCAGGCGGCCCAGAGCGCGGTCGACGCCGACCAGGCAGCCCTCGACGCCGCTCAGGCGGCGCTGGACAACTTCACGGGATCGAGCGCGGCGGACCTGCAGAGCGCACAGGGCAATGTCGACGCCGACAAGGCGGCCGTAGCCTCGGCGCAGTCGGCGCTCGACAACCTGCGCGGCGCCAACGCGGCCGACCTGCAAAGCGCCCAGAGCGCGGTAGATGCGGACAACGCGGCCATCGCGTCGGCGCAGGCGGCCCTGAACAACCTGACTGGCACGAGCGCCGCCGACATTCAGAACGCAGCGGGCACTGTCAATGCCGACCAGGCCGTTGTCGCGGCCGCCCAGGCGGCGATCGATCAGGCCAATTCGCCCACCGAGGTGCAGATCGAAGCGGCCGTCGCACTGGTCGCCGCGGCCCAGGCATCCCTCGACAAAGCGAAATCGGACCGCACCGCGCTGGACCGCGCGACCAGCAATCAGAGCGCGTGCTTCAACGGTGGCGACGCCTGTAACGCGGCGAAGAACTCGGCCGACTCGTCGATCGCGTCTGCCAGGCAGCAGCTCGCCTCGGCGCAGGCCCAGCAAGAGCAGCTCGAGAGTGGCGGGACGAAGCTCAACAAGCTGACCCTGCAGAGCACGCTGATCGCGGCCCAGGAAAAGCTCAAGACCGATCAGCTCAGGCTCGACGCGATGAAGAACGGTGGACTCCAGGCGTCGCAGGCCAAGGCGCAGAGCGATCTGATCGCGGCGCTGACGAAGCTGAAATCCGACCAGGCCAAGCTCGATGCGCTCAATGGCGGCACTTTCGCCTCGCAGCAGGCCAAGGCGCAAAGCGACCTGATCGCGGCGCAGCAAAAGCTGAAGACTGACCAGGCACGGCTCGATGCGATCAAGAACGGCACGACTCAGATGCAGCAGGCGCAGCTCGAGAGCGCGCTCGAAGCCGCGCAGCAGAAGCTCACCTCGGACCAGGCCAAGCTGGACGTGATGAACGGGGGTCCGACCGACGAAGACATTCGGCAGGCACGCGCGGCGGTGCTGCAGGCGCAGCAGGGCCTCACCAAAGCCCTGCAGCCGGGGTCCGATACCGACCTGGCCCAGCAAGCGGCCGTCATCGACCAGATGGCGGCGCAGTGGCAAGCCAAGCAAACGCCCTATGCCGACGTCGACCTGCAGGCCGCGGTCGCGGCGGTCGCCCAGGCCGAGGCGCAGGTCGCGCTGGCGCAGGCCAACCTCGACCAGACGACCGTGGTGGCGCCGTTCGACGGCGTCATCTCCCAGCGCCTGCTCGGCCCGGGCTCGCTGGCTGCGTCGACCACGCCGATCGTGGTCCTGACCAGCAGTGCCGTCGAGGTCCACGTGACGGTCGAAGAGGCGCGTGTCGGGCAGGTGCGGCCGGGCCAGGGCGTGCAGCTAACGACGCCGGCCTATCCGGATCTGACTATTCCGGGCAAGGTCGTGACGGTCGCCCCCGCTGGTGATGCCCGAGCGCACACTTTTGACGCCAAGATCGTGCCCGATAATCAGGACGATCGGCTTATGCCGGGCATGTTCGCGCAGGTGCGCGTGGTCGCGGCGCAGAAGCCGGACGCGATCCTGGTGCCACGCGAAGCGATCGTCCAGCAGGGTGGCAACACGATCGTGTTCGTCAACGACAACGGCCGCGCCGCGGCCCGCCAGGTGCAGTTAGGCATGGCTGACGACAAGTCGAACGAGATCGTGAGTGGCGTCGCGGCCGGCGAGCAGGTGGTCGTGGTCGGCCAGAACGGCCTGCGCGATGGCGCGGCAATCCAGGTGGTGAACGCGCCGGCACAAGGCCAGCGGCCGGGCGGCCAGGGCCAGGCACAAGCCGGCGATCAGACGCAAGCAGGCCAGGAGGCGCCAGCCAAGCCGCAAGGCGGCCAGGGTGCCCAACGCCAGGGTGGACAAGGGGCGCAAGGCGGTCAGGGCGGTCAAGGCGGCGAGCAGCCCGCGCAAGGACAAGGTGGTTAGATAGCGCCGCCCAGGAGGTCTCAACACTATGCAGCTGACGCGTCTGGCGGTCGTCCGCCCGCTGACCGTGCTCATGGGCCTGCTCGGCCTGGTCATCATGGGTGGCGTCGCTTACACCTTCCTCAAAGTCGATCGCCTGCCGCCCATCAGCATCCCGTTCGTCAGCGTCAGCGTCACCTACACCGGCGCGACCGCGCAGGACGTCGAGCAGCTGGTCACCCAGCCCATCGAAAACGCCGTGTCCGGCATGTCGGGCGTGGCCAGCATCACCTCCACGTCGAGCGAAGGCAGCTCGAGCGTCAACGTTCAGCTCGCCGACGGCACCGATGCCAATACGGCCGCGCTGGAGGTGGAGCGCCGCGTCTCGGCGATTCGCAACCGGCTCCCCCAGGACGCCGGCGATCCAAGGGTCAACAAGGCCGATCCGAACGCCTTCCCGGTCATGAACGTCGCGCTGACCGGCGGCTCGCTCGACTCGCTGTTCCAGGTGGCCAACGACCAGTTCGTGCCCCAACTGCAGTCAGTGCCTGGCGTTGCCAGTGTCAACATCAGCGGTGGTCTGCAGCGCGAGATTCAGGTGCGCGTCGACTACGCCAAGCTGGCCGCGTACCAGCTGACCGTGCAGCAGCTCACGACGGCTTTACAGAACGCTAACGTGAACGCGCCGGTCGGCTCACTGCAACAAGGTGCGCAAACGCTCAACGTGCGCGAGCAAGGTGCTTTCCGCTCGCTCGACGACCTGGCCAATCAGGTCGTCGCGCAGACAACAGGCGGCCCGATCCTGCTGCGCGACGTCGCCACGATCTCGGAAACCTACAAGACACAGACCCAGCTGCAGCGCCTGAACGGCCAGGAGGCCGTCGGTCTGTCGATCGTCAAGCAGTCCGACGCCAACGCGCTGCAAGTCGCCGACAACGTCCGTGTCGCGCTGCGCAAGCTGCAGACGCTACTGCCAGGCGATTCGCAAATCCTGATCACCAACGATTCGTCGGTCTTTACGCGCGCCTCGCTCGATGCGATTCAGCACGACCTGTTGCTTTCGGTACTGCTCGTCGGCGGCGTGATGCTGCTGTTCCTGCATGCCTGGCGGCACACGGTCATCGTGCTGCTGGCGATTCCGACCAGCCTCGTCAGCACGTTCCTGGTCATGTACATCTTCGGGTTCAGCCTGAACATCATGAGCCTGATGGCGCTGGCCTTGATGATCGGCATCCTGGTCGACGACTCGATCGTCGTCCTGGAGAACATCCATCGCCATATGCAGTTGGGCGAGAACCCGATTCAGGCTGCCCTCAACGGGCGCGGCGAGATCGGCATGGCCGCCATCGCGATCACCATGGCCGACGTCGTCGTGTATACACCAATCGCGTTCGTCAGCGGCATCCTCGGCCAGCTCTTCCGTCAGTACGGTCTGACGATCGTCGTCGCAACCCTGTTTTCGCTGCTGATCTCGTTCACGTTGACCCCCATGCTCGCGTCGCGCTGGCTGCGCCACGATGACGGCGCCAGCAAGGGCCCGGTCGCGCGGTTCGGCCGCTGGTGGGACCACCACTTCGATCGACTTGGGCGCGCCGTCGGCTCGACGGTGCCTACCGCGGTTCGCCTGCGCTGGCTGGTCCTGCTGGCCAGTTTCGCGCTGGTTGCGGCGGTGTTCTCGATGGTGCCGCTGGGCCTGATCCCAACCGAGTACGCGCCAGACGAAGACGACAGCAACTTCTCGATGAACATGCAGACGCCGCCGGGCACGTCGCTGCAAGCGACGAACGAGGCAGCGCTGCAGGTCGAGGCTGGTCTGCAGAACATCCCCGAGGTGCAGTACGTGTTCACGTCGGTCTCGGTCGGAGGTGGCGGCTTCGGCGGGGGTGGAGGCGGTCGCGCGAGCTTTGCCGTCCAGGTGCTGCCCAAGCAGCAGCGCTCGCGCACGGTATTCGAGATCATGGACCAGGCGCGCACGATGGGCCGTGGCGTGCCGGGTGTCAACGTCAACGCGGACATCCAGAACCCGCTCGGCGGCGGCGGAGGCTTCGGCGGCGGCGGAACGAGCAGTATCAACCTGCAATTGGCCGGGCCGGACCTGGATACGCTCAATCAGGTTTCGCAGCAGGTCCAGGTTGCGCTCTCCACGGTGTCTAACCTGACCGATATTCGCAACACCAGCGAACAGGGCACGCCCGAGCTGCACATCGTGCTCGATCGTGTGCGTATGTCGCAGTTGAACGTCACCTCACAACAGGTCGCGACCGCGCTGCGCACCTCGCTCAGCGGTTCGCAGCCAACCGTGCTGCGGCCCGACGGTCAAACCCAGAAGGACATTACGCTCATCGCCAGCGATGCGGATCGACTGAATCTGGTCAATCTGTCGGCGATTCCAGTCGGTGGCGCCGCTGGCGGCGCGGCCGCCAACGCCACCGGCGCAGCTGCCCCGAGCGGCGTGGTCACGCTCGGCCAGATCGCCACGATCGAGCGCGGGACGGGCCCGATTCGCATTCAGCGGGTCGACCGCAACCGCACCATGACCCTGACCGGTACGGCCTCGGGCCGCGCGCTGGGCGACGTGGCCAAGGACGTTCAGACCGTCGTTAAAGAGCTCGAGCTGCCCGCTGGCTACACGGTCCAGGTGCGCGGTGGTGTGCAGCAGCTGAACAACTCGTTCGCCACGCTCGGCCAGGCGCTGGTGCTGTCGATCATCCTCGAATACATGCTCCTGGTCGCGCTGTACGAGTCGTGGTTCTACCCGATCGTGCTCATCCTGGGCGTGCCGCTGGGCATCGTGGGGGCGCTGCTCGCGTTGTTCGTGACGCACAACACGCTGAATATCTTCTCGATCATTGGTCTGATCATGGCCGTCGGCCTGGTGGCCAAGACAGGCATTCTGCTGGTCGACTACACGAACACGTTGAGAAAGCGCGGCATGGGCCGCACTCAGGCGCTGGCCGAAGCGGCGCGCGTCCGCTTGCGGCCGATCCTGATGACCACGGCCACGATGAGTTTTGGCATGCTGCCGCTGGCACTCAAGCTCGAGCCGGGCGCCGAGTCGCGTGCGCCGATGGCTGTCGTCGTGATCGGTGGCTTGTTGTCGTCGACACTGCTCGCGATTCTGGTCACGCCGTCGCTGTATACGCTGCTCGACGATCTGCAGAGCAAGGTCATGCGCCAGAAGCGCATCCCCGAGATGCAGCTCGAGCACGTGCCGGCGCCGCAGCCCGAAGGCCCAGTGGCGGTGCCCGTCGCCGCGGGCGTGGCGACTCACGCTGGCTCGTCCGCCGCGGGCAACGGCCACAATGGCGCCAACGGTGCGCACGCGGCGAGCGAGCCAGCCTGGCTGCGCCGCCTGCGCAGCGGGGATTTCGCCGGGGACTAGCGAATACGGGCTCCGGTCAGGCGCAACACGGTGCCAGCCGCGAGCCCGGCCAGCCCGGCCAGCGCGAACCACAGACCGGAGCCGACTGGCCCATCACCCGTGCGCGGCAGCTGGGACGGCGCGGCGCCAGCGCCGCCGACCTGGAACGATACTGACGGCGCAACCGGCGGCTGGAACGCGGCATGGCTCGAATACCCGAGCAGCACCGTGACGCGATGCGCGCCTGCCGCGACGCCGCTGAACGTGTTCGACAGTGCCGCCGTATGAATGATGTTCGGGTTGCCCATGGGCACCGGGGTGACACCACTCAGATACGGACCCGCATCGGTGTCGAGCATGTAGTGGACATGCAGGTCTTCTAAACGGGTCGCTTCGGGAGCCGGCACGAGCGTCGTGCCCGTGACGGCGATGGTGATCGTGACATCCGGTCCGGCGACGGTCGCGCCGTTGGCTGGGGACGTGATGCGCACCTCCTGGGCGGCCGCGGTCGAAACCAGAGCCAGCGCGAACATACCGCCGAGTAGGCTGGTCAAGCGGAGCATGGGCAGTCTCCTTAACACAGAGAGTGCATTGATGTTAGTGAGCATGTGGGACATCACCCGGCCGATCCATGAACACATGCCGGCGTGGCCCGGCCCCCCGCACCACGCCAGCGCTGGCTCGAGCGCATGCAGCACGGTCACGTTGCTGACGTCAGCGAGTGGACGCTCAATGCCCACGCTGGCACCCATCTCGATGCGCCAGCCCACTTCCTTGTCGATGCACCTGATCTCGAAACCGTCGGCCTGGCTGCGCTGGTCGGCCCATGCACCGTGCTGTCGTATCACGCCCTCGGCGGCTCTGCCGCGAACCGTGTACTCGTCAAGCTGCGGCCAGGCCGAGGCCTCACCACCGCGGATGCACAGACGCTGGTACAGCGTGGCTCCCGGCTGGTCGGCGTCGACGCCCTATCCGTCGAGC
>WNGB01004769.1_pt1 | contig 41844 bp, 32 predicted proteins | sample 5400681 | NCBI WGS metagenome assembly WNGB01 (sample SAMN13153367, study PRJNA577476) | soil metagenome | isolation source: 115 cm soil or saprolite under grassland replicate 2 | place: USA:California | collected 2016-06-15 | reverse complement strand
AAAGTCGCTTGCGCGACAGCCGTGTGATGCCGCCATGTGTCGCCAGCAACCACCTGCGTTCGCCGAGCATGGTGATTGAGTGCCTTTTTGAGTACCCATGGGACCACTTGCCAATGGCAAGGGGGTCACCTTGCGGGCCCACTCTTAGCACTCTTTGCTGTCGAGTGCTAATTTCGAGTTCAGAAATATAGGGTGGAGCATGGCGGATTCGAACCGCCGACCCCTTGCTCTAGGTCTCCGAAAGGACAACGCCGCCGCTGGCGACACGCGACCCCATCCTGCGGACAATCGCGCAATCAATCACTACCTGCTGAGCACAAGAGCGGTCAGCACGATCAGCACACCGGACAACGTCAAGTAGCCAGGTAAGGGTGACTTGTCCGACTACCAATCGCGTCCGTGCTCATTGTGTAAGCGTAAACTGCGGGACGGTCCACACGCGGACGGTCTTATCGGTACTGGCGGTCACGATCCACTTCCCGTCCTGACTGAAGGCGATGCTCTGCACCGCGGCGGTGTGGCCGAGGAGCTCTGCGACGGGCTTCGCGGTAGCTGCTTCCCAGACCCGCGCCGTACCGTCGGTGCTGGCCGCGGCAACGAGCTGGCTGGTCGAGTCGAACGCCACGCTCAGCACCGGCTCCCCGAACTCGCGCGCGGCGTACAGTTCCTGTTTGGTCTGGACGTTCCACACCCTGGCCGTACCGTCTTGACTGCCAGTCGCAACCAGTTCACCGTCGGGACTGAAAACCGCGCTGGTGAGCACATCGACGTGGCCGCTCAGCACCCCTAGCGGGTCGCCAGTGGACACCTCCCAGATCCTAGCCGTTCGATCGACCCTGTCGGAAGTGGCGGTGAGCACACGCTGGCCTTTGTAATCGAAGGTCGCGGCGATCACCGGACCCTGGTGGCCAGTCAGCGACACGAGTTTGTTGCCCGTGGTGGCATTCCACACGACCGCGCTATTGTCGTCGCCCCCAGTCACCACCAGATTGCCGGCCGGACTGAATGCCACGCTGTTGATTGCGCGAGTGTGCTGCCCGGTCAACTGCCTGAGCTCGAGGCCAGAGTTGACGTCCCAGATCCACGCGGTTCGATCGGAGCTGCCGGTGGCGAGGCGTTGGCCATCCAGGCTAAACGCGACGCTCGTCACGCCGTTGGTATGGCGTGCCAGTTTATGAAGCTCGACGCCGGTGGCTGCGTCCCACAGTCGAGCGGTCTTATCAAGACTCGCCGTGGCCACGAACCGCCCGTCAGGACTGAACACAATGCTCTTGATCGGACCGGAGTGACCCTTGAGTAAGAAGAGCTGGGTCCCGTCGGTCGCGTTCCAGACCCGGGCGGTTCCGTCGGCCGCGGCGGTCGCCACGAGACGACCATCCCGGCTGAACACCGCGTGCCCAACCTCGCGCGTATGCCCGAGCAGCTCGATGAAGGCCGTACCCGGGCTGGCTTCCCATACCCGCGCCGTTCGGTCGGAGCTCGCAGTCAGCACGAAGTTGCCAGAAGTGCTGAACTCGACGCTGTTGATGTGCCCTGCATGCGCACGCAGCGTGTACTGCGCGGTGCCGTCAGTGAGATCCCACACGATCGCTGTCGAGTCTTCACTGCCGGTCACAAGCCGCACACTATCCGGGCTGAATGCAAGCGCGCTCACTTTGTCGCCGTGCGCGCTCAGCGTGTACTGCGGCGCACCAGTGTCCGCATTCCACACCCGGGCGGTCGAGTCGTGCGAGCCAGTCGCCACCCACTTGCCGTCAGGACTGAAAGCGACGCTGCTGACGGCAGCCGAATGGCCTTCCAGGACGTACAGCTCGCTCTTGCTGTCGACGTCCCACACCGTGGCCGTAGTATCAGTCTCGGCAAGCAGGCGGGCTCCGTCAGGGCTGAGTGCAATAGCGGCCACGGGTCCCTCGAGCCCGGTCACCCTTAGCAGCGTCTGGCCACTTGCTACATCCCAAACGTAGCCCGTTCCTTGGGCCATCTCCGCGGCCAATCGAGACCCGTCAGCGCTGAACGAGAGTGCGTGGACGGGTAATCCGCCGCGCAGTGTTCGACTTTGCCCCGAAGCCGGGTCCCACAATTTGGTTTCGCCATCCTGGCTCGCGGCCGCGACCAGCTTGTCGTCCGGACTGAAGAGCGCGACATGGACTACATCTCGATGCGCAAACGTGCGAATCTCGGCGCCGGTGTGCGCGTCCCACAGCTTCGCGGTCTTGTCCGAGCTCGCGGTCACCACCAATCGGCCATCATGGCTGAAGGCCGCCGAGTTTACCACGTGGGTATGTCCCCTGAGCGACTGGAGCAACGTCCCGCTGCTGGCATCCCACACGCGGGCCGTTCCGTCATCGCTGCTCGTGACGATCTGTTTGCCATCTGGACTGAACCTGGCCGTCCGCACCGCAAGCTCATGCCCACGCATGATCGCCGCGAAGTGCGGTATCGCGCGATCGAGCTTGTCGACGGCTTTGAGATCCACCGCCAGACGTAGCTTTTGCTCATCGGCGGCGGCCTGCGCCTGCTTTGCAGCCGTAAGCTGATCGTTGGCATTTCGCGTGTCCGCGATGGCTAGGTTCGCCAGGTTGTCTGCATAAGCCTCTGCGTTTCTGGCTGCCGTCTCACGTATGTTCGCCTCTTCTGTGTCGCGCTCGGCCGTGCGCCTTGCGGCATCGGCATCATTCTTCGCGATCTCGGCATCATTCTTTTGGGTCATCGCCTCACCGCGTTGCTGAAAGGCATACACCGCCACAGCCGTGGCGCCGATTAAGAGCACGATGAGGGATCCGACGATCGTCAGCAGGAGCCTGAAGCGCAATTGCTGTTCTGCCACTTGGTGCTTGGCCTGTGCCTGTTCGAGACGCTTGTGGAGCTCGCGCTCCGCTTCGGCCTGCGCTTGCGCCTTCTCGTACCGTCCGTGCCAGTCGAGCACCGCCGGCGCCAGGACATCGTGAAAGATTTCGTAGCGCTCGCCCGGCACCGGACGCAAGATCCGCACCTCGGCGAGCTTACGGAGAAGGTCTCCAACCTGAGCCGGATCTGCTTTCGCATACGTGGCCAGGTCTGCCGCCGAATGCGCGATCTTGGTGCCGGACGAAGTGACCAACTGGTAGAACATCCGCGCCGCAATCTCCTGTTGCTCCGGCAGCAACGCGCTCATCTCCTTATCCAGGTGGGCGCGAACGATCTCGCGCGCACCCTTCAGGCGATCGAGCGTGGCGCGGCGCAGCACGAGCGATCCGGTGCGGATCTCCTCGGACCACAGGCGCTTCATGACCAGTTGTAGAAAGGGCGCCTCGATCTGGTCGGTCTGCCCGTTCCCCGTGCTCGGCGCGTTCGCATGAGCGTTGTCGGCGGCGGGTCCAAAGAAGCTCTGGCCGGTTCGGACCTGGTCGAGGACGGCATCGACGAGCTCCGCCTCGACATGTACCTCTTGCCCGCGCCGGGTGGCCCACTCTTTGAGGGGCTTCTCGATGGCCTCGCGCGCGGACGCCTTGTTGAGGTGCTCGATCCGATAGTAGTTGTCGAAGATGTTCGGGATGCTGGCCTTGAAATAGTCGAGCCTCGCCAGCATGTCTTCACGAATCGAGATCATGAAGCTGACCTGCAGGTCGGCTTGATCGATGAGCGACGGCAGCTGTGCGGCGAAGGTGTCCGGGCCATCGTCGTGCGGGTGATACAGGAAGTACTCCTCGAACTGGTCGAGGATGATAAGTAAGCTGCCCTCGACGCGTTCTGTCGCGCGCCTGAACGTCTCTGCCAGCGAGCCCGAGTTGGTCTCGACGAGCTCGGTTGCGTGTCCGTTTACCACGCGTTGGACAGCCTGTTCAGCGCACCGCGACAAGCCAACTACCGGATCATCCTGCCATCTGTTGTAGATCGCGACGGCGAAGCCCGGTGCGCCATCCTTGAGCGTGTTTTCGCGAGCTTCCTCCTGCAGATGGGCCTGCACCCCCGCGGCCAGAACGGAGCTCTTGCCCACACCACTCGCGCCATACAGCAGCGTCAGACGGGACGCCGTCAGATTGGCGGTAATAATGCGCCGTTCGCGGTCCCGCCCGAAGAAGTAGTCAGTGTGGTCGGCTTCATACGGGACGAGGCCAGCGTAGGGCGTATCTAAGGCGGACATAGTTCAAGCACTCGCGAGCTCGAGCGCCGGCGCAAGAGCTCGAAGTCCGTCACTCAACCCGGCGACACTTTCATCCATTGGGACGTCGAACACTTTGGCGTTCCGACTGCCCCAGAACCGCTTGTCGAAGGCGTCCACGTTCCACGGCATCACCCACGGCGCGTATTTGCCCCACTTGGGCCACATGGGCTGCAGGAACACGCGCAGATGCCAGTCGCGCATGCTATAGCCGACAAAGAGTGCCTGCGGTGCGGAGAGGGCCGCCGCGAACGCCGCGGGTAGGACGCTCAGGATTCGCGAGGAATATTCGATGTAGTTGTCCTCGGTTATAACGTAGCTGTCATTGGTCTCGTCTTTCCGGTCGAAGGCTCCGTGGATCTTGACAATGACCGTGCTGACTTGATTCCGGTCCGCTGGCAGGTCGACGTACTCGTTGGGCTTTTTGATCAGTTGCGCGTTGTCTTCGCCATGGCGTTGGTGCCAGAACGCACCCGGTTGCCTCGAATACAGGAGCAGGTCGTATGGTTCATGAGCGCGCTGGAAAGCGCGTTCCAGCGCATCGTCGAAATTTGCAGTGACGATGAACTGCGGTGCCGGTGTGTAGCCCTTCGCGCGCAACACGGCTGGTAACCGTGCCAGGAACTGATGCAGCGGTGTCGGGGGTGAGTCAACATTCAGCAGGCTCCGGACAGCGCCGTACAGGGTTCCCCAGTCACGCGTGATCTCGACGTACTCCGCGACGCGGACCAGGTCCTGGCGGTCCGGGCCTTGATAGCCAAAAGCTGTCGCCAGGTGCTCCGCGACTTCAGCGCCGCTTGGCAAGTACAAACCACGCACCCATCGCTCGCCGTCCGGCCGGCCGCATAGATTCGCATCCGTGCCGAGGAACACGACTACCTTTCCGCGGGAGAGCGCCTTTAGGACTTCGGCTCGATCCGACGCGAACAGGTCGGGGTCGATGTTCTGTGTGTGCGCCACCCCATTACTTTGAGCATCAGCCTGAGCCGTGTCCGTCGCCTCGGCCAATCTGCGCCGAACTCGAGCAAGGAGTCTGAACACACCGTTGTAATCGCCGCCCAGCTCGACCACCCTGTAGTAGTTGTCGAACGCCTGCCGCCAGTTGCCTGCCTGCTCGTGCTGCTGGCCCTCGACGAATACCTTGCGCATGGTCTGCTGGTCGCGCGCCTGCGCCAGCCGCAGACGTGCTGCCGAATCGCCCGGGGCGAGCGATAGCACCGCCTCCCAGCGTTCGACCGCGGTGTCCCAGGTGTCGACCGCTTCGGCAGCTTCAGCCGCCTGGCGCATGCTGCGCAGCTCGTTCTGACGTTGTTCGATTGCGCTGACCGGTTCAACCTCAAAGAGTCGGCCATCAGGTGAGCGCATGTACAGCACCGGGGTGCCCCATTCCAGCTCGGTGCCCGCCCCCTGCATGGCCACGCGCGCCTCGCCCAGCGCAGCGTCGATCGGGAAGCCGTCGGCGACTGCGCCATAGAACTCTTGGGCGAATGCGATAGCCGCTTTGTCGGTGACCGGGAATTGCATCGCGATCACCGCGGGCAAACCTTGCTGGACCAGCCGTTGCGCAGTGCCGGCAAAGACATCCGTGGTGTTGGCTCGGCCGCCGTCGCAGGAATTGAGCGTCACCAAGCGCAGCGACTGACTGTTGCCGACGATGGTGGCCAATTTCTCTGCACTGACGAGTTGGCCCTTCCCTTCTGCATCCTGAAACAGGAGGACGCCTTCCTGTGTGCGGGCATCGAAATCGCCATGACCGACGAAGTGCAGGACGTGCGGCTCGTGCGAGCGCAAATAGATCCGTAGGCCGTCCAATGTCGGCGCATCCAACCGATGCAGGACCAGTTGGCCGCGCGCTTCTCGCAGATCGAGCGCAGACCGAATCCGTCGCCACTCCTGGTCGACATCAAGCGGATCGTAGTCCGTCGGACTGGCCATGACCGCCAGCATCTTCAATGGCGGCGTGACTTCGAGGGTCGGATTTTCCAGTGGCAGGTCGAGGTAGCGAACGACGGGCGTGTCGGTCGACAGCGCCAGGAAGCGGTTGTGCTGTCGATCGAAAATGTACTCCCAGGGCAAGTCGGCAAGTTCGGGTACTTCGCCGAGGTTGAAACGGAGGCGCAGACCCGTACCTCGGCCGCGCGTTGCCGCGAGGCTGTTGCTCAGGCCCAGCAGGACCTGGTCGGCAAAGACCGCGTCGAACAACCGCCCACCGATGCGCTTCAAGTCCGCCAGAGCGCTTGACTCTTGCTCGGGCTGGGTCTGTCCCGAAAGACGCGCACGAAGGTCGCGCCGCTCGACGGGTGAAAAGGGCAGCGTGAAGTCCGCCGTGGCCTGCCCGGCCGGCGAGCTCACGATTCGAGTGCGGTAGCTTCCGTCAGACCGCTCGACAAGTACGTCGAGGATTTCGTACGCCCGCACAGCCCAGTCCCCTCATATCCACTAACCCCCACGGCCAGCTCAGCCCGCTACGCACCCCATATCGCGGATTCCCAGTCCGCTGGCGGCCCAGTGTCCCACTGAATCATCAAGAATGCAAGGGGATAGCGCTACACTGCGCCGCTATGCCGACCTGGCGCCTGGAAAACAACGAGGACAGCCTGCGTCTCAGCCCAGTCACGTACCGCGGGCTGGGTTCGCAGGCCCAGACGTGGGCCGACCTGTTCGCTCGCCAGCGCGGTTGCCATGGACACGCTGCGGTCATTTGGCACGCACACTGGTGCTGCCACTTCGGTTCGTTTCTGGGACCCGACGGACGACGAGTTCAGCCGTGCACTGGCTCTGTTCGACATGAAGGCACCCCCAGCGCTGGTCTTGATCCCAGGCGTTCAGCTGAAGGGCGTCCTGGCGGACAGCGGCGACCTGAACGTCTACAGCCTGACCATCACCGACGAGGCGATACTCGCCAATCGAGCCCAACTCGAACGCGCGGTGAATACTGCGCACGAGGTCGTCCTGCGCGGCGATCCGGCCGAGCTCAGTACATACACTCGCCGGCGCGCCGCCGCGTCCATCCTTGGCGCGATCGGCCAAATTTCGGCGGCGCTGCGCGATGAGCTGATCAAGTTGAAACCAAAGATCTCTCTGCCAGGCGGGGTAGGCATCCAGATCGGCTGAGCAGACGATCAGTACGCTAGGGGTACGTGGTCCACCTGCCCGTCGACGATCAGATCACACCGCGACGGCGACTGGCGCGGTGCTCTCGACTCGTTGAATCACTTCGTCGGTCGATTTGACCTTGGCGTAGATCTCGCGCATGGCACGTTCCGCGGCGGTCTGCATCTGCGGCGACCAGGTGGCTGTCGCGTCATCGACGACCACCACCGCGAATCCGCGGTCGGACGCATCGCGAACGGCAAGTTCCACGCAGCCGCTGGTGACGACCCCGGCAATGACCAGTGTGCTGATGCCGAGATTTCTGAGCACGTAGTCGAGACTGGTGCCGTTGAAGACGCCACCGCAGGTCTTGCTCAGGACGATCTCATTTTCGCGGGGCGCCACTTCCTCCAGGATCTGAGCCTCCTTGGAGCCGGGCGGATGATGAATACCCAGGCTCTTGTGTTGGAGGCTCCGATCGCGCCCATCAGGCGTGAGCGACTGGATATGGGTATGGATTGCCTCCATACCCGCGTTGCGGAACGATGCCAGGAGTCGGCGGATGTTGGGAACGACCAGTGTCTCGAGCCGGCTGGCGTAGTACTCGATTGCGGCGCCATCGCCGCGCTCGATCATGCGCCGCAGGTGACCGAAGTCACGATGGGCATCGCCATACTGCATATCGATGACCAGCAGCGCGGTCTCGCTCACGGCGAAGTCGGGTTCCGGCAGGCGCAGGTGGCGGCGGCTGATTGGCTCCTCGTATTGCATGGCGCCCCCTAATCCTGAATGGTCCAGCCACGAAACACCGGGCTGCCAGTGGTGACGACGCGACGTGGGTGCTGGATGCGGATCAGGCCGGTCTTGGGCGCGTGGATCTCCTCCACGACCTCGCCGAAGACGTTCTTGATCTCGGCCAGTACGTCGCCCTCGCGGATGCGGTCGCCGGGCTTGAAGCGCGGATGAAAGACGCCACCGCGCGTGGTGGAGGCCACCCAGTTCTCCGTGACGACTTTCTGCCGCGCCTGATTGCTGAGCTCCGGCTCGCCGTCGAGCAGACCGAACGCGCGCAAGACGTTGCGGACGCCGGTGGTGTGCACGCCTATCTCTGGCTCGTTGTAGGTGGACAGGTAGCCTGACTCGGCCACGATCGACGGGATGCCTCGCCCAGAAAGCTCACCCACGAGCGTGCCGGGATAGCCGAACTGATGGGTAGTCGCCCAGATGATTTCGGTATTCCACAAGCGAGCGATCTGTTCGGAGACGCGGTTCACCTCGGTGTGCTCGACCTGGTGGTAGATGGCGAACGGATTGAGCCATTCCGAGGCGTCACCGCCATGCAAATCGAGGTGCCACTGGCCCCAGTTGGAGAGCAGCTCAACGAGCCGGTGCGCCATTACGAAGCTCACCGTACCTTGCGCGTTGCCAGGAAAGATGCGGTTGAGGTTCTGTCCGTCGAGTGGGTTGGCGAAGGTCTCGGCGGCCTCGAAGCCCGGTACGTTGACGACGAACACGAAACCAATCGAGCCACGAAGCTGCCGCGGATCGATCGAGTGGAACGAGCGAATGGCCGCCTCCATGCCCACGTACTCGGTGCCGTGGACACCGGACGTGATGGAGAGCCTCGGCCCGTCACTGGCTCCATTGATCAATCCCACCGGCCAGCGAATGCTGCTGGCCGGTCGTTCGACCGCGTCGAGATAGCCAGTGATCTTCTCGCCTGGAGCGGCCGAAAGGCCGGCGAAGGTTGCGTTGCTCGGCATGGGACCTCCTAAGCAGAGACTGGCTGGGGCAGGCGAGCCATGCCCCGCTCCAAGCGATCGACACCGGCCTCGATCTGTTCCTGACTGAAACAGAAGCTGACGCGCACGTGGCCCTCGCCATGGCGGCCGAACTCGAAGCCGGGTGTAACCGAAACGCGGCCTTCGCGCAGAACGTGCTCGCAGAACTCGAGTGAAGTCAATCCCGTCCCGCGTATATCGGGGAAGACGAAGTAGCAGCCACGCGGAGTATTGCAGCGGATGCCCGGCAACTGATTCAGACGCTGCACCAGGTAATCGCGTTTGCGCTGCAAGTTGGCCGTGTTGTCGGCCAGCCACGGTTGCATGTCGCCCGTGAGGACGGCGTGCGCAGCGCGTTGACCCACTGCCGAGCAGGCCTGGATGGAGAATCGCAGTATGCTGTGCATGTGGTCCATGACCGCCGCCGGTCCGACCATGTAACCGATGCGGTACGCGGTCATCGCGTAACCCTTGGAGAACGAGAAGCCGGTGATCGTCCGCTCGTGCATACCGGGTAGGGCGGCGATGCTGTGATGCACGGCGCCATCGAACAGCGTTTTCTCGTACTCCTCATCGGCGAAGACCCAGAAATCGAGCGTGCGCGCCAGGTCGGCGATTTGCTCGAGCTGCGCCGGTGTGAAGACAACCCCCGTAGGGTTGTTGCCGTTGCTCATCACCAGCAGCTTGGTCTTGCGACTCGCCACGCGCGCCAGTGCCTCGAAGTCGAAGCTCCACTCCGCGCCATCCCAGGCAAGGGGCACCGGCACCACGCGACCACCCGCCATACGAATGGCCGGTTCAGTGCTGGCATACTCCGGGTCAAACAAGAGCACCTCGTCTTCGCGGTTGACCAGAATACGCAGAGTGCTGTCGATGACCTGCTGACAGCCGATAGTGGGCAGGATCTCGTCGTCGGGATCGGCGGTGATGGCGTTATCTCGCTCGAGCTTGGCGGCCAGCGCGAGCCGAAAGTCGCGGTAACCCTTGACGCCGGGATAGTGCGGATACTTTTCGACTGCGTCACGCGCGGCCTCGCGCACGAAATCCGGTGGTAAGCGGTCACCAATGGTCCCGCCCGACAGACTGACCACGTCACCGAGTTCTTCCGCCAGATCACCCAATTGACGGGCCGCCGTGACCGGGTTGGGGAAACCGTCAGTCTCGTACTCGGGCATGAGCGCCGACTTCATCCGGTCGGCGAGCCAGGGCGCGTTGGCCGCCGCATTCAAGCGCTCATGACGCGCCTGCCTCTTGGTGTCAGCCACGGCTCCTCCTGCTGGTGTGTAGATACCGGCCGGCGCGCCGGCTGGACGAGGCGGTCGCGCGGCACCGCCCACTCGACGCGCGCAACTGTGCTGGAAGACTAGTACGGTTGTGGCTGGCCGTCAACTGATACAGCCGCGTTGACCCGTCCGGGCTACTGTGCTAGTCTGCCGTGCCAGTAGCACAGGGGTGTGGCTTCGAGGCGTGTTCACCATCGACAAGGCCAGCGGCCTGCCGATCTACCTCCAGATCAAACACCAGGTCGTCTACCTGGTGGCGCTCGGCCGCCTGATGCCGGGTTCCATGCTGCCGTCGATCCGCCAGCTCGCCACCAGTCTGGGCGTGACCACGGCCACTATTCGCCACGCGTACGCCGCCCTGGATGCCGACGGGCTTGTCACCAGCCAACCTGGCAAGGGTGTGTTGATCGCCGACCTCAGCGGTGACGCTCGGGCCCATGTCTCACGCCGCCAGGCGGCGCTGGTCGACCTGTTTGGCTCGGCACTCGCCCGGGCGCGTGGCCTGGGCTACACCACGCAGGAGATTCGCGCTGCGCTCACGCGGGCCGTGGCGCACGCTGAAGACCGCCCGCGGGTTGCGTTCGTGGGCGCTGAGCCAGAGTTCCTCGAACGCTACACGCCATTCCTGAGCGAGGCACTGGCCGACCTGCACGTCGACGTGTTCGGCGTCTCGCTGCAGGATCTGCGCGAACACGGCGAGTCCGCTCTCCATCCGTTCGACCCGGCGTGGTGTGTCGCCACGCTCGTGCGCAGCTACGCCGAAGTCGTCCAGCTACTGCGCGATACCTCGGCACCCATCATTGGCCTGGCGCTGGAGTTGGCGCCCGAGACGCAAGCCGAGCTGCTGACGCTCGCAAGCGATAGCCGGGTGGTGCTCGTTGCCGAACGCATCAATCTCACCGGCATGACCCACCTGATCGAGCAGTACTGTATGCCGACCGGTGGGCTGGCCCACGTCAGCCTGGAGAGCAAGGACCTGCCGACAGCACTTGCGGCTGCCGAGGTGGTCGTCCACTCGCTGCGCGGCCGGCGTGCCGTGACGCGTCGAGCTCGACCGGGCTGCCGCCTGATCGAATTGCACTTCGTTTTCAGCTCGCTGTCGCTGGCCCGCCTGCGGGAAGCGGTTGGGGCTGACCTGGGCCGTCAGAACGGCATGGGCCGGGTAGTGGCCGGTCTTCAGCCAGTGCCAGCGCAATCCACGTGAGCAGCCCGGCGGCCATGAGCCGCGTTCGTCAACTGGGGGAACCGATGCGCCCGTACGATGCCTCGCCTGGACGTCTCGATCGTCGTTCATTCCTGGTCTTGCTGACGCTTGGCGCAGGCGGCTCTCTGCTGGCTGCTTGCACGCCGCCCGCCCCGCAGGCGGCTGTGCCCGCGGCAACGTCGGCTCCGGCCGTCGCCGCGCCGCGCAAGGGCGGCGCGCTGGCCATCGGCTACTTACAGGAGCAGGCCACGCTCGACGCCCCCGTGCCCAACTCGGACTCGCAAGCACGCCTGCTCAACTCGGTGCTCGATCCACTTGTCTGGGAGCCAGAGCCGGGCAAGTTCGTGCCCGGGTTGGCTGAGTCGTGGGAGATTGCGCCCGACGTCAAGGACCTTCCACGATGGAGCAGCCTTCAACGCGGCGGCCGTCAAGGTGACGTTCGACCGCATCGTCGACCCGACGCTGAAGGCGCTCAAGATCGGCTACCTCGGTCCATACGAGGGCACCGACGTCGTCGACGACTTTACGGTTCGCGTCCGCTTCAAGCAGAAGTTTCCACTCTTCCTGCACAACGCCAGTACCAGCGCACTGCGGCCGGTGTCACCCGCCGCGGTGCAGAAGTTTGGGGCCGATTTCGGGCAGAACCTCGTCGGCACCGGACCGTTCAAGCTCACTTCGTTTGGCAAGGACAAGATCGCATTCGACCGCTTCGACGCCTACCACTGGGCACCGAGCTTCCTCAAACACGAGGGGCCAGCACTGCTGGACAGTGTCACCTACCGCATCATCCCCGAGGACGCGACGCGCGTGACCGCCCTCGAGCGCGGCGAGCTCCAGATCATGGATTTCACGCCGCCCCAGGAGGTGAAGCGGCTGCAGGGCGATCAGCGCTTCAAGGTCGACCTGCTCAACGTACCCGGCTTGCCGCAGATCCTGCAGTTCAACGTGGACAAGGCGCCGACCTCCGACAAGCTGGTTCGGCAGGCGTGCCAGTACGCCGTCAACCATCAGGACATCGTCGACAACGTCTGGTTCAGTCTGGCGAAGCCGGCTTTCGGCGTGCTTGCGGCATCGACGCCCGGCTACTGGAGTGGCGTCGAACAAGCCTATCCGTTCAGTCCCGAGAAAGCACAGGCGCTATTGGATCAAGCCGGCTGGCGGCTCGGCTCCGACGGTATCCGAGTCAAAGACGGCCAGCGGCTCGAGCTGCTGTACATCACGACCGCCACCGCGGCCATCGTCCAGACTGGCCAGATCATCCAATCGATGCTCCGCAAGGTCGGCGTGGACGTGAAGATCGACGCGATGGCAAATCAGGCGTCATTGACCAAGTACCAGCAGAACGAGCACCATATCGGTCGGCTCGGTGAAATCAACTCCGATCCGAGCGTGCTGGCGTTCCCCGTTCACTCTCGCAATATCAGCGGTGGAACACAGGGCAATCGCTCGCGCTACTCCAACCCGCAGGTTGACAAGTTGCTGGATGACGCCGAGTTGGAGACGGACTGGAACAAGCGCCTGGCGATGTACCAGCAAGTCCAGCAAATCGTCTCGGAGGACGCGATCATCATGGGCGGCTATCAGCAGGTTCTCATCAACGCTATGTCGGCGAAGGTGAGCAACGTGACGTACGACGCGCTCGGGTCGCCTTTCCTGCACGCGGCGCTGCTCGAAGGTTGAGCTGAGTCGCACGACTATGGGCGGATATATCCGTGGCCGGGCACTTGTCACCGTGCCACTCCTGCTCGGAGTGTCACTGGTGGTGTTCTCGATGCTGCACTTGCTACCGGGCGATCCGGTCATGTTGATGATGGCCGAGTCCGGTGGTGGCGCGAAGATGGCCGATGGCTCGGAAGAACAGTACGAGCGCATTCGCCATGAGCTTGGCCTTGACCTGCCGTTGCCGGTCCAGTTCGGGCGGTTCGTCCTGAATGCACTGCGTGGAGATCTCGGCCGCTCGTTCCGCAGCGGCCAGTCGGTCTCACAGGAGATAGGCGAAGTTTTTCCCAACACCGTTCGACTGGCCGTGCTCAGCCTGGGCGTCGCGGCCAGCCTGGGCCTCGTGCTGGGCACCCTGGCCGCGCTGCACCACCAGCGCTGGATCGACAACGCCAGCATGCTCCTGGCTCTGGTCGGTGTGGCCATGCCGAACTTCTGGTTTGGCCTGATGCTGCTGTTCGTCTTTGCGCTGATGCTCGGCTGGCTGCCGGCGACGGGCTACGGAGAGTGGAGCGCGATTCTGTTGCCCGCCACCGCGCTTGGCCTACGGGCGGCGGCGGTCATCGCCCGTCTGACCCGGTCGAGCCTGCTCGAGGTGTTGCGCAACGACTACGTCACCACGGCGCGCGCGAAGGGGCTCTCCGAGCGCGCGATGGTAGTGCGCCACGCGTTGCGCAACGCACTGATCCCAGTTGTCACCGTCGTCGGACTCCAGTTCGGCGACCTGCTGGCCGGGACGGTGGTGATCGAAACCGTCTTCGCTCGACCCGGCCTGGGCAGCCTGGCGACCACCGCCATCCTGGCCAAGGACTTCCCCATCGTCCAGGGCACCGTGCTGGTGGTTGCCAGCTGCTACATCTTCGTCAACCTGCTCGCGGACCTGTCCTATGCCGCCCTCGACCCCCGCATCAAGTACGGTTAGCCTGCGCACGCCCTGGCTGACGGCGGCTGGCATCACCGCCATGTCGGACGGACTACGTGTGCGAAGCAAAACTCCCGATCGAGCGCTGCTGCGCAATCGCGGCGCTGCTGTGGGCGCTGTCGTGTTGATCGTGCTGCTCGTGATCACGATCGCCGCCCCAGTGCTGACCAGCTACGATCCGATCGAGCAGAGCCTGCGCGAGCGCCTCGAGCCGCCCAGCCAGACGCACTTGCTCGGTACCGACAACTTCGGGCGCGACATTCTGAGTCGCATTCTATACGGCGCGCGCATCTCACTCCGTGTCGGGTTCATCTCCGTTGGTATCGCTGCGGCCATAGGGCTGACGCTCGGGCTGACAGCCGGCTACTACGGGGGCCGGGTCGACGCCGTCGTCATGCGTCTGATGGACGTGCTGCTGGCATTCCCGGGCATTTTGCTGGCGTTGCTGGTCGTAGCCGTGCTGGGCAGCAGTCTGACGAACCTGATGATCGCCGTCGGCGTGGGCAATATCCCCCCGTTTACGCGCCTGGTCAGAGGCTCGGTGCTTGCGGCGCGCGGCAACGTCTACGTCGAGGCTGCCCGCGTCATTGGTTGCCGCGATCGGCGCATCATGTGGCGTCACATCCTGCCCAATATCACCGCGCCGCTGATCGTGTTCGCCACGCTGGGTGTGGCCGGCGCCATCCTGACCGGCGCAGCGCTCAGCTTCCTTGGCCTGGGCGTGCAGCCACCGGAGCCCGAGTGGGGCGTCATGCTCGCCGAAGGCCGCGGATACCTGCGCGGGTACTGGTGGGTGGCCACGTTCCCTGGCTTCGCCATCGTCCTCGCCACGCTGGCCATCAACATGCTCGGCGACGGACTGCGCGACGCGTTCGATCCACGGTTGCGGCGGAGCTGAGGCCGACAGATGGCTTCCACGGTCCGCTACGCATTGGTCCAGGCCAATCTCGATGTGCCGATGTCTGAGTCGATCGACACGATTCGGCAGGCTGGGCTGGACAAGTACTGCCGACTGCTTCGTGACGCAGCGGCCGGCGGGGCGCAGCTGGCAGTGTTGCCCGAATTGTTCGCCCTGCCATATTTCTGTCGGACGACCGATCCACGCTGGTACACCGCCGCGGAGCCACTTGCGGATGGTCCGACGATCGAGTCGTTGCGCGCGCTTGCGCGCGAGCTCGGCCTGGTGCTGGTTGCGCCCTTCTATGAACGCTGTGACGGACGCCGTTACAACTCGGCCGCCCTTATCGATGCGGATGGCTCCGTGCTCGGCGTGTACCGCAAGCATCACGTACCGAGCTGCCATGCGGACTCCTACGAGCCGTTCTACTTCCACCAGCCGGACCTCGGTTTCCCATGTTTTGAGACTGCCGCCGGCCGTGTTGGCATCTCCATCTGCTACGACCGCCACTTCCCGGAGGTGGCGCGCGCATATGGGCTGGGTCAGGTCCAGATCCTGATCAACGTCTCAGCGACCAGCGGACCCTCATCGGAGCGCGTGTGGGAGCTCGAGCAACAGGCCCACGCGCTGGCCAACGGGTACTTCGTCGCCGCGGTGAATCGCTCCGGCCGCGGGGCGCCATTCGATTCAGCCGAGTTCTTCGGCCGCAGCTATGTCTGCGGCCCGGACGGCCAGATCGTGGCGCAGGCGGGTCGCGGCACCGACGAAGCCCTGCTGGTCGATCTGGACCTGGACGAGACGCGCTCGATCAGCGAGCGCTGGCACACCAGCCGATTGTTCGTCGACCTCCGCCCGGGCACCTACCAGCCGAGCCGCGGAGCCCGCACAACCACCGTTATCCGTCCACAGGAGGACAACCCTATGACCGTTGCCGTGCGAGAGCTGCGCTACCAGCCGATCATGACGGACGAGATGAAGGCCGCCGCCATCAAAGCGCTCGAGGACGGCCGTCTGATCCGCTCGCGCTACGACGAGGACAGCGAGGGCGGACGCTTCGAGGCGGACATGTGCGCGTATCTCGGTGTGCGGCACGGCGTCGCCGTAAGCTCAGGTTGGGCGGCGATGCACGTCGCTTTCCTGGCCGCTGGCATCGGGCCGGGCGACGAGGTCATTACCGTTCCCAACACGTTCATCTCGGTCGGCGACGTCATCGAGCTGGTCGGTGCGCGTCCAGTGTTCGTCGATATCGACCCGGCGGTCTTCAACATGGACCCAGCGCGCGTCGAGGCGGCGATCACGCCGCGGACACGCGCCATCATGCCCGTACACACTAACGGACTGACCTGCGACATGGGTCCGCTCAGGCATATCGCCCAGCGTCATGGCTTGCTGTTGCTGGTGGATTCGTGCCAGACCCTCGGCAGCGCGTACCGCGGCAGCAAGCGCGAGACCCTCGGCGACATCGCGGCGCTCAGCTTCGTCCGCAACAAGTCCATGACTTGTGGCGGTGAGGGCGGCATGGTCGTGACCGACAATCCGGACCTGGCCTACCGTTGCCAGCTGTTTGCCAACCACGGACGCGGTCGCGACTTTGCCGAAGCGCAGAATAGCGAGGTCGTCGGGCTCAACTATCGCTTGAGCGAGGTTCTCGCCGCCATCGGCCGCGTCCAGCTTCGCCATCTCGATGACTGGAATCATCAGCGGCGGGCCAATGCCGCCGTGTACGAGGAGCTATTTGCTGGACGAGGCCTGCCCGTGCAACTGCCCTCGGAGCCTGAATGGGGGTACCACACGCGCATGCGGTACGTGATCCGCGCTGCTCAGCGCGATGCACTCCAGCGTCACCTGGACGAGCACGGGATCGCCGCGCATGCCGAGTACCCGACCCCCATTCACCTGAACCGGCCGTACGTCGCGCGCTATGGCTACGCGCGCGGCGATTTCCCGCTCAGCGAGCGCGCCGCCGACGAGGTGCTGACCCTGCCCATCTGGCCCGGCCTGACGCGCGACGACCTCGCGTACGTCGTGGACTCCGTCGAATCCTTCCCTAGATAAGTAAGGAGCGATTGCCCATGGCTATCGCGCACGCACGCGCCGTTCGATACAGCACTCCAATCATTACCGCCGACATGCAGGCGGCGGTCGCCGAGGCACTGCTGACCGCCGACCCGTACATCCTTTCGGAGCGCACCAAAGCCTTCGAGCGCGACTTCGCTTCGCTCGTCGGCGCCGAGCATGGCGTCGCAGTCAGCTCCGGCACCGCCGCACTCCACCTGGCCCTGCTCGCGGCGGGCATTGGCGTGGACGATGAGGTGATCGTGCCCGCTAATGCCTACCCGCCGGTCGCCGACTGCGTGCGCCTGATCGGCGCAACGCCCGTGCTTGTCGACGTGGACGAACGCACCGGATGTCTTGATCCGGCGCTCGTGGCGCCGGCGCTCACCAGTCGTACCCGCGCCATTGTGCCGCTGCACATGTACGGTCATCCGGCTGACCTCGATCCGATGCTCAGCCTCGTGCGCGAGCGCGGCTTGCTGCTCGTTGAGGACGGCGCACACGCGCTGGGCAGTCGCTACAAAGGCCGACCGACGGGCGCCCTGGGCGACATCGGCATCTTCAGTACCGGGCGCAAGCACATCACCACCGGCGGCATCGGCGGCATGGTCACCACCAACGATGCGGATGTCGCGGAGCGCGTCCGACTGCTGCGCAACCACGGGCGGAGCGAGCGTCAGCAACAGGATCTGCGCGTGATGGACAGCGTGGAAATGCTGGGCTTCAACTACCGCCAGAGCGAGATCCTGGCCACGCTTGGCCGGTTGCAGCTTCAGCATCTGCCCGCGTGGAATGAGGAGCGGCGGGCGCACGCCGCCATGTATCGCACACGTCTGGCTGACGCGGGCCTGCCCGTGCGCCCGCTCGAGGAATTGCCGTGGGCATTCCACAGCTACCTGCACTTCGCGATCCGTGCCGCGCGGCGTGATGGCCTGGCGGAATTCCTGACCCGCCACGGCGTTGAAACCCACTTCATCTATCCCGTGCCGGTCCACCGCCAGCGTCTGCATGCTGGACACGTGCGTGTGCCCGCGCAAGGATTGCCGGTCAGCGAGCGCATTACCGCGGAGATCCTTACGCTGCCCACCCGACCGGGGCTGGCCGCCGAAGACATCGACTACGTGTGCGAGCAGATCGAAGCCTTCTATCGCGGGGGTGAGCATGCGCGAGATTGACGGCAAGCTCGTATGCGAGACCCTCAGCGAGGTCATTCATCCGACGCGCGCGGCGCTGCTGGTGGTCGACGTCCAGAACGACTACTGCACACCGGGCGGCGCGCTCGAGCGCGACGGCGGCAACATCTCGATGACTGCTGCCGCCGTGGCCGAGGTCGGCGCGTTGGTGGATGCCGCGCGCACGCATGGCGTGCCGGTCGTGTGGATTCAGCAGACGTGGCTTACTGACGGCGCCAGCGATTCGCCCGCCTGGCTGTACATGAAGCGACGCAACGGCATCCACCAGGAGCGCTGCGTGGATGGCACGTGGGGCCACCGCTTCGTCGACGGCCTCGGGCCGGCGCCGGGCGAACCGGTCGTCCGCAAGCATCGCTCGAGCGGCTTCATCGGCACAAACCTGGACCTGGTGCTGCGCTCGAACCGTATCGAAACGGTGATCGTGGTCGGCGTGATGAGCGAGGGGTGCGTCGAATCAACCGCTCGCGACGCTGCCTTCCACGACTACTACGTCGTGTTGACCCCAGATGCAATGGCTTCGGACATTCTGGCGTGGCACGAGGCGTCCGTGCTCACGATGAGTGGCCGGCACGACATGGTGCCGTGGCGTACGCTCGTGCAGTTGTGGGAGGAGAACCAGCATGACTCAAACGGGACCCGACGGGAGTACGAGATCGGGCGGCGCGTTGCGACGACGTGAGCTACTGACACGGGTCGGAGCAGCCTTCGGTGTGCTCGGCCTGGGACTGCTGGGCGCCTGTGCGCCAGCTCCGGCCGCGCCGCCTGCCGCGACACAGCCGCCGGCCAAGCCGACCAGTCCTCCGCCGACTACGGCTCCGGCGGCCGCGCCGAAGCCGACAGCGGCCGCTGCCGCGCCGACGAGCGCGCCCGCTGCACAGCAGGCCACGGCGGCGCCCAAACCGGCCGGCGGGAAGGACCTCACGCTCGGCGAATGGCAGAACGTCTCGATCCTGAATACGTTGATGACTAGCGAGACAGGGAACGTACTCAGCGGCACCAAGCTGGCGCTGCGTGGGCTGCTGTTCACGGACGAGAAGGGTGGTTTCGAAGGTGAGCTCGCCCAAGAAGTCCCGTCGCTCCAGAACAACGGCATCTCCGCCGATGGCAAGACGATCACCTACAAGCTACGCCCAAATATGGCGTGGCACGACGGGCAGCCAGTGACCGCCGCCGATGTTCAGTACACGTGGCAGGCCATCATGCAGCCTGACCACAGTGTGGCCACTCGCTACGGCTATAACCAGATCACCGCCGTCGACATCCCCGATCCCGCCACCGTGGTCGTCCGCCTCAAAGAGGTGTTCGCGCCGTGGCCGATTCTCTTCGACATCGTGCTACCGAAGCACATCCTCGAAAAGCAGACCGACTTCAACGGCTCGCCATACCACCAGCAACCAGTCGGATTCGGCCCATTCAAAGTCGCCGAGAACATCAAGGGCGACCATACGACGTACCAGGCCTTCGACGGCTACTGGCGAGGTCGTCCGAAGATCGACCGGTTGTTCATCCGCTACTTCGGCAACACCGAGGCGCTGGTTCAGGCGCTCAAGGCCAAGAACATCGATCTTGCCTGGCAGGTGCCGCTGTCGAGCATCCCCGAGCTCCAGGGACAGGAATCGCAGGGCTACACAACGCTGGTCGTACCGGGCCAGGGCGCCGAGCGCTACACGTTCAATATGGACGCCAAGCTCGTACCGTTGTTCGCCGAGAAGGACCTCCGCCAAGCGCTGTCATTGGCCGTCGACCGCAAGACGATTGTCGACAAGCTCCTTTTCGGTTTGACGACTGTCGCCCGCGGCGACTGGGACAACACGCCGTGGGAAAATATGGACCTCAAGCCTGTCGAATACAACCCGGAGCGGTCAAAGCAAATGCTGGATGCGCTCGGCTGGCGGCCGGGCCCAGACGGAGTGCGAGTCAAGGGCAGCCAGCGCCTGGCATTCACACACACCACTACCACGGGTAGTCAATTGCGCGAAAATGTCCAGTTGCTGGTCCAGCAGAACTTCAAGGATCTCGGCATCGAGATGACAATCAAGAACCAGCCGACGGATCAATTGTTCGGCAGTTACGCCGCGGGTGGTGTGTGGGCGCGTGGTGCTTATGAGATGGGCGGCTGGTCGCAAGGCATCAACCTGCCCGACGCGGACATCTCGGCGCGCTATCTGTCGAAGGAAATCGCTTCGGAGCAGAATCCAAGCGGAGCGCAGTGGTACCACTACTCGAATCCGCAGGTCGACGAGCTCTTCGGAAAGCAAGCGAGCGAGCTCGATCCGCAAAAACGCAAGGCGATTTTCGACCAGATCCAGAAGCTCGTGTACGACGATTACGGTTGGATCTGGCTGTACAACACCAGCCTCTCGTGGGGCATCCAGACCCGGGTCAAGAATTTCGACCGCACCTTGAAAGTCCCCTTCGGCGGCTTCCACTGGCGCGCCGAAGAATGGGACGTGGCCTGAGTCCTGCCCGTTGGCGGCCTGCGGTATGGGCCGCCAACGGGGCTCGCACGCGGTGACATGATGGCCCGCTACGCAGCCCGTCGGCTCATCGAAGCAGTGCCGTTGCTGCTGCTGGTCTCCATTATTCTGTTCGCCATCATTCAGCTGACGGGTGATCCGCTGGCCGCGTATACGGTCGACGCGACGCTGACGGGCGAGGACATCGCCCGCTTACGCCAGCACTATGGGCTGGACCAACCTGTGCCCGTTCAATACCTGCGCTGGTTGGGCAACATGCTGACCGGCAACTGGGGGACGTCATTCGTCAGTAATCTGCCGGTTGCCGACTTGATCGCGCAGCGGTTGCCGAACACGCTCCTGCTGGTGGGAAGCTCGTACTCGATCATCCTGATCGTCGCGATCGTGCTCGGTGTCTATACGGCCGTGCATCAGTACTCGGTGGCTGACAACGTGGTGACCACGATCGCGTTCATCGGTATCTCGATCCCCAGTTTCTGGCTGGGCCTGCTGCTGCTGATCTTCTTCGCCGTACAGACGCGCAGCATGGGGCTACCCTATTTCCCGGCTGGCGGTATGTACGACCTCGCGGTGGGGCCCACCGTGCCCCAGGTCTTGTGGCACCTGGTACTGCCATCGATCACATTGGCGACTGTGGTAACGGCCGGCTATATCCGCTATATCCGCGCCTCCATGCTCGAGGTGATCGGTCAAGACTATGTCCGTACTGCGCGCGCCAAGGGCCTCGCCGAGCGAGTCATGTTGCGTCGCCATGCCTTCAAGAACGCGGCAATTCCGCTGGTCACGCTGATGGGTCTTGATCTGCCGCGCTTCTTGTCCGGGGCGGTGGTGGTCGAGTCGATCTTCGCTTGGCCCGGAATGGGCCGCTTGTTCTGGGAGGAGGCCCAGCGCACCGATATTCCCGTTCTGATGGCGGTGCTGGTGTTCTCGTCGGCGATGGTGGTGATTGGCAACCTGCTGGCCGATGTCGGATACGCGTACCTGGATCCTCGGATCCGTTATCGCTGATGTGGGGCTGACTCGTGGCCCTGACCAACCCCGTCGCCTCCACTCCGCGCGTGTTGTCCCTCCCGCCGCGCGTCCGTGCGTCGAGTGGCCTGGTGCAAGTGGCCTGGCGGCGGTTCCTGCGGCACCGCCTGGCGCTGCCTGGCGCAACTATTCTGGGCGTGATCGCCGGCGTGTGCTTTCTGGCTCCATTTCTGGTGTCGGAGTCGCTGGCTAATCAGGTCGATCCACGCCTTTTTCGCGCGCCGCCGTCGCTGCAGCATCCGTTCGGCAGCGACGACGTGGGCCGCGACATTCTGTGGCGCAGCATTTTCGGAGGGCGGATCTCACTGGCTGTCGGAACGTTATCGATCGCCCTGGCCATGACCATTGGCGTCGTGCTCGGTTCGATTTCCGGCTTCTACGGTCGGTGGGTCGACAGCCTGATCATGCGCTTGACCGATGCGATGCTGTCCATGCCATCGCTGCTGGTGCTGATCGTGCTCACGCGTATCATCGGTCCGTCAGTGCCCACGATCGTGCTGGTGATCGGTCTGCTCAACTGGATGCAGGTGACGCGCATCGTTCGCGCCAACTTCCTATCACTCAAGGAACAGGACTTCGTGCTCTCGGCGCGTGCGATCGGCGTGCCGGATACGGCCATCATCTTCCGCCACATCCTGCCCAATACGTTGGCGCCGGTCGTGGTTGCGGCCACGCTCGGCGTCGGCCACGCGATCATTCTCGAAGCGTCGGCCAGCTTCCTGGGCCTGGGCGTCCAGCCGCCGACGGCCAGTTGGGGCAGCATGCTCAACCGCGCGCAGGGGCTGCTGATCGTGGCGCCGTGGGTGGCCATCTTCCCGGGGCTGCTCATCCTGCTCACCGTCATGGCCATCAATTTCCTGGGCGACGGACTGCGCGATGCGCTCGATCCGCGCGCTGTCGGCGGCGAGCGAGCCAGCTGATCGGTTACGGAGGACTGCATGGTGGGCGACTATCTACGCATCCGCGCTAACCGAATGCTCGACGGCCGCGGCGGTGAGCCGGTGCGGGATGGGGCCGTGTTGATCCAGGGACAGCGGATCCTCGCGGCCGGACCGGCGGCCGAGGTGGTCGCTCCGCCGGACGCGACCGTGGAGGACCTGAGCTTCGCCGACGGCACCATCCTGCCTGGCATGATCGACGTGCACGCGCACCTCACTTTCGGCACCGGCGGGCGCACGTACGAGCAGGTTATGCGTGATGATACTGACGACTTGATGCTCGTCCGCGCCGTGCGCAATTGCCAGTTGCACCTTGCCGCCGGCGTTACCACGGTGCGCGACTGCGGTGCGCGCAACCACACGACGCTGTCGCTCCGAGACGCCGCCGCCGCTGGGCTGTTTCCAAGCCCGCGCCTGCTCGTCAGTGGGCCACCATTAACCATCACCGGCGGCCACTTCTGGTGGTGTAATGGCGAAGCCGATGGCATCGAGGGCGTGCGACACCAGGCACGTCTGCTCCTGAAGCGTGGAGTGGACTTCCTGAAGATCATGGCCAGCGGCGGCGGGACGCAGGGCACCAACCAGGCCGCAGCCACCTACTCAGCCGAAGAGATCGCCACGGCCGTGCGCGAGGCGCATATGCTCGGCAAACTGACCACGGCCCACTGCCTCGCGGCGGAGAGTGTGGCAAACGCCGTCGAGGGCGGCATCGACCAGGTCGAGCACATCAACTTTATTCACCCCGATGGGTCGCGTCGCTTCGATGCGGCTGTCGCCGAGCGTATCGTCGAACGAGGCATCTATGTGAGTCCGACGATTCAGACCGGTTACCGTCAGATCGAGCGACTGGCGGCTGGGGCGGCGAGTACTGAAGACCGGGCGCGTCTGTCGGACCTCCAGTACAAACTGGACACCAAGCTGGATTTCGTGCGCCGCTTCCATGAGCTTGGCGCCAGGATCGTGTCGGGTACTGACGCTATCGCAACCTTCGGGGACTATGCCATCGGCCTCGAGCTCTTGGTGCGGGCCGGCCTGACGCCCATGCAGGTCATCATGTCGGCGACCAGCGTGGCCGCCCAGGCGATCGGCCTTGGTGACGTAACCGGCACGCTCGAAGCGAGCAGCGAGGCTGACATCATCGTGGTGAACGGCGATCCTTCAGTAGACATCCGTTGCATGGGCAGCATCGCCCTCGTAGTCCGCGGCGGCCAGATTGTTCACCGCGTGGGGACGGTCAGTCCGCGCGGCCCCGAGTTGGTCCCGGCCGGCCGCACCGCGTCGAACTGACTGCATCAGTCATCACAAGCGTCGCAGGCACCGGCGAGCGGACATGCAGAAAGTGGATGTTCTGACCATCGATGAGGGTGGTGAACTGGGGGAGAGCATTGAGTTTTAGACGCTGTTGGGCGACCTCAGGCAGTTGTCCGGGGTGGTCTCAAGAAACCGTTTTCGGGTGCGGGCTGAGAACGCTCACTGTGGTCGCGCCGTGGCGGCCAGGGCGAGCCGTCCTTGCACTCGATCTGCGGACCCCTTGATGTAGTGTGAAATCCCGACGAACCCGGTGCTTTCGAGGAGGGCCTCGACCTCGCGTTCGGAGTCGTAGAGTCGGAAGCTCTCACGCGGAAACTGCTTTTGGGCCAGGCCGGGCATACTCTGGCGGAGCTGGTATCCGAGCGCAATCGTTCCACCGGGACCGAGGCACTCGCGAATGGTCGTGAGCACCTGTTCGGGCTCGCGCCAGAAATACAGGACGTGATTGGCAGCGACGAGGTCGACCGATGGGAGATCCCGGATAGCCGAGACATCGCCACGCACCAGTGACAGGCGTCCAGCCTCCGCCGCGCCGCGGTTTCGTCCCCGGGCCTGCCGCAGCATCTCGCTGGAACGGTCGATGCCCCATACCTGCGCCTCGGGGAACCGCCGTAGCAATTCTTCGAGGCCGATTCCCGGGCCGGGGCCGATCTCAACGATTCGACGTGGCGGTTGGTTCAGATGCTGCTCAATCTGCAGCACAGTCCACCGACTGAAATCCCCATTCGAGCGTGCCATGCCCCGCCCGACCAGCCACCCCAGCACTCCGTGCGGATTCGAAAACTGTCGCGCAACAACGCTCATGTCACACACCCCCTGGTTGTTGGTGTTCGCGGCCGCCGCCGCATAAACCGCGCAGAACGTCGCCCACTGTGTGATTCCAGATACGGTCGGCGTCGACGTCGGGCGGCGCCCCGCACACCTCGAGGTTCGCGAGTGCGTTACTCACGGCCGCCAGTTCAAACGCCACCTCACGCGTGCTGCGATCGGACAGCAGACCCGCCGCACGGACCCGTTCGACGCGCAGCTCGAGTCGGCTGAATGCGGTCTCGGACGCCTCGAAGACCCCGGCATCCGGTGTGACCGGTGACCACACCAGGGCGAGCCGGAACAGGTCTGGGTGCTTTACGGCGTAGGGTCGGAATCCAGACACCAGGGCCGCCTGGAGATCGGCGACCGGGTCTTCCGTCAGCGGGGTGGCGTCGACCGCTTGCATCAGCAACTCGAAGGCGTGCGTCGCCAGGCCACGCACCAGCGCCTCCTTCGATCCGAAGACGCTGTACACGGCACGTGTAGAGGTGCCCACGGCCTCGGCCACGCTACGCACCGAAAGTGCCGCGACACCGTCGCGAGCGACGAGCAGTTCTGCCGCGCCGAGTAACGCCAATCGGGTCTGCTCGCCATGCACGCGCCGTCGGCCCATGGCTCGACAGTATATCGCAACACTGATACGTTACGACATCACGATATATAAGCAGCAGCGTCTCGAATCGGTTAGACGGGCGACGCTTCGCCGCTGCGACCCGGCCTGTTCCCGCTTCGACCGCACCTGTCACGTGTAGCCCGCGCGCGGCGCGGGCCTACTTTCTGAGCAACGTCGTCACGGCGCCGCGGAGCAACAGGAGCAGCCGCGACGCGCGTGGATCACGTCGGGTTGGGAGACCACCGTCGGATCGAGGGTGATGCCGCCATCGCCATTGCCCTCACAGATGTTCTTTTGTGATCGTGAAATCGCTGCTGGGCGGCGAAGGTGGTTCCTGAGCATCACCCCCGGCCGCGATGCCCCAGCCTTCCGTGCCCGATCCGTTGCCGCGGGCCACGCAACTGTCGACGTGCCAGTCCTTGGAGTACTGAAAGACGATGCCATGACGCTCGTTTTCGCTGGCCGCGACGCCGAGTCCCTCCGATTGCGAGCTTGGCCTCGCGCCATGCTGGCGCTCGGGTTCGGGCGCTAAGCGCCCTCGATTGGTCGGCCAACCGTCAGCCCGTCGCGCAGGCCGGGCTCGAGTCGCGCGTAGATGGCGTCCGGCTGTACGCCGAGCGCATCGAGCGTCTTACTGAAAAAGCATCGCGCGGCCGCCGCAAGCACGACGTCCACGATCTCCGCGTCGGACAGGCCCACTGCGCGAGCGCGGTCGAGGTCGGCCGCGGTCACGGACGTCGCGTCGCCGGCCACCTTTTCGGCCAGTTGCATGACCGCGACGTCGGCGTCATCGAGCCCGGCTGGTAGCGAGCGCACGGCGTCCGCGTCGAGGAACTGCTCGGCGAGGATCTTGCCGTGCGCCAGCGCACAGTAGCTGGAGCGCAGCCGGCGCGCGGCGGCAAGTGTGGCGAGCTCGTAGCGTCGCGCATCCGATGTCGATTTGATAGCGCCGTTGAGTTGTGCCCACGCGCGGTACACGCCTGGTCGCGTCGAGAAAGCTCGGATGTAATTCGGCACGTAGCCCATGCGGGCGGCCGCCTCCGCGTACAGGTCGGCGACGTCGCCGGTCGCCTCGTCAACCGGAACGGTGTCGACAAATGGCATCTGGGTCCCCCTCGGCGCAGTTCCTTGGCGCAGTTGATCGAGCGTATCAGCCGATGCTCAGGTGACAGGAATGGTGGCCTCGGCACCGGGGGTCAAGAAGCGCAGTATGAAGACGTGTGCTCCCTGGCTCGTCTGCGCCGTGTGGACGCGGCCGACCGGCTCCCAGAAGAAGTCGCCTGCGTTGTACGTGACCACGCCACCGTTGGCATCGACGATGTCCAGGCTGCCCTCGAGCACATAGACATAGCAGTTGCCACCGTGGACGTGCTTCAGGCTGAACCCAGGGGGCATGGTCATGCGTACGGGCGAGCCTTTCGCGGCGCCGGACGGCAAACCGGTCGCGTCGAACGCCTCCAAGGGCTGGACCGTGGCCGCGACTGATTGGTCGAGTACGACCGCGGTCGGCCGGTCTGCCGGGTCTGCATTCGCCGCTGCCACCGATGCCAGGCCGACGCTCGCCACGGCCAGCAGTGCCATCACTTTGAAGGCTAGCCGCGACCTTCGCAGAGGAGCGCCACGAGCGCGGAAGTCGGAAATCAACATGAGTTATGCCTCCTCGCTGGGTGTACGATGCGGCCGATACGGTCCCCGCCGACCACGAGGCCACCATAGGAGGCTGTGGGCGGCAGCGAGTGGCCGACGTGGGACTGCCAGGTGCCCAACATGCGACCGACTGACAGTCCCGCGGAGTCCCACGGCGGCACGCCACGCCCGCGCTGGAACGAAGTGCTGCGGGCGATGCGCGAGGCGCGCGGCGTCACGCAGGCGGGCTGGGCGGCGCTCCTTGGAGTCAGCCGCAGGACCGTCTTGCGCTGGGAGGCCGGCCAGCGCGTGCCCGACACGGGAGCCGAGGCGGGGCTTCTGGCCTATTGCCGCGAGCGGGGGCTGCTGCGTGCCTACGAACGCGGACCGCTGGCCGGAGTGACGCTGTCGGCCGAGCTGCTGCAGGAGCTACTGGCCGAGGCACGTTGGCGGAGCGGCCGTGGGCGCGAGAGAGCTACGTTGGCGTCAGCGGGCAGTTCGCAGGGAACGCCGCCGTCGCCGGCGGCACAGCCGTCCGGGTTCGCTGTGCACAGGTGGCGTCAGCCACCATTTGTTGGGCGCCGCCGCGAACTTGCCCTACTCATCGATCGGCTCAGCAAGGCAGCGCTGGGCATCTCGGGCGTGGTTCTGCTCAGGGGCGAGCCGGGCGTGGGCAAGACGCGCCTGCTCACAGAGATAGCGGAGCGCGCATCAGCCAGCGGCTGGCAGGCGCTCGTCGGGGCGGCATTCGCCTCGGAAGGGATGCCTCCCTACCTCCCGTTCCTGGAGGCCCTCCATGACTACGTTCGGGCCTGTCCGGTCAACGATTTGAGGCAGCAGCTGGAGCGACGCGAGCAGACCCGCCTCTCTCATGGCGCGTCGCCGAAGCCAGTGTGGATCCGACCAAGACGCTGGCCAGCTTTGACTTCGCCGCCGTCCCCGAGCTCGATCGTGGCCGTTTCACCGATCTCGCGACTGCCGCGTTCGTCCCGCGCGCCGAGAACGCCATCCTGGCCGGTCCGAGTGGCGTCGGCAATGATGCGGACCTGCCGAGGGTCAGGAGGGCGTTGAACGGCGCTGCGACATAGCAGCTGATGATCTCGCAGCGTTAGCATGAGCCGCCTGCGGGAGAAAGGGGTGCGCGATGACCAGGATGGAGTCCACGGTAGTGATCGCGCGGCCGGTGGACGAGGTCTTCGGCTTTTTCCTTGCCCTCGACGAGAATGCGCCGAAAACCGACCCAAGCGTCAGCTCCATCGTCAAGACGCCTGACGGTCCCGTACGGGCAGGAACGACGTTCCGGTTCCGTCAGCAGAACCTCGGGAAGGTGAGGGAAACGGCGACGCGGTTCACCGCGATCGAGCCTAACCGGAAAATCGAATTCGAGGCTGAGATCGGGCCGATGCGGCCCAAGTGCGATCTCACCTTCGAGCAGACTAACGGAGGAACGAGGGTTACGTTCCGAGGTGACTCCAATCCCCTCGGCGTCCTCAAGTTGCTCTCTCCGGTCTTCAACCGCAGAGGTGAGCAGGTCTGGAGCCAGAGACTGGGGAGGATCAAGACCGTGCTCGAGACCTCTGCGCCCTGACTCTGCGCCTTAGATCCGTACGGTCTGAGATCACCGCAAGACGGGCACGGGCGGCACTGCATCCGAGCATCCGCGGCAGCAGGTGCCTGGACGGCTACACTGTCGTGATCGGTTAGGAACAGGCTGTCGCTGAGTGCCGCCGGTGCCGTCAGGATCTGTGTGGTCGCCCGCTAGGGGCGGCGGTGCGGATGGGTCGGGTCCATGTCGCTACTGCAGTCGAGCAATCGTTGGTACCGCCTGCTCGCCGCTGGCACATCTCGCCGCGATAAAGCGCATTGTGCGCACCTTCGAGCTTCGAGAGTTCGCGGTGAGCCTCCGAACCCAGATTGGCCAAGTATAGAGAGCCCGGACGCTGCCGCGAACTGTGCATCACGCATCGTGACCCGATTCGCGCGGCGGCAGAAAATTCGACCTGCGCTGCGCGAGCTGCGAAGGTCCCATCCTCACTGCGCGCCAACCAAGGGCCGCCAGCGCACTGCCGAAGATAATCGGCCCTATTGACTCATAGAATGTCCCGGGCGTAGGAGGAAGGAACATCGTGATCGGGATGGAGACGATCATCAGCACCCCTGCCCAGCGCGGATAGACGCGCGCCCTGAATAGCGTCGACGCCCCGAACAGGATCCACCCGAGGCCCAACAACGCGTTGGACAGGAGTATGCCAGTGAACAAATACGCGGGGGCTTCCGTTGCTTGCCCGGACATCACGCTCGGGGCTACCTGCGCCAGCGTCGGCCAGACGAACACTTCTCCCCAGGTTTCGCCCGCTGCCAGCGCTGTGCCGAGGAAAGCGACGCCGAAAGCCCACAGCCCGAAGGTTCCTGCGGCCCTGGACTGGCGTTCGTAGACGCCGATGAGGGCCCACAGCAACAGGACGGTGCTGAGCCAGCGCAGCCCAGAGGATAGGAGGTAAGAGCTAGTCAGGTACGCTTCGGCTTCGCCCAACTGGCTACAGGGGACAACCAGCCATTCCAGGAGCAGCGAGGCCGCTAGTCCTAGACCGCTTACTATCGCTGCCCAGGCGCCGGCCCTGATGAACCGGGAGAGCCCGTCCGAGGGTAGTGCTTCGGAGGGAACCTTTCCCGTACCTGCTGGAGTTCTCGCAGGTATTGGTCGGTCAGTATCTGATGGAGTTCTCGCAGGTATTGGTCGGTCAGTATCTGATGGAGTTCTCGTAAACATTAGTCTCTCACCATGTTCTCATCGTGTTGGGCGCCCAATCGTCGCGTCAGTAGTGGACGATACGTGGGCACCTGGCGCAGCCACTCTCGCCGAAGGCCGGGTGGAGTGGCATCAACCGCGGGGTTGATGCCCGGGTTGACCTTGGAGGTGGACGCGGTCTGACCCGTGGCCGCGCCACGCGGCGGTGCCGCCCCTCTCGGGCCCCTTTCACCGGCCGCGTGCTGCGAGCCGGCCGGTCATACGACCCGGCATACCCTCGGGCGGCTCGAGGAAGGCGGGATAGGGCCAATGAGCCGGAGTCGGCGCAACAGTGTTGCTGCGCTACGCTACGTTATCGCTACGCGTCGCCTTCATGCGGCAAGCCGTGTTCGATGGCCCAGACCGCGACCTGCGCGCGGGACCGGAAGCCAAGCTTGCTCAGGATGTGCATGACATGCACCTCAGTTGTCCCTTCGCTAATGACCATCGCTGCCGCGATGTCGCGATTGCTCAGCCCGCGCGCGATGAAGCCGGCAAGCTCCCGCTCGCGGGTCGTCAGTGCCTCGACAGGGTGCGCATCGGTCGCGCGCGGGCCGGCTCGCGACGAACCTGGCGAGCGACCTGACTGCGCCTCCGCCAGCTTGTGACTGAGGCGACGGGCGTGCTCCAGGCTGGGCTGCATATGCATGTCCTCGAATTCGGCGACGACAAACTGGAGGTGCTCGAATGCCTGCGCACGATCGTCAGCACCCGAGGTAATCAGCAGCTCGGCCAGGTCCAGACGAAGCAAGGCAATCTCCGGCCGAAAGCGGACCTTGTGGCACACGTCGAGCGCCTGCCGAAAGTAGGCCCGCGCTTCGTCCGGTCTGCCGAGCATGGCCGCCGCCTCCCCCAGCAAACGACCAAAACTTACCACCGTGTACCAGGCCTGGAGCCTGCCAGCCAACCATGGGCCATGGGAAATTGCTCGACAAAGAACACGTTGTCGTGGAATCTTGAAGCTGGCGATCCGACCGCGGCAGCCATCGATGACACCTTCCTCAGTCAGCTGCGCGTCTGACGCTCGTATCACGAAGGCGACGGGAACTTCGGCCAGTCGCGGGTCGGGCACGCCAATGACAGCCACATGGTTGATGCGCGGGTCTTCGAGTAGAAATGCTTCGATCTCCATAGGATCGACGTTCTCGCCGCCGACCTTCAGCATGTCCTTATAGCGACCGAGAAAACACAGGCAACCATCTGCCGCAACCAGCCGACGTCGCCGGAGTGCAGCCAACCCTCGGCATCAATGACCTTCGCGGTCTCCTCGGGTTTGCGATAGTAGCCCTGCATCACGTGATAGCCACGAATACAAATCTCACCCAGCTCGCCCGGGGTCGTGTCTCGCCACTCGCCGGGTTGACGATCTTGAACTCGTACCCGTTGAGCGGCCAGCCACTCATCCGGTCCGGACTTCGACGTCGGAATCAAGATACGAAAGACTCGCTGCACAACCGACCTCGGTCATGCCATAGCACGTCGCGGTCCGGATCAGCCTGGGCTACGCGAGCGACGGGTTCTGTAGAGTACATACCTGCCGGGAGAATGCCAGTGCGCAGGCTGCTCAGGTCTCGTTTCGCACGCGTCGGGTGCTCGAGGAGCTGTTTGAAATGCGGGTGCAACCCCATGGAGCAGCGTCACCCATTCGGCCCCTATCGGCCGCAGCGCCTCGGCCGGGTCGAACGTCGCCGTGAGCACCGGGCGAGATCCGGTGATCGGCGACATCAGCGCGGATTCGTAAACACCAAAAACATGGAAGAGCGGTAGATAACTCAGCTGTCACGTCATTCGGTGTGATACCCATTCTATTGGCTTCATCCATCACATTGCGGATCGCGTAGTGGCTTTGCATTACTCCTTTCGGAAACCCGGTGGTTCCCGACGTGTAGAGGATGTACGCCGTCCCGTCAGGGTGAGTCGCGGCGCAGCGGCGCTGCACCTCCTCGTCCGGCACGGCCCCACCCGCCAGCAGGAGACTGTCCCCGGTCAATGCACCGGTGTGCGCCGTATCGCCCATCAGGATCACCCGCCGCAGGGCTGGGGCAGCCGCCTCGGACCATGCGCCTGCCCTCTTGTGACACAACTCGGCACGAGCTCGTCAAACTTCGCCAGGTAGTCCACTGGCCTAGCCCGATCCGCGCTGGTCAAGGTCGTCGCGTCTGACTGCATAACGATGTACGCCATGTCTCGCGTGCGAAAGCGGGAGTTAATCGGCACGAGGACCGCACCGATTCGCGCGACGGCGAAAAGACAAAGAGGTATTCGGGGCGGTTTGTGAGCCACGTGCACACGTGATCGCCTGGCTCAACGCCGGCCGCGATAAGCGCCTTTGCGACGCGATTCGTTTCGTCGCGGAAGGCGGAGAATGACCAGCGCCGGCCCTCAAAGCACAGTGCCTCGCGGTCGCCCCAACGTTCGCCGGCCAGCTGTCGCTGTTTTCGGATGCCGCCGCGTGGTAACGGTTGGTGAGTCACATCGCGGCACGATTCGTGTTGGTTTCTGGTGTCGGTACACAAAGCGGGTACTCACGAATCACCAACTCGCCGGCTGACGCACCTGCCTAACGGCTCCTAGGCCCCTCGTCAATTGCTCCGCGGGCTCGTCGTGGCCTGTCCGTGGGCACGCCGTGGGTCCGTCGTGTGGGCGACGCCCTCGTTCAGTCGCAGGCTGGGCCCATCCACTTCTTGGAAGGGTCCAGATATGAACGGCAACACAATCCAGCAGCTGCACTGCCCGCATTGCGGCAACCGGCACACCGTCCGCGTGGGCCGGTCGAGTTTTTCGTTCTGCTTCAACTGTCGCACGCAGTGGCACAGCCATGGATGATGTTGATGCGCTCGTCGCGCGGGCCAACGCGGCCCAGCTCGCATTCGAGGAATGGTCTGAGCAGCGCGTCGATGCGTTGCTGGGCGACATCGCGACGTGCATCGCCGATCACGCCCGCGAGTTGGCCGAGGCCACTGTGCTCGAAACGGGTCTCGGCAATGTGCCCGACAAGACCGAAAAAAATCGGCTCGCCAGCCTGGGCACGTTCGCGAGCCTGGCAGGTCAGCGGGGCTCGGGCGTCGTACGCGTCGATGAGCAGCGCCAACTAGTCGAGATTGCAAGCGCGATGGGCGTGGTCTTCGGTCTGGTGCCGCGGACGCATCCCGTCGCGACGTTCGTCTTCAAGGTTCTGATCGCCCTCAAGGCGCGCAACGCCTTGATCGTGAGCTGCCATCGTCAGGCGCAAGGCGTCGCCACCATGACCGGCGAGCTGACCCGCACTGTGCTCGAGCAGCACTGCGCACCGGCTGGGCTGGTGCAGTGGGTTCGAGGACGCACCGATCGCGAAACAACGTCCGCGTTCATGCGCCACCCGGGCGTGGCGTTCATCCTTGCGACCGGCGGTGAAGGCATGGTCCGAGCGGCGTACAGCTCGGGCACACCCACGATTGGTGTCGGACCGGGCAACGCCCCGACGTGGGTGTGCGCCGACGCCGATCTGGACCGCGTCGCCGAAGGCATCATCGCCAGCAAGTCGTTCGACAACGGCATCGTCTGCGCCGCGGAGAGCAATCTCATCGTCGACGCCGCGATCGAGGCGGAATTTATCGCGGCGCTGTCGCGCCATGGCGCAGCGGTTCTCGATACCGCCGAGTCTCAGCGCTTCAGCCACGAAGTCTTCGATCCGGTCGACCGTCACGTGCGCCGCGAGCTGCACGGGCAGTCCGCCGGTCGGCTCGCGCTGGTGGGCGGTGTGCTCCGGTCTCGGCCGCCGCGACTTATCGTCGTACCCGCGACGCCGCGGGACATCGGCGGTCCGCTCGGTCGCGAAAAGCTCGCGCCTGTGGTGTCGTTGTTCTCGGCTGAGACAGACGACGCGGCGATCGCGCTGAGCCAGCGACTGCTCGCAAGTGATGGCGCAGGGCACACGGCCATCATTCACACGGCTCTGCAGCAGCGTATCAATCGCTTCAGCCACGAGCTGCGCGTGAGTCGCGTGCTGGTCAATGCACCAGGTACGCACGGCAGCCTTGGCCTCGGCACTGGACTCCCGCTGTCGATGACGCTCGGCACCGGCACCTTCGGCGGCACATCGACTACCGACAACGTGAGTTTCACACATCTGCTGAACATCAAACGAGTCGCGTATGCGACGCAAAACTCGGAGGCCTCACGATGACAACACTGCTTTCGTATACCCACGGCGCGAGTGACGTGCCGCTGCTGGGTGAGACGATCGGCGACAATTTGCGGCGCACGGTCGCGCGGTTCGGCGAGCGCGAAGCGCTCGTTGTCCGACACCAAAGCGTTCGACTCACGTATCAGGAGCTCTGGGACGAGACCACGCGCGCTGCGCGCGGCTTGTTGGCTCATAGTGTCCAGAAAGGCGACCGCGTTGGCCTGTGGGCCGCGAATCGCTACGAGTGGATCGTCCTGCAATTCGCGGCAGCTCGCATAGGCGCAATTCTCGTCAACATCAATCCGGCCTACCGACCCGCTGAGCTGGAGTACGCCCTCACACAGTCTGGCGTCAGCCTGCTCGTCCTCGCCCGCGGCTTCCGCCAGGCCGACTACGTCGCGATGCTGCACGGCGTGCGGGAGCGCTGCCCCGACCTGCGCGAGGCGCTGATCTTCGAGGACGATTGGACGCGGCTGCTAACCGACGGCGATCAGATCTCGGACGCGGATCTCGCGGCGCGCGAAGCGACGCTCGAGTTCGATGATCCCGTCAATATCCAGTACACCTCGGGCACTACTGGTTCACCCAAAGGCGCCACGCTCACCCATCACAACATCCTTAACAACGGCTTCTTCGGCGGCGAACAGATCCGCCTGACCGAGCACGATCGGGTGTGCTCGCCGGTGCCGCTGTACCACTGCTTCGGCTGTGTTCTCGGCACGCTGGCGGTCTCGAGTCATGGCGCGTGCCTGGTGCTGCCCGCGGAGAGCTTTGAACCGCTGGCGGTCCTCGAGACCATTGAGGCGGAGCAGTGCACGGCCCTGTACGGCGTACCGACGATGTTCATCATGGAGCTCGAGCACGCACGTTTCGAGGAGTTCGACCTATCGAGCCTCCGCACGGGCATGATGGGCGGCGCTGCCTGCCCGGTGGAAGTGATGCGTAGTGTGCAGGAGCGCATGCGTCTGGCGGAGATCACCATCGTGTGCGGCATGACCGAGACGGCGCCGCTGTCGACACAGACCTCCGTCGACGACCCACTGGACAAGCGCGTCGAAACCGTCGGGCGCGCCCACCCACACGTGGAAGTCAAGATCGTCGATCCCGAAACGGGCCAGACGGTGCCGCGCGGCGCGCCCGGCGAGCAATGCACGCGCGGGTACAACGTCATGCTCGGCTACTGGAATAACCCGCAGGCCACCCACAGCGCGATCGACGCCGCGGGCTGGATGCACACGGGCGACCTGGCCACGATGGATGACGACGGCTACGTGCGCATCGTGGGCCGTATCAAAGACATGCTGATTCGCGGCGGCGAGAACATCTACCCACGCGAAGTCGAGGAGTTCCTGTACCAGCATCCCGCCATCAGCGACGTGCAGGTGATTGGCGTGCCCGATCCGAAGTACGGCGAGGAGGTCATGGCCTGGATCAAGCTGCGCGATGGTGCGGGCGTCAGCTCCGAACAGCTGCAAGCGTTCTGCAGGGGCCGAATCGCCACATACAAGATTCCGCGCTACTGGAAGTTCGTGGACGGATTTCCGATGACGGTCACTGGCAAGATCCAGAAGTTTCGTATGCGCGAGCTGGCTGTCGCGGAGCTCGCGCTGAAATCCGCCTAGTAACTCACGCTTAGCCCGAGGAAGCGCTTGACCAGCGGTTCGTACGAGTCGGTCGAGCCGACCGCCTCCTCGATCGCCTGATCCAGCGTCTTGGACTGGCCTGCGCCCCAGGCCGCCGCGAACCGTTCATCGTCGAGCTGACCACTCAGCTCGGCGATGACACGGTCGTGCTCGAGACGATCCGCCTCGGCGAACGCGACGCCAAGGGTGTGCGCGTGGCGCTTCGCCGCGGCGAACAGCCGCGCAGCGCGCTGCGCATCCCCCTGGATCGCTTCGATTGCCGCCAGGCCCGGCAGACAACGCACGATCCCCGCACTGATACCTACCTCGCGCCAGCGGGCGATCGATTCGGCAAGTGCGACGCGCGCTCGAGAGATCTCACCCTGGCGCAGTTCGACCTTGCCCAGCGCGAGCAGCGCCTGCGCCAAGCCGCGCGTGTCGCCGGTGTGGCGAAACAGCGGGATGCTCTCCTCATAAAACCTGCGCGCACCCGGCGCGTCGTTGTTCGCGACGGCCAGACCACCCAGGGCACGCAGGGCGATTGCGCGACCCCAGTCATCGCCGAGCGTTTCAAACAGCGCCAGACTCGAGCGATACAGCTGGTACGCCTCGATGAGCTCCTTGACGAGCACACGGGCAGCGCCGGCATTGGTCAGCGCGTACGCCTCGAGCCACTGATCGCCAAGGCTCTTGGCGATGTCGACGCTCTGCTCGTACAGCGCCAATGCAGTTCGAGCGTCGCCCAAACCTGCCACCGCAATCCCGAGGAGGGTGAGTGTCTGAGCGCGCCGCAGTGCGTCACCCTGCTGTTCGTACAGGTTTGCCGCCTCGTCGAAGTATCGCTGAGCAGTGGCGAAGTCGCCTTGCATGGTGGAGATGCCGCCGACGACGAAGTGCGCCCGCGCGCGTCCAGGACTCGCCGAGGTTCGCGGATCCGCTGCCAGCAATCGCTCCTGCCAGTCACGGCCCTCCTGCAGATGGCCCCTCAGGTACCAGAACCAGGCGAGGCTGCCGCCGAGCCGCTGCCCCAGTTCCACGTCACCCGCCGGGCTCAGGCTCCAGCTCAGCGCCGCGCGCACGTTTTCGAGCTCGAGATCCAGGCGCCGCAGCCACGGCTGCCGCTGCGCGCTGACCAGGTATGGGTCAGCTTCTTCGGCGAGAACCAGACATGTCTGCGCGTGCCGCTCGCGGATCGTTGCGGCTTCCTTGGTTGCCTCCAGTTGTTCCAGTGCGAACTGGCCAATTGTGACCAGCATGATGAAACGCGGCTCACCGCTCGCATCGTCGTGGGGTTGGATGAGGCTGTGCTCGGCGAGGGCAGCGAGCCCGTCCAGCAAGCTCTCGGGGTCGTCGCCGCTTACTGAGCCGGCCATATCGAGCGACCAGCCACCGCGGAAGATGCTCAGGCAGCGTAACAGCCGCCGATGGTTTTCGTGCAGCAGGTCGTAGCTCCACGCAATCGTTGTCTGCAGCGTTCGCTGGCGAGCGGGTGCATCACGCGTGGCCGTACCGAGCGCCGGCAGGCGCTGCTCCAGGCGCTCGAGGAGCGCCGCTGGCGGAAAGATCGCGATCCGCGCCGCCGCCAGCTCCAGGGCCAATGGCAAACCGTCCAGGCGGCGGCAGATGCCAATCACCGAGGAAAGATTCTCGGCCATCAACTCGAAGGCGGGCCGCACGGCCTGCGCGCGTTCGGTGAACAGCGCTATGGCGGGCCACCGCAGTGCGTCGGCGGCGTCGAGCGCGGCGTCGGGCATAGCCAATGGCTGAACTGGGAACACGTACTCGCCCTGTAGATGCAGTCGCGTGCGGCTGGTGGCGAGTACGCGCAGCTCGGGACATCGGCCAAGCACGCGCGCAACCGAAGGCGCGGCTTCGAGAAGGTGCTCGCAGTTGTCGAGGACTAGCAGGAACCGCCGATCGTGGAGCGCCAGGACGAGGCTGTCGGCCAGGGGCGCGTCGCCGGTTTCACCGACGCCGACCGCTTGCGCGATCGTCGCCAGCACAAGCGCTGGGTCGCGCAACGATGCCAGCGCAGCAAACGCCACACCATCCGGGAACAGGTCAGCGCAGCCCGCGGCGACCCGCACGGCGAGCCGCGTCTTGCCAACCCCGCCGGGTCCAACCAGCGTCACCAGCCGGATATCAGACCGGCCTAGCAATCGATGCAGCGCGGCCTGTTCCTGCTCGCGGCCGAGCAGGCGCGTCAAGAACGCTGGCAGACCATCGGGCGACGGGTCGACTTCGCGGGTTGGCGCCGATTCGTGCTCGCCGACCAGGCGTCCGCTGGCACGCAGAAGCGCCTCGCGTTCGGGTTGCGTCAGCTGGAGTGCGTCTGCTAAGCGACTGACGGTGTCGAGCCGGGGGACGCGGCTCAGCCCGCGTTCGAGGTCCGACACACCGCGGGCGCTCAGGCCAGCCTTCTCGGCGAGCGCCTCCTGTGAGAGCCCCGCCGTTTCGCGGTAGCGACGCAGCGTCCGAGCGAACGACTGCGCTGCGCCTGTCGAAGTGACCGTGATGAGACTGCGCCTCCCGGCCGCCCGCAGCATACCACCGCGTGTGGCGTGGTCTGAACGTGGGCGAAGTGTGGAGTCACCGTGTGGTCGCTTCGTCCAGCAAGCCGCAGGCTGGCGGGCATGCACACACTCAAGCTTCTACATTCCATCGCACCGGCGGTTCTGGCCACGTGCACGCTTCTCGGCGCTGCCTGCGGGCCGGCCAAGCCGACGCCCGTCCAGTCGACCGCATCGACGGGCGCGGCCACCACGGCGACTGGCGAGCCGATCAAAGTCGGGTTCGTGTGGGGCGTCACCGGCGCCGCGGCGGAAATCGTGCGGCCCGCGTCTGAGGCCACGCGGGCGTACTTCGACGACCTGAACAAGCACGGTGGCATTCACGGCCGCCCCGTCCAGATGGTCGAGATCGACAGCAAATACCAGGTGCCCTTGGCTCAGGAGGGCTACAAGAAGGTCACCACCGAAGACCGCGTACCGCTGGTGGTGCTGGCTAGCACGGGTGACACCGAGGCACTCGCTGCGCAGATCAACGCCGACCACGTGGCGGCGATCACCTTCTCGTGCGACGAGAAATGGGCCCAGCCCAGCCGCAACCCGTACGTCTTTACGATCTGCACGACGTACCAGGACCAGATGACCACCGCTCTCAAGTTCATCAAGGAGCGGGGTGTCCCTGATGCGCGAGTCGCGTTCTCGTATCCCGACATTCCCTTCGGTCAGGCACCGATCGGCGTCGGCCGCGACTACGCCAAGAACCTGGGGCTCGCGCTAGTCGACGAGCAAAAGGTCGGCGCGGCCGAAGTGGATGCCCAATCGCAGGCGCTCAATCTGAAGGCGTCCAATCCGGACTACGTGCTCATCCAGAACGTCGCCGGAGGTGCCTCGGCGATGGTGCGGAGCGGCAAGCAGATCGGCCTGAACGCGCAGTTCTTGGGACTCAACTACGCGTTCGACGAGGCAGTGGTCAAGGCGATCGGTACGCGGGCCGCGGAGGGCTACCTGGGTGTCGGCCCGAACGCCTTCCCTGGTGAGGATATCGGCGTACTCCAGGACATGCGCGAGCGTGCGCCGAACCTGAAGGACGTCGGCATGCGGTCGATCGTCGGTTGGACGGTCGCGAGTGTCATTGGTGATGCCCTGCAGCGTGCCGAGTCATATGACGGCCCCGGCGTCCTGAAAGCCCTCGAGCACACGGACATGGACGTCAAGGGCGCGATCCCGGGCAGCCGCTGGACCTACTCGAGTACCGCGCACGTGCCCACGCGCAAGTCCGTCTTCTATCAGGTCAGGCAGGGCGCGATCGTGCGGATCTCCGATCCAATCGACCCGCCGACGAGGTAGTCGACTCGTGTTGCGACTGACCAATGTGCAGGTGCGCTACGGCGGCGCTGTTCTCGCCATCGACGATCTGTCGTTGGACGTGCCAGAGGGTCACCTCGTGACCCTCCTCGGCGCGAATGGCGCCGGGAAGAGCACCACACTCAAGGCCATCTCCGGCTTGCTCGCCAGCGAGCATGGCCAAGTCTCGCGGGGCGGCATCGAATTCGACGGGCACGACATAACGTCGCTGGATCCCGCTGACCGTGTCCGATTGGGCGTGGTCCACGTCATCGAGGGGCGGCGCGTCTTCCAGCACCTGACAGTCGAAGACAACTTGCTCGCTGGTGGCCACGTGCGACGCCACGGTCACCGGCCCGACCTGGACCTGGCGTACGCCCTCTTTCCGCGGCTGCGGCGACGCCGTTCCATACAAGCCGGCTATTTGTCGGGTGGCGAGCAGCAGATGCTGGCCATCGGTCGCGCGTTGATGGCGCGGCCGCGGCTCATCCTGCTCGACGAGCCATCGCTCGGGCTGGCACCGCTGATCGTCCTGGACGTGTTCGACGCCATCCATCACATCCTGCAGGCGGGCACGACGATCCTGCTCGTCGAGCAGAATGCGCCGCTCGCGTTGAGCGTGGCGAGCTATGCATACGTGCTCGACAGCGGCCGCATCGTTCTCGAGGGCAGCCCTGCCGCACTGCGTGACAACGCGGAGGTCCAGCGCGCCTACCTCGGGCGGAGGTTGGCGGCATGACCCAGCTCGTACTCGATCAGGTTCGGCTGCAGTTCGGTGGTGTGGCGGCGCTCGGCGGTGTGTCACTCACGGTCCAGCCTGGCGAAATCGCGGCCATCATTGGTCCCAACGGCGCTGGCAAGACCAGTCTTCTGAACACGATCAGTGGCCTGTACCAACCGCACGCCGGCCGCGTCGAGTTCTCAGGCACGTCCCTCGTGGGGCGTCGCCCGCACGACATCGCGCGGCTGGGCGTCGCGCGCACGTTCCAGAACCTGGGCCTCTTCGGAGGCCTGACGGTGATGGACAACCTGCTGCTTGGTCGACACGTGCACATGCGCTCGGGCTTGTTCGCAGCGGGCCTCTTCTGGAAGCTCGCCGAACACGAGGAGGCTGCGCATCGGCTCGTGATCGAGAAGATCGTCGATCTTCTGAAGATCGGCGATGTGCGCGACAGGGTCGTCGGGACCCTCGCGTACGGACTCCAGAAGCGGGTCGAGCTCGGGCGCGCCCTTGCGCAAGCACCGCGCTTGTTACTGCTTGACGAGCCAATGGCGGGCATGCGCCGCGAGGAAAAAGACGCCATGGTGCGCTTCATTCTCGATGCCCACGCGCAGGGCGGGCTCACGCTGCTGATGATCGAGCACGACATGCACGTGGTCATGGACATCTCGCATCGCATCCATGTGCTCGATTTCGGGAAGCGCATCGCCCATGGCACCCCCGACGAGGTACGTCGCGATCCCACTGTCATCCGTGCCTATCTCGGACAGGAGCTCGCGGCCTGATGGACTGCTTCTTTGTGCGCGACTCACTCTTCCTGAGCACTCAGCTGATCGCTGGCCTGGCGATAGGTGGCATCTATGCCCTGGTCGCACTCGGGCTCGTGCTCATCTATAAGGCGAGCGAGGTCGTCAATTTCGCACAAGGCGACCTGTTGTTGATCGGCGCGTACATCGGCTGGGCGCTGACCACGGCGGGCGTCCCGTTCCCCGTGGCATTTGTGCTGACGCTGGTTGCTGCTGGCGGCATCGGGCTTGCCATCGAACGGCTGGTGTTGCGGCGCCTGGTTGGCTCGCCCGTCATCGCGGTCATCATCGTGACGCTGGGGCTGTCGAGCATGCTGCGGGGGACAGTGTTCCTCGTCGCCAACACCGAAGTGCGGCGATTCCCGGAGAACATCTTCGGCGTGGCGCCGCTAGTGCTCGGGCCGTTCCTCGTGCCGCCTGTCTATGTCTGGGCGCTCGGCATTGCCGCGGCCGCCGTCGTCGGGCTGTCGATCTTCTTCCGCATGTCGCGGCAGGGACTCGCCCTGCGGGCCGCTGTCGACGACCAACAGGCGGCCATGTCGGTGGGCATTCGCATCTCGTGGACTCATGCGCTGAGCTGGGCCCTGTCCGCGGCCGTTGCGGCCGCGGGCGGGATGCTGCTTGGCAACCTGACCGGCGTCAACTTCACCCTGGCAGACGTCGGCCTACAGGTGTTCCCAGTGGTCATCCTGGGTGGCCTGGACAGCATCGCAGGCGCGATCGTCGGCGGTCTGGCGATAGGCCTACTGCAGAACGTCGCCTCGGGCTACCTGGACCCGTGCGTCGGCGGAGGACTGA
>WNGB01005582.1_pt1 | contig 41878 bp, 45 predicted proteins | sample 5400681 | NCBI WGS metagenome assembly WNGB01 (sample SAMN13153367, study PRJNA577476) | soil metagenome | isolation source: 115 cm soil or saprolite under grassland replicate 2 | place: USA:California | collected 2016-06-15 | reverse complement strand
TCCGGGGAGGTCCATATCTGATGGTCCAAAAGGCGGGAGTGAGGCGGATCAGGCAAACAAAGAGTGGTCCGTGGGTTGGCACGACGCTTGACCTGGATGGAAAGGTAATGCGGTTCTGGAGAGACCGGCGATTCCGCTCGGGTGCGGAGGACGTCTACAGGGCGCTTGGGTACTAGGTTGCTCCTCTGTCAAGCGGCGGCGCGGTGGAGCCCGCCCGCCGGCGGCGCGACCGTGGCGTGGCGCGGGTTCGCCGGACCCGCCCGGGACGGCCCATTGACAGTGTTATGCCCCGTAGGTTCGACTTTGCCCCGCAACGCGACCAAGTCCCGGAAACGGTCCGCCGTGCGCGCAGCGACGCGCGTCCGGCCGGGGGGGTGGACAGGTGGGTCGCTCGGCGCCACGGGCGGGCACGGCCGCGCGAGCACCCCCATGCCCACCCGCACCGGCTGCGCCAGCGGCCAGGGACGGCTCGCGTCGCGAGCGGCGCTGGCGTGACGCCGGTGGCTCCTCCCCCAAGCGGACCTTCGTGCGGAAGGAAGCGAGCATGCATCGCCGCCACCTCGCGATCGCGCTGGTCATCGGCGTGATCCTGTCCCTTGCCGCCGCCGGCGCCTCCTCGTCGGCTCCAGGCAAGCCGAGCGACAAGCGGGTCAACCGGTTCGGGCCCTCCGGCACCGTCACCAACGAGACCGACGCCGCGCGCGTGGCCGCCGTACGCAACCGCGCCCAGGCCGCCGCGGCGGCGGGCGCGATCCCGCCGTCGGTCGACGGCACCAGCGGCTGCTCGGACAGCTCGGACACCAACGTCAGGGCCAACCAGGACTGCACCAACGCCAGCCTCCTGCCCGGTCGCGGCCAGGGACAGAACGAGCCGGCGGTCGCGGTCGACCCGAACCACCCGCGCAAGGTCCTCGCGGGCCAGAACGACTACCGCCGCGGCGACGCCGCCTGCGGCGCCGACTTCAGCCTCGACGGCGGGCGGCACTTCGGCAGCGAGATCGTGCCGACCAACTTCACCACCCCGGGGCTCAGCGGCGGCCAGCGGCACTACTGGAGCACCAACGGCGACCCGTCGGTGGCGTTCGACACCCGCGGCACCGCGTACTACTTCTGCCTCGCCTTCGACCGGTTCGCTCCCACCAGCGACGTCAACAGCTTCGCCAGCGGCCTGTTCCTGTACCGCTCCACCGACGGCGGCGCCTCCTGGAGCTTCCCCGGCAGCCGGGTCAAGGAGACCGACGGGCTGGGGGCGATCGGCCTGCTCGACAAGCCGTACATGGCCGTCGACACCGGCAAGGGCAGCCGCTTCCGCGACCGGGTCTACGTGGCCTGGGTGGAGTACAACGCCAACTTCACCGCCTCCCCGGTCTCCTTCGCCTTCTCCGACGACGCGGGGGCGACCTGGCACCTGACCGGCACGATCTCCGGCACCTCCGCCAGCCTCTGCCCGGTCACCTTCGACGGCTCGCCGGCCGGCACCTGCAACGCCACCCAGTTCCCGCAGCCGTTCACGGCCCCCAACGGCGACCTCTACGTCGCCTTCCAGAACTTCAACAACGCGCTCAGCGGCCCGGCTGACAACCACGCCCAGATGCTGATCGTGAAGTCGACCGACGGCGGCGCCACCTTCGGCACCCCGGTGAAGGTGTCCGACTACTACGACCTGCCCGACTGCCTCACCTACACCGGCCAGAACGCCGGCCGCGCCTGCGTGCCGACCGCGCCGCTGTCCAACCGCAACATCTTCCGCGCCACCAACTACCCGGTCGGGGTCGCACCCAGCAACAGCACCGTGTTCGTCACCCTCGGCAGCTACATCAACCGCAACTCCAACCCGGCACGGGGCAACTGCACCCCGGACGGCTTCAGCGCCACCACCGGCCTGGCCACCTACCAGGGCGTCGGGGTGGTCGACGGCTGCAACAACGACATCGTGCTGAGCGCGTCGGTCAACGGCGGGGCCAGCTTCACCGGTGGCACCACCCCGGTGGCGTCGCTGCCGTCGGTGAGCGACGAGCGCGCCGGCGGTCACCTCGCCGACCAGTGGTGGCAGTGGGCGGCGCTCACCCCGAGCGGCGGCCTGGCCTCCTCGTACTACGACCGCAAGTACGGCAACGACCAGTCCAGCGGCGAGATGGACGTCACCCTGCGGCGCGGCAACGGCGCGCACGTGCGCGTGACCGACGCCTCGATGCCGCCGCCGGCCGAGTTCCCCGCCAGCGCGGCGGTGCCGTTCTCGACGTTCTTCGGGGACTACTCGGGCCTGGCGGTGGGGTCGGACGGCATGGCCCACCCGGTCTGGGTGGACAGCCGCAACCCGAGCTTCGCGCCCGGCTCGCCGGACCCGCGCCAGCTCGTCACGATCGGCCCCGGCTCGGACATCTACACCAGGCGCCTGCCCGCCTGAGGGCGGCCCGGTGGCCCGGCCACCGGGAGACGACGAGGGGGCGGCCGCGAGGCCGCCCCCTCGTGCGCCGGGCGCTCAGGGCACCTCGGTGGTGGCCTCCGGGTCGAGCCCGAAGCGGTTGATCGCGTCGGCCACCGTCTCGCGCTTGACGGTGCCGGACAGCGACAGCTCGTAGAGCACGGCGACGGCGATGCTCTGCGGGTCGATGCGGAAGTGCCGGCGCAGTGCCTTGCGGGTGTCGGAGCGGCCGTACCCGTCGGTGCCAAGGACCGCGTAGGGGCCGGGCATCCAGCGGGCGATCTGCTCGGGGACCTCCTTGACCCAGTCGCTGACCGCGACGATGGGGCCCTCCTCGTCCTCGAACACCCGGGTCACGTACGGCGTCCTCGGGTCCTCGGCTGGGTGCATCCGGTTCCAGCTCTCGCAGGCGAGCGCCTCGGCGCGCAGGCGCTGCCAGCCCGGCGCGCTCCACACGTCCAGGGCCACGTCGAACTCGGCGGCGAGCAGCCGCTGGGCCTCGAGCGCCAGCGGCATGGCGCTGCCCGAGGCCAGCACGTGGGCGCGGTGGGCGTGGCCGCGCTCGGCGGCGCTGTAGCGGTACAGGCCCGCCAGGATCAGCTCCTCGTCCAGGCCCTCGGGCATGGGCGGCTGCACGAACGGCTCGTTGTAGACGGTCAGGTAGTAGAAGACGTCCTCGGGCTGCTCGCCGTACATGCGCCGCAGCGCGTCGGCGACGATCACCGGGATCTCGAAGGCGAACGACGGGTCGTAGGCGACGCACGCCGGGTTGGTCGCCGCCACCAGCAGCGAGTGGCCGTCCTGGTGCTGCAGGCCCTCGCCGTTCAGGGTGGTGCGCCCGGCGGTCGCGCCGACCAGGAAGCCGCGGCAGCGCTGGTCGCCCGCGCTCCACATGGAGTCGCCGGTGCGCTGGAAGCCGAACATCGAGTAGAAGATGTACAGCGGGATCATCGGCTCGCCGAAGGTGGCGTAGCTGGACCCGGCGGCGTGGAAGCTGGCCATCGAGCCGGTCTCGCTGATGCCCTCGTGGATGATCCTGCCCTTGACGTCCTCCTTGTAGGACAGGACCAGGTCGCGGTCGACGGCGTCGTAGTTCATGCCGCCGGGGGAGTAGATCTTGAGGCTGGGGAACAGCGAGTCCATGCCGAAGGTGCGCGCCTCGTCGGGGATGATCGGCACGATCCGCCGGCCGACCTCCTTGTCCCGCAGCAGGTCCTTGACGAGGCGGACCAGGGCCATGGTGGTGGCCACCTCCTGGTTGCCCGAGCCGTGCTTGAGGCGCGCGAACAGCTCGGGCCCCGGCAGCGCCAGCGGCCGGTCGCGGACCACCCGGCGGGGCAGCGGCCCGCCCAGCGCCTGGCGCCGCTCCATCAGGTAGCGGTGCACGTCGGAGTCCTCCGGCGGGCGGTAGTAGGGCGGGTAGCCCTTCTCGATCGCCTCGTCGGGGACGTCGATGCCGAGCCGGTCGCGGAAGGTGCTCAGGGTGCCGCGGACGAACTTCTTCATCTGGTGGGTGGCGTTGCGGGCCTCGAACTCGCGGCCGAGGCCGCGGCCCTTGACGGTGTGGGCCAGGATCACCGTCGGCCGGCCCTTGGTGGCCACGGCCGCGGCGAAGGCGGCGTGGACCTTGCGCAGGTCGTGACCGCCACGGTCCAGGGCGAGCGCCACCACGTCCTCGTCGGACCAGCCGTCGATCAGCTTGCGCAGCGGCTCGGAGTCGAACAGCTTCTCGCGCACGTAGGCGGCGTCGGAGGCGGCGAGCGTCTGCCACTGGCCGTCGGGGGTGGCGTCGAGCTTGTCGAGCAGCACGCCGTCGCTGTCGCGGGCCAGCAGCTCGTCCCAGCGGCGCCCCCAGACGACCTTGACCACGTTCCAGCCGGCGCCCCAGAACAGCGACTCGAGCTCCTGGATGATCTTGCCGTTGCCGCGCACCGGGCCGTCGAGGCGCTGCAGGTTGCAGTTGACCACGAAGGTGAGGTTGTCCAGCCGGTCGCGGCCGGCCACGGTGAGGGCGCCCTGCGCCTCGGGCTCGTCCATCTCGCCGTCGCCGAGGAACGCCCACACGCGCGACTTGGCGCTCTCGCCGATCCCCTGGTTGGCCAGGTACTTGTTGAAGCGGGCCTGGTAGATCGCGTTGATCGCGCCCAGGCCCATCGATACCGTCGGGAACTCCCAGAAGTCGCGCAGCAGCCGGGGGTGCGGGTAGGAGGGGAGCCCGTCCTCGGGGCCTTCCTGGCGGAACAGGTCGAGCTGCTCCTCGGACAGGCGGCCCTCGAGGAAGGCGCGGGCGTAGATCCCCGGCGACGAGTGACCCTGGAAGAACACCTGGTCGCCGGGCCCCTCGCCGTCCCTGCCGCGGAAGAAGTGGTTGAAGCCGACCTCGTACAGCTCGGCGGCGGAGGCGAAGGAGGCCATGTGCCCGCCCAGCCCCAGCTCCGGGCGGTTGGCCCGCGACACGATCGCCGCGGCGTTCCAGCGCACGGTGTTGACCAGGCGCCGCTCCAGCTCCTCGTCGCCGGGGTAGTCGGGCTCGGCGTCGGCCGGGATCGTGTTGACGTAGGCGGTCGAGGGCACGCCGGGCAGGCCGAGGCGCAGCTCGCCGGCGCGCCGCAGCACGCGGCGCAGCAGGTAGGCGGCGCGCTCCGGCCCCTCCCGCTCGACCACGGCGTCGAGCGAGTCGAGCCACTCGCCGGTCTCCTGGGGATCGGCGTCGGGCGGCTGGCGCAGCATCCCGGCACCGGTGACGTTGTCCTGGTCGCTCACCGTTGGCTCCCGCCTCTCGTGCGGTCGTGCTCATTCCTCGCGAGTGTTCCCAACGACCATCGTTCCCACAACCTTAGTCGTACGCTCCACCTGAGGGCGAAGCCAGCGGCGCGGCCGCTGTCGGTGGCTCGCGGGCGCCGGCCACCTGGGCCAGCGCGACGCCCGCGACCACCAGGAGGCCGCCGGCGAGCTGGCCGGCGTCGAGGTGCTGGCCGAGCAGCAGCCAGGCCAGGGCCGCCGCGAACACCGGCTCGGAGGTCGCGGCGATCCCCGCGGTGGCGGCGGGGATGTGCCGCACGGCGTCGACCGCGAGGAAGAACGGCAGCAGCGTGCCGACCAGGCCGACGCCGAGCACGGCCAGGGCGACGCGCGGCTCGGCCAGCCGGGCGAACGGCCACGACCACCACGGCGCGGCCACGCTCCACACCGCGACCGCGGCCACGAACCCCCACAGCAGCACGGTGGCCGGCGGCACGCCGAGCCGGCCGGCCCGCTCGGCGAGCAGCAGGTAGGCGGCGAACAGGACGGCGGAGGCCAGCCCGGCCGCCAGCCCGGCGGCGTCGGCGCCGGCCGCTCCTTCCAGCGCCTGGCTGACCAGCACCGCCCCCGCCAGGGTGAGGGCGCCCGCGGCCCAGGCCAGCAGGCCGGGCGGCCGCCTTGCGACCACGGCGGTGAAGCCGAGCAGCAGCACCGGCGCGGTGTACTGCAGCGAGATCGCCACCCCGACGGGCAAGTGGTCGATGGCCAGGTAGTAGGCGAAGTTGACGGCGGCGACGCAGACGCCGAAGGCGGCCAGCACCGGCAGGCTGGACCGGGAGGTGCGCAGCAGGACGGGCTGCCGCCAGGCGAGCAGCGGGGCGAGGGCGAGCAGGGCCACCGTCACCCTGGCCTCGGCCAGGCGCGCGGGTGGGACGCCGCGCTCGAACGCCGCCTTGGCGAAGACCGCGTTCAGCCCCCAGCAGAACGCGGCCGCCACCACGCGCAGCAGCGCCCCGAGGGCGGAGCTCGGTCGGGCGACGGTCAGCACGCCGCCAGCGTAGCGGCACGGGACCGTCCGGTCATCCAGGTTGCCTTGTTCGCTTCATCCGAAGCAAGCAAATCAGCCGAGATTGCTCTGTTGTCCGAATCCTGGAGCAGCGGTAGGGTGGCGGTTTGCCGGCCGGAAGGTGCAGCGATGCAGGCAGGCAGGCCAACCGCGGGCAGCGGCCAGTGGGCGCGCGCCCCTCCGTCTGCGACCCCCGTCACCAAGGGATCAGCCGTACGACGGAAGGAGAAGCCGTGGCAGGCAACCGGGGAGTCGTCTACGTCAAGCCGGGCCAGGTCGAAGTCCACGACCTCGAAGAGCCGAGGCTGGAACTGCCAGAGCAGGGCAACCGCCAGCTCCAGCACGGCGCCATCCTCAAGGTGGTGGCGACCAACATCTGCGGCTCGGACCAGCACATGGTCCGCGGCCGGCCGCGACGTCGAGTTCATCAAGACCGGCGACCTCGTCAGCGTCCCGTTCAACATCGCCTGCGGCCGTTGCCGCAACTGCAAGCAGGGCCATACCGGCGTCTGCGAGAACGTCAACCCGGCCCGCGCCGGCGCCGCCTAGGCTACGTCGACATGGGCGGCTGGCGCGGCGGCCAGGCCGAGTACGTGACCGTCCCCTACGCCGACTGGAACCTGCTCAAGTTCCCCGACCGCGACCAGGCCATGGCCAAGATCCGCGACCTGGCGATGCTGTCGGACATCTTCCCGACCGGCTACCACGGCGCCTTCAGCGCCGGGGTGACCACCGGCTCGACCGTCTACGTCGCCGGCGCCGGCCCGGTCGGCCTGGCCTGCGCCACCTCGGCCCACCTGCTGGGCGCGGCGGTGGTGATCGTCGGCGACCTGAACGCCGAGCGGCTCGCCCAGGCGCGCAGCTTCGGCTGCGAGACCATCGACCTGTCCGAGACCGACGACCTCAGCGGCGCGATCGAGCAGATCCTCGGCGTCCCGGAGGTCGACGCGGCGGTCGACTGCGTCGGCTTCGAGGCCCGCGGCCACGGCCACGAGGGCTCCCAGGGGGAGGCGCCGGCCACGGTGCTCAACTCGGTGATGGAGCTCACCCGCGCGGCCGGGCGGATCGGCATCCCCGGCCTGTACGTGACCGGTGACCCGGGCGGGGTCGACGAGGCGGCCAAGGTCGGCGCGCTGTCGATCCGCATCGGGCTCGGCTGGGCCAAGTCGCACTCGTTCACCACCGGCCAGTGCCCGGTGATGCGCTACAACCGGCAGCTGATGATGGCGATCCTGCACGACAAGGTGCAGATCGCCAAGAACGTCAACGCCACCGTCATCCCGCTCGACCAGGCCCCAGAGGGCTACCAGGACTTCGACAAGGGGGCAGCCCGCAAGTTCGTGATCGACCCGCACGGCTCGCTCAACTAGCGCAGCCAGGCGGTCGGGCCGGTCCAGGCGGCCCGGCCCGGCCGCCCCTCTCGCTCGGGCCCGCTCAGGCCGCCGGTAGGGCGAGCATGCGTTGCAGCGCGGCCAGGGCGTGCTCCCTGGTCGCCCGGTCGACCTGGATGCGGTTGGGCACCCGCCCGGCGACCAGCTCCTCGAGCGTCCAGACGAGGTGGGGAAGGTCGATCCGGTTCATCGTCGAGCAGAAGCAGACGGTGCGGTCGAGGAACGCCACCGTCTTGTCGGGGTGCTCGGTGGCCAGGCGGTGGACCAGGTTCAGCTCGGTCCCGACCGCCCACTTCGAGCCGGGCGGCGACGCCTGGACGACCTTGATGATGCGCTCGGTCGAGCCGACCTCGTCGGCCTTGGCGACCACCTCGTGGCGGCACTCGGGATGGACCAGCACCCGCACCCCGGGGATGCGCTGGCGCACCAGGTCGACGTGCTCCGGCAGGAAGCGGTGGTGGACCGAGCAGTGGCCACGCCACAGGATCACCCGGGCGGCCCGGACCGTCTCCGGGTCGAGGCCGCCCTCGTCCCGGTGCGGGTCCCAGACCACCAGCTCCTCGGGCAGCAGGCCCATCGCCAGGGCGGTGTTGCGGCCGAGGTGCTGGTCGGGCAGGAACAGCACCTTGCCACGCTGGGCGAACGCCCAGCTCATGGCGCGGGCCGCGTTGGAGGAGGTGCAGATCGCGCCGCCCTCCCTGCCGGTGAGCGCCTTGATGTCGGCCGAGGAGTTCATGTAGGTGAGCGGGATCACCTCGCCGGGGACCCACTCGTCGAGGATCTCCCAGGCCTCCTCGACCTGGGCGAGGGTGGCCATGTCCGCCATGGAGCAGCCGGCCGCCAGGTCGGGCAGGACGACCTGCTGATGGTCGGCGGTGAGGATGTCGGCGGACTCGGCCATGAAGTGCACGCCGCAGAACACGACGAACTCGGCGTCGGGCCGGGCGGCGGCCTGCTGCGCCAGGCGGAAGGAGTCGCCGCGGGCGTCGGCGAAGCGGATCACTTCCTCGCGCTGGTAGTGGTGGCCGAGCACGAAGGCGCGGTCGCCCAGGGTGCGGCGGGCGGCCAGGGCGCGCTCGACCAGGTCGGGGTCGGACGCGGGCGGAAGGTCGCCCGGGCAGGTGGTGCCCTTCTCGGACGCACGCTGCGGACCGAGCAGGTCGAGGAAGACGACGTTCTCTGCGGTGCGGACAGCCATGCGCACGCTCCGTCCTGGTGAGGCTGATTCGGGATCGTGAACGCATGCACATTGTAGGAGCGCCGACCGGCGCCCGCTCGGTGTCTCGCCGGCCGGTACGGCGCCGCCAGCCCTCCCGGACCTGCCGGCGGCGTCAGCTCACCGACGACAGGGTGGCGGCGACGTCGGCGGCGAGGGCCTGGTCGCCCTCGGCGCGCCAGGGCTCGCCGCCGCTGCGCCCGGCCGCCCGCAGCACGAACGCCAGCGGCTCCGCCTCGATGGTCAGGTCGGGCGTGGCGTCGGGGGCCGGCCGCTCGCCGGCGGCGCCGCCGAGCAGCCACTCGCCCACCTCGCCGAGGCGGACCTTGATCACCGCGCCGGCATGGGGCCGGCCGCGGCGCGACAGCCCGCCGGGGATCACCTTGGCGGCGATGTCGGCCATCCAGGCGAGGCTGGTCGGGTCGGCCTCGAAGCTCGCGCCGACCGTCTCGGCCAGGTCGTGGCCGTGCACCCAGGCCTCCTGCAGGCGCAGCTGGCCCACGGTGCGGACCGCGGTGGGCCCGACCACCCACGGCACCCGCGCACGCCAGCCGTCCGCGTCCAGCGTGGCCAGGTGCCAGCGCAGCGCGTCGGCGGCCGCCTCCCAGCGGGCCACGCGCCCCTCGGGCGGCTCGCCGGCGTGCCTGGCCACCCCGGTCGCGGTCCAGGTGTCCAGCGGCATCGAGGACGGGTCCTGGTCGAGCCGACCCTGGATGGAGGCGAGCGCGGCCTGGTCGCCCTCTGCCAGGTGGCTCACCACCTCGGCGACCGACCATGCCGGCGTGGCCGGTACCTTCTGGGTCCACGCGGCCGCCGGCAGCTCCGCCAGGAGCACCCCGACGCGCCGGTGGGTGGTGTCGAGGCCCTCGAGCAGCGTGTCCAGCGGCGGCGTCATGGCTTCGGGTCCTCCGGCATCGCGGCCGAGCGCACTCCCCAGAGCACGGCCAGGATGCCGAGCAGCACCGCCGGGCGGTACAGCGACGGCCGCTGGTTCGCCCACGCGGCGCCGGCGAGCGCCACCGTCAGCACGGCGAAGACCAGCGCGGCGAAGCGCGCCTTGGCGCGCGTGCCGCGCTTGATCGGGTTGAACCAGCGAAGCAGCCTGCGGCCTGGCAGCTCCCTGGGCGGCACGGCGTGCTCGGCGGCAGCGGCGGCCGCTCGTTCCCGCGCCCGTGCTCGGCGTCCCATGCGCTTCGCCTCCCTCCTCCTCACCCGAAGTTTAGGGCCTGATCGCCATCACGTTGCACGGCGAACCTCCCCTCGGCACCGAGGACCCCGCCCCAGCCACCGGCCGCCCGCCAGGATCCCGCCCAGCCACCGGCCGCCCGCCAGGATCCCGCCGCGGCGACCCGGGGCCCAGACAGGGATCCCGGCAAAGGACCCGATGGGGGGCTCGGGGGGAGCTGTCCCGGGCTCCCCCCGAATGCAACCAGGTATCCTCCGCCGAGCATGCGCATCGTGGTCGCGCCCGACAAGTTCGCCGGCACCCTCACCGCCGACCAGGCCGCCCGTGCGATCGAGGCCGGCCTGCTCCGCGCCCGTCCCGACGCCGAGGTGGTCCGCGTCCCCGTCGGGGACGGCGGCGCCGGCACCCTGGCGGCGGTCCTCGCCGCCGGCTTCCAGCGCGTCCCGGTGACCGCCACCGGCCCGACCGGCGAGCCCGTCGAGGCGGCCATCGCGGTCAGGGGCGAGGACGCGTTCGTGGAGATGGCCGAGGCCTCGGGCCTCGCCCGCCTGCCCGGCGGGGTCTTCGACCCGCTGCACGCCAGCACCTACGGCACCGGCGAGCTGATCCGCGCCGCCCTCGACCGCGGCGCGCGCCGGCTGGTGCTCGGCACCGGCGGCAGCGCCACCACCGACGGCGGCACCGGCATGGCCAGCGCGCTCGGCGTCCGCTTCCTCGACGCCGGGGGCGAGATCCTGCCGCCGGGCGGCGCCGCCCTGCTGCGCCTGGCCGGCATCGACGCCGAGGGCCTCGACCCCCGGCTGGACGAGGTCGAGGTCACGCTCGCCTCCGACGTCGACAACCCCTTGGTCGGCCCCGACGGCGCCGCGGCCGTCTACGGACCGCAGAAGGGCGCCGGCCCCGACGAGGTGCTCCTGCTGGACTCCGCCCTGCGCCGCTACGCCCGCGTGCTCGCGACCGACCGCGGCCAGGATCTGGCCACCACCCCGGGCGCGGGCGCCGCCGGCGGCCTCGGCGCCGGCGCGATCGCCTTCCTCGGCGCGAGCGTCCGGCCCGGCATCGACCTCGTGCTCGACCTGGTCGGCTTCGGCGACGCCCTGGCCGGCGCCGGCCTGGTGGTCACCGGCGAGGGCAAGCTCGACGCCCAGAGCCTGCGCGGCAAGGCGCCGCTCGGCGTGGCCCGGGCGGCGAACGCCGAGGGCGTGCCGGTGGTCGCCCTCGCCGGGCTGGTGGAGGTCGCCCGGCGTGAGCTGCGCGCCGCCGGCTTCGAGGAGGCCCACGCCCTGACCGAGCTGGAGCCCGACGAGGAGCGCTGCCGCGCCGAGGCATGCCCGCTGCTGGAGCGCCTCGCCGAACGGGTCGGCCGCGCCTGGTCGTCACTGCCGTGACCCACCGACCACCTACAGAGGAGCATCCGTGAGCGACACCCTGCCCAGACCGGCCGCCGCGGTCGTCCAGGCCGGCCGGCTCGCCGGCCTGGACCTGGAGGTGCGCGAGTTCCCCGACGGCACCCGCACCGCCGCCGAGGCCGCCCAGGCCGTCGGCTGCACCGTCGACCAGATCGTCAAGTCGCTGGTCTTCGTCGCCGACGCCACCCCCGTGCTGGTCCTGACCAGCGGCGGCAACCGGGTCGACGAGGCGAAGGTGGCCCGCCGGACGGGCGCGGCGGCGGTGCGCAAGGCCGACGCGGACGAGGCCCGGGCCGCCACCGGCTACGCCATCGGCGGCACGCCCCCGTTCGGCCACCCGCAGCCGCTCGAGGTCCTGGTCGACCAGGACCTGACCCGCTTCGAGCAGGTCTGGGCGGCCGCCGGCACGCCCCGCCACGTCTTCCCGATCAGCCCGGCGGCGTTGCTGCGGGTCAGCGGCGGCCAGGTCGCCGACGTCGCCGCCGCCCGCGGCGCCTGAGCGGCCTCCCCGGGGTCGGCGTGTGGGACACGCTGGCGCGCGGCGCTATCATCGAGGAGTCTGTTCGTTGCTGTACGACCTTCCCGGCCCGGGCCGGACGCGAAAGGAGCACGGATGTCCGAGGCAACGCCGACTGCCACCTCGGTCGTAAGCCTGTCCGAGAGCGCGGCTGCCAAGGTGCGTGAGCTGCTCGCCCGCGAGTCCCAGGGCGACCTCGCCCTGCGCATCGCGGTCGAGCCGGGCGGCTGCTCCGGCCTGCGCTATGCCCTCTTCTTCGACGACCGCGCCCTCGACGGCGACGTCCGCAACGAGGTGAACGGCGTCCAGCTTGTCACCGACAGGATGAGCGCCCCCTACCTGACCGGCGCGTCGATCGACTTCGTGGACTCCATCGAGAAGTCCGGCTTCACCATCGACAACCCCAACGCCGGCGGCACCTGCGCCTGCGGCGAGTCGTTCCACTAGCCCCGCTGGCGGTGGCGGGCCTCGCCCGCTACCGTTGCCGGGCATACCATGCAGCGCTGAGCCCCTCGCGATCCGCGTCGCGGGGGGCTCGCCCATCTGGGTGGTCAGTGGGCGCGGCGCACGCGGAACACCCAGCCGCCTTCCTCACGCTCTTGCTGGCCGAGGAACTCCTGGTCCTTGAGGCGGCACCAGACCGGGACGTCGACCCGCGCACCGGGGTCGTCGGCCAGCAGCTCCACCGAGCCGCCCACCTCGACGGCCGCGACCGCCTTGGCCAGGCGGATCACCGGGATCGGGCACGACAGGCCGAGGCAGTCCACCACGGTGGCGGCCGGCGTCACCCCCGGGACCCTTTGATTCACCGGGGGGCTACCGCTCGGCTCTGCGTGGCCACCTGTCATCTGGGTTCCGGCCTCGCTCTTGAGCCCCCCGGACCCTTGATTCACCGGGGGGCTACCGCTCGGCTGCGCGTGGCCACCTGTCATCTGGGTTCCGGCCTCGCTCTCGAGCCCCCCGGACCCCCCGAACGCTCCACCGCCTGGGCGTCCAGGTCGGCCATCTCGCGCAGGTCGGCGACGGCGGCCGGCAGGACGTCGAGGAAGCGGTCGACCGCGGTGTCGTCGGCGTCGCCGAGGAAGGAGACCCGCACCGAGCCGTGGGTGATCGCGCCCATGGCGGCGAGCACGTGCGACGGCTCCTGGGTGTCGGCCGTGCAGGAGGAGCCGGAGTGCACCGCGATCCCCTTGGCGTCGAGCAGCAGCAGCAGCGCCTCGCCCTCGACGTACAGGACGCTGAACGCGACCAGGTGGGGCAGGCGCTCGCTGGCCTGGTCGTGCACGACCACGTCGGGGACGGCGGCGAGCCCCGCCCGCAGCCGGTCGGCCAGGCGCCGCAGGCGCTGGTTCTCGGCGGGCGCCTCGTCGAGACGGGCGTGCAGGGCTGCGGTCATCGCGACGATGCCGGGCAGGTTCTCCATGCCGGCGCGGCGGCGCCGCTCGCGCTCGTCGCCGAGCAGGACCGGCCGCAGCCGGGCGTTGCGGGTGGCGGCAACGAAGCCGGTCCCAGGCGGCCCGTAGAACTTGTGCGCGCTGGCGGCCAGCAGGTCGGCGCCGAGCTCGCCGAGGTCGACCGGCAGGCGTCCGACCGTCTGGCACGCGTCGACCAGCAGCAGGGCGCCGTGGGCGTGGGCCGCCGCGGCGGCCTCGCGTACCGGCTGTACGGTGCCGACCTCCTGGTTGGCGTGCTGCAGGCAGACCAGCAGGGTGTCGTCGCGCACCGCGGCGGCCAGCTCGGCGGGGTCGACGCGGCCGCCGCCGTCGACCCCGACCTCGGTGACCTCGAAGCCCTGCGCGACCAGTGCCCGCGCCGGGTTGAGCACGGCGGTGTGCTCCACCGCGCCGACCACCAGGTGGCGGCGGCGGCGAGCCGCCCTGGCCAGGCCGGTGACGGCGAGGTTGGCCGCCTCGGTGCCGCCCGAGGTGAAGACGATCTCGTCGGCCCTGGCGCCGACCGCGGCGGCCACCCGCTCGCGGCAGCGGTCGAGGAGCATGCGGGCGCGGCGGGCGCGGCCGTACAGGCGGGCCGGGTCGCCGTAGTCGGTCAGGGCACGGACCAGGGCCTCGCGCGCCGAGGGGTGGAGCGGGGTGGTCGAGGCGGCGTCCAGGTACAGCTCCTGGCCGTCGTCGAGGGAGTTCACCGTGCTGTCACCACGCCGGGGAATCGGGGTCGCCGCTCACAGGGTAGTAGCGGTGGGCAATTGCGTGGCCGCGTGGGCGGCGATGGTGCAAGCTGGTCGCGACCGGGCGCGACCGGGCGCGATCAAGGCGGGGTGCGGGTGAACCAGCAGGAAGAAGACCGGAAGCAGGCGGCCTACCAGCGGATCCTCGACTGGGACATGCCCGACAAGGGCGATGTCAGCGCCGCCAGGGCGATCGTCGTCGCGACCTGGCTGGCCCTGCCGGCCACGATGCTCGGGCTGGTGCTCGGCTGGCTGGCGCTCGACTGGACCGCCCACCGGGCCGTGGTGCTCTGGCTGGCCGTGCTCGCCGGTCCGGCCGTCGGGCTCGCCACCGTGCTCGCCCTGTGTGCCCGCGGCTCGCGCAAGCGGCTGCGCACCGGGCTGATCGCCGTGCTGGTCGAGGGCGTCCTGCTGGCCTGGGTGGCGCTGCTGCTGCTCGGCTCCACCCGCGCCACCGAGACGGAGCTGCGCTCCGCGCTCGACCACGTCCAGGTCCCCTACCAGGTGGTGGCCGGCAGCGAGCAGGTCGAGGGCAACCGGCGCTGCAAGCCGAGCTGCACCATCGTCTCCCGCCTCTACCGCCTGCCCGACCAGGCCGGCGAGGACCCGCCGACGGTGTTCCTGCGCGCGCTCGCCCGCGACGGCTGGGTGTCGGCGGAGGGCGGCGACGTCTCCCAGGCCGTCTCGGTGGTCAAGGGCGGGGTGGAGCTGAGCCCCGCCCCGACCGCCAAGCGCGACGAGGTCCGCCTGGAGGCGACCTCGGCGGGCTGAGCGCATCGGGGCGGGGCGCCGAGCAGGATCGTCTAGGAGAGCAGGCTCTTGCTCTTCAGCCAGTCGGTGGCGACCGTGTCGGGATCCTCGTTGTCGATGTCGACCTTGGCGTTCAGGCCGGTGATCTCCTCGGTGGTGATGGCCGCGCTGATCTTGTTGACGGTGCTCTTGAACTCGTCGCCCGCCTTGGACAGGAAGTCGTTGCGCACCACCGGGATCGCGTGGTCGGCCGGGAACAGGCCCTTGTCGTCCTCGAGGATCACCAGGTTCTGCTTGGCGATGATGCCGTCGGTGGAGAACGAAAGGGCGACCTGGATCTGGTTGTTGGTCAGGGCGCGGTACTTGATCGAGCCCTGGGCGAGCGACTGGAAGCTCTTGAACTTCATGTTGTACGTCTTCTGCAGGCCCTTGTAGCAGGTGTCGCGCTCGCGGCACTCGGGCGGGCCGCCGAACACCAGCTTGTCGGAGACCTTGGCCAGGTCGGAGAGGGTCTTGAGGCTGTACTTCGAGGCCGTCTCCTGGGTGACCGTGATCGCCTGCTGGTCGCTCATCGGCGCCTGGTCGAGCGCGGTCACCTGCTTGGCCTCGAGCTTGGCCTTGAGGTCGGTGAGGACCTTGTCGGCGTCGGCGCTGGGCGTGCCCTTGAGGTAGGTCAGGTCGGAGCCGGCGTACTCGATCAGCATGTCCAGCTTGCCGGAGAACAGCGCCGGGTCGGCCAGCTCGCGGCTGCCCAGCTTCTGGTAGGTCACCTTGTAGCCGGCGTCCGCCAGGACCTGGCCGTAGATCTGGGCGAGGATCAGCTGCTCGGTGAAGTCGACCACGCCGAGGCGGAGCTCGCCCTTGTCCCCGCCGCCCGAGGCCTGCCCCGAGTTGTTGTCGTTCGAGCTCAGGCCGCCGCACCCGGCCAGCAGCAACCCGAGCGCGGCCAGCAGGACCGCCAACCGTGTACGACGTTGCATCTTGGAGTGCTCCTTTCCACTCGGGATGGGCCCACCGCCCGCCCCGGGGCTCATGCGGCGCCGCTGCGCCGCGCCTGACCCGCAAGAACCTGGTCGCCGCGGCCCCGGCCGGCGCCGCGGCGCCGCGTTCGCTCGCGGTACTGGGTGACGGCCAGGCCGGCCGGGGTCACGGCACGCTCGAGCGCGCCGAAACCGACGTCGGTCACGATCGCCAGCAGGGCGACCAGCACGGCGCCGGCGATCAGGCGGCCCGTGTCCTGCAAGGCGATCGCGTCGATGATGAACACCCCGAGCCCGCCCGCGCCGACCAGCGCGCCCAGCGTGGCGGTGGCGACGATCTGCACCGCGCCGGTGCGCACGCCGGCCATGATCACCGGCGCGGCCAGGGGCAGCTCGACGCCGCGCAGGATCTGCGTGCCGCGCATGCCCATGCCGCGGGCGGCCTCCACCACGTCGCGGTCGACCCCGCGCACGCCCACGTAGGCGTTGGTCAGGATGGGCGGGATGCCGAGCAGGACCAGCGCGATGATCGCGGTGTTCTGGCTCAGGCCGAAGCCTGGCAGCGAGAACACCAGCGCGATGATCGCCAGGCTCGGCAGGGCGCGGCCGATGTTGGAGGCGTTGATCGCCAGGACCCCTCCGCGGCCGGTGTGGGCCAGCCAGAGGGCGACCGGCAGCGCCACCGCCAGGGCGAGCACCAGGGAGATGCCGGAGATGCGCACGTGCTCCAGGCCGCGCTGCAGCACCTCGCCGCGGTGGCCGGTGAGGAAGTCGATGGCGTCGCTCATCGTGCCTCTCGAGGCGCGCGGGTCCAAGGGGCGATCAGCCGTTCCACGCCGAGCAGGGTGAGGTCGGCCGCGACCGCCAGCGCGATGGACAGCACCGCGCCGACCAGGAGCGGGGTGACGAACAGGCGCTGCAGCCCGTCGGTGATGAAGCTGCCGAGGTTGTCCATGCCGATCAGGGCGGTGACGGTGACCAGGCCGATGGTGGTCACGGTGGCCACCCGCAGGCCCGCCACGATCACCGGCAGCGCCAGCGGCAGGTCGACCTTGAGCAGGAGCTGGATGGGGGAGAAGCCCATGCCCAAGGCGGCGTCGCGCACCTCCGCCGGCACCCCGTCGAGGCCGGCGACGGTGTTGCGGATCAGGATCAGCAGCGTGTAGCTGACCAGGGCGATCTCCGCGGTCGTCACGGTCAGCCCGGTGATCGGGATGAGCAGGCCGAACAGGGCCAGGCTCGGGATCGTGTAGAGCAGCCCGGCGACCCCGGTGATCGGCCCGTAGGTCCAGCGGTAGCGGACGATCAGCAGCGACAGCACCAGCGAGATGGCGAAGCCGATGCCGACCGCGATGCCGGTGAAGACCACATGCTTGATGGTTCGGGCCACCATGTCGTCGGTGTGGCGGCCGATCCACGCCCAGTCGATCGACGGGGCGACGCTACCGGCGGCCTGGCGCAGCAGGGTCATGCAGCCGACCGCCTGGAGCACAACAGGCCAGGCAGCGGCCTGGCCGGTGATGGCAGGGGCGGGAAGCCCCAGGCGACAGCGTGCCGGATCACAGGAACCAGCTCGGCTGCAGGAGTGGCTTGTTCACGCTCGAGACCTCCTCGGCGGGCTGAAGGGCGCCAACCGGCGCGGTCCGCCCCTCGTGCCGGGCCGAGGGTACCAGCCCCAGCGGACAAATCCGAGCGAAGGGCGGCCCCCCACGGCCGGCATTCCGCCGTCCCGGCTCAGGCGCCGAGCGGAGCCTCCTGGCGCAGCACCGAGGAGACGGCGTCGATCGTCAGCGTGCCGAGCAGGCGGCCGTCCTGGTCGACCACGACGCCCTCCTGGACGGCTGAGCCGAGCATGGCCGAGAGCGCGTCGTGCAGGGTGGAGTCCTGCTCCAGCAGCGGGTCGGGGCTGGTGGCACGTTCGGCGCCGACCGGCCCAGGCCGCTCGACGTCCTGGCGCCAGAGCCAGCCGAGCGGGCGGTCGCCGCCGTCGAGCAGCAGCACGTAGCCCCCCGGGGCGCGGGCGATCTCGCCGGCGACCGCGGCGGCGTCGTCGGCCTCGCGGACGGTGAGGGGGTGGCCCAGCGCGACGTCGCGCACGCGTGACAGCGACAGCCGCTTGAGGCCGCGGTCGGCGCCGACGAAGCGGGCCACGAACTCGTTGGCCGGCGCCTCCAGCACGGTCGAGGCGGTGTCGTACTGCGCGAGCCTGCCGCCGGGCTGGAAGACCGCCACCCGGTTGCCCATCTTGATGGCCTCGTCGATGTCGTGGGTGACGAACAGGATCGTGGTTGCGAGCTGGCGCTGCAGACGCAGGAACTCGTTCTGCAGCCGCTCGCGGGTGATCGGGTCGACCGCGCCGAAGGGCTCGTCCATCAGCAGCACCGGAGGGTCGATGGCGATCGCGCGGGCCACCCCGATGCGCTGGCGCTCGCCGCCGGAGAGCTGGGCCGGGTAGCGGTCGCGGTAGCGGGCGGGGTCGAGGCCGACCAGCTCGATCAGCTCGTCGACGCGGCGCTTGGTGCGCTCCCGGTCCCAGCCGAGCAGCCGCGGCACGGTGGCCACGTTGCTGCCGATGGTCAGGTGCGGGAACAGGCCGGTCTGCTGGATCACGTAGCCGATGCGGCGGCGCAGCTCGACCGCGTCGCCCCGGCCGACGTCCTCGCCGTCGATCAGGATCCGGCCGCTGCTCGGCTCGACCAGGCGGTTGACCATCTTGAGGGTGGTCGTCTTGCCACATCCCGACGGCCCCACCAGCACGCAGATCTCGCCGCCGGGGACGTGCATGGACAGCTCCTGCACGGCGGCGCCGTCCTCCTTGCCGCCGTAGCGCTTGGTGACCCTGTCGAAGTCGACGACCGCGCCGCGGGAGGCTTGGGCGGGCTCGGGCCCGGGCTGATTCAGCTCGCTCATGATCTGTGCATGGTGGCACATCACCGACACCCCCGCTCGGGCGGGCGGCTCCGGCCGGAGCGGGGCGGCCTGCCGCGGCGCCGGTTCGGCGCATAAGCACGTGAGCTGCGGTTTCGTTACCTGACGGTGCTTTGCTTGCGGCCAACCCGGATGTCAGACTGAGCACCCGGGGTAGGACGGTCGGGTCGATCGGGTGAGTTTGCGCATTCGACCGGGATCGCGGAACGACAAGGAACGAGGATCAGATGGCTTCCAAGGGTCGCGCCATGCAGGGCGCTCGGACCCACTCCGGCACGATCAAGGGCACGCAGAAGACGTTCCCGGGTGGGCGGACCTGCCTGCAGTGCGGCGAGCCCCTGTCGCAGTACAACCCGGGACCGAACTGCTTCAAGCACACCGTCGGGGTGCCCTGGCGGGGGCCGACCGCCAAGCCCAAGTACTGACGACCGCCCCGCGGGCGGCGCGACGGGGGATTCGCGGGCGGCTTGCTTCCGTGCTTCCCGGCGGGGTTCAGGCGGTCGGTCGGGTGGCGCCGACGTAGCCGCGCGACCGCACGGGCTCGACCCGGACCTGTGCCCCCGTGTAGGGCGCGTTCACCATCAGCCCCTGGCCGACGTACATGCCGACGTGGTGGATGCTGCCCGGGTCGCGCGTGTCGGCGCCGAAGAAGACCAGGTCGCCCGGGAGCAGCGCGGCCGTCAGGACGTGGCTCCCGGCCGACCACTGCGCCCGCGACGTCCGTGGCAGGGCCACCCCGGCCTGCAGGTACGCCCAGCTCGTCAGCCCGGAGCAGTCGAACTGCTCCGGGCCGGTCGCGCCCCAGCGGTACGGCTTGCCCAGCTGCCCGAGGGCGGCGTGGACGGCCCTCGCCGCGGCGGGCGTGGGCGGCGGCTCGGTGGCGAAACCGTCCAGGCCGAGCGCGCGCACCCTGGCGAGCGCCGCCGCCACCGTGGCCCGCCTGGCGGCCTCCTCTCGCGCCCGCGCCGCGGCCAGCAGCTCGCGGACGTGCCGCTCGGCGCTGTCCAGCAGCTCGCGCTGCTCGGCGAGCGCCTGCTCGATGGCGGCGCGCTGCTCGTCCTGCCGCTGCCGCAGGGCGAGCACCTCGGCCTGGCGCGCGCGCAGCTCGTCGAGGAGCGCGCGGTCGCGCGCCGCCGCCACGGCGGCCTCGTCCACCGCCTCCCCGCCGGCGGACAGGGTGCCGGACGCCACCCGCACGGCGATGGCCAGCTCGTGCGGGTCGTCCGCGATCAGCAGCAGCTCGGCGGAGACCAGTGGTCCCATCTCGTAGATGCCGCGCACCTGCTCGCCGAGGCGCGCCTGCGCGGCCTCTAGGGCAAGCTCCTGGTCGTCCAGCGCCTGCTGGTGCGCCAGGGCGCCGCGCAGCGCGCCCTGCAGGCGGTCCTCGGTGGCCGCGTAGGCCTCCGCCATGACCTCGACGCGCACGCGGAGGCGGTCGACCTCGCGGCGGATCCGGTCCGCCTCGGCGCGCGCACGGTCGACGGCGGGCTCGGCGGAGGCGACCGGCGCCGGGAGGGTGAGCAGCGCGCCGAGCAGCGCGGCGAGCGCTGCGACGGCAAGGCGCGGCAGTGGCATGCAACCGTTGTCGGCCGGCACCCGCAACCGCTTGACCACGTCGGGTGCACGTTTCGCCGCTGCTCGTGGCGACTATGGCGTTTCGGCCAGGTCAAGATTCGTCTGGGCGCGCTCCTGTCGGCGGCCTGGCGCTTATGCTTGACAGGAGAGGAACGCCGGAGCGTGCCGTAGGTGGCGGAGGTGGCGACCATGACCAGTCCCGGGACGGAGCAGCCAACCGTGGCCGGCTGGGGAGCCGCGCCGCCACCGCCAGCCCGCCGCCGCCCGGTCCCCGGCCTGCTCGCCGCGGCCATCGCCCTGGTGCTGGTGTTCGGCGCCATCGGGCTGGTCGCGACGCGCGCGGTCGGCACCAGCGCCGGGGGGCGCACGCCGGAGTCGGCCGCGACCGGGCTGTTCGCCGCGCTGGACAAGCGCGACCTCCAGCGCGCCGGCGGCTACCTGCAGGGTGAGGAGCGGCAGCTCGCCGCCGTCTACGCCGACCGCCTGACCAGGCTGCTCGCCGAGGGTCAGACCAGCGTCGGTCCGCTCGCCGCGTTCGACGTGAGCGCCAGGGACCTGCGCTTCCGCCGCGCCGCCGGCAGCGGCGACGGCAGCGTGGCGGTGCTCGAGGCGGTCAGCGGCACCGTCGGCGTCCGCGGCCCGAACGGCACGCAGGTGCAGCTCCCCGTCGCCGAGGCCAGGCGCCAGCTCGCCAAGCAGACCAACGGAGCGGTCGACTCGCTGCGGGTGGTCACCATCCGCGGCTCCGACCGCCGCTGGTACGTGTCGCTGATGGCGTCCTCGGCCGAGTGGGGCAGGCTCGCCGGCCAGGCCGGCGAGGCCGACTACGGGCTGCTCACCGGCGGCAGCCTGCCCGGCTCCGGCTCGCCCGACCAGGCCGTGCGCGACCTCCTGGCCGCCGCGGCGGACGGGGACGCCGCCAAGGCCGCCGACCGGCTCGCGCCGGAGGAGGCCAGGGTCGCCGACGCCTACCGCCAGCCGCTGTTCGGGCACATGGGCCTCGGCAAGCCGGGCGGGCTGTTCGGCGGGAACCCGAAGGTCCGGATCCGCATCGACGGGCTCACCACGCGCAACGAGCAGCTGGCCGACGGCGTCGTCAAGGTCCACCTCACCGGCGGCACCGTCAGGGAGTCCGGCAAGCCGCCGGTGTCGATCACCGAGGCCACGGACAACAAGGCCGCGCTGGTCGCCGTGCGCCAGGGCGGTGCCTGGTACCCGTCGCTGCTCGGCACCCTGGCCGACGCCGCCGTGACCGCCGCCGAGGGCGCGCACCCCTGACGGCGGGCCGGCGACGCCGGATCGAGGTTAGACTCGGCACGGCCGGGGCCGGCGTGGCGCCTGCCCCGGACTTTGACGAGGTCAACCGAGAACGGAGCGTCCGTGAGCAAGATCCTGCTCGTCGCGGCGGAGCACGGCAGCCGCGAGCGGCTACGGCTCGCCCTCGAGCGCCTGGAGGCGGCCAGCGGTGACGTCGAGTTCCTCGAGGCCGGGGACGGCAACGTGGCCCTCGCCGTTGCCGAGCGGGACCATCCCGACCTGACGGTCGTCGAGGTCGGGGTGACGCCGTACGGTGGCTTCGGACTGACCAGGGACCTCAAGGCCTCCCCGGAGCTGGCCTGCCCCGTGGTCCTGGTGCTCGAACGCGACCAGGACGAGTGGCTGGGCCGCTGGTGCGGCGCGGACGCTCTGGTCAACAAGCCGGTCGACCCGTTCGCGCTGGCCGAGGTGGCGGGCCGCCTGCTGCAGGAGAGCCGCGACGGCGCGGCGTCCGGGAAGGCGGCCTCGTGAGCGTCGGCGCGCGCTGTGGCTCCTGCGGCCGCGAGCTGCTCCTCGACCAGCTCACCGATGCCGCCCTCGGGTTCCGCTGCCCGTTCTGTGGCTATGCCTTCGCGCCCTCGTACGCCTCGGTATCGCCCGGCGTGGCCGAGCACGTGCTCACCGCGCACCACGCGCTCGTCAGCGCCCTCGACGAGCTGCAGGCGATGATCGACGGCCGCCTGCTGCTCGACCGCGCCAGCGTGGTCGAGCCGCTCGCCGAGGTGCTGCCGGCCGAGCGGCAACGCGCCTGACCAGGGCGTTCGAGGCTTCCTACGAGCAATGTCCTAGTGCCTGTGAGGCAGTCTTCCCGCGAAGGATGGCGTGAAGGACGCAGCAATAGTAAGTTTGGGCACCTGCGTAGAAGCCTTGATCAGGGCCGTGGTCTGGCTCGAGCAGGCACGGCCACCCGTGGTAGCGAGGACCGGAGCCGGGTCGTGGCGCCCGGGATCGCGATGAGCACCCAGCACTCAAGTGTTCCGACCACTGATGGTCGAGCGGGCGGAGCAAGCCACTCCAACCTCGGTGGTGGCCTGCCCGATGCTGGCGTTCCACGGTCCCTCCCCAGGCACCTGGCGCCCAGCCAGCGCCGCCCCGGGCTGGTCCGCTCCGTGCTCTCCGCCGCGCTGCTGGTCGTGGTGGTGCTGGCCGTCGGCGTGGTGGTGGTGCTCGGCTCGATCGACCGCCTCAAGCACCCCACCCGCGACGCCGGCACCGCCGTCGGATCGCAGGGGGCGTCCCGCCCGGAGCCGGGATCGGCCACCACCTCCGGCCCGCAGCCGCTGCTGCGCGAGGGCGGCTTCGAGGGTGCCCTCGGCGGCATCCGTGCCGAGCATGGCACCCGCCTGGAGGTGGTCGCCGGCGGCGCCCGCAGCGCGTACGCGGCGCGGCTGTCCAGTGCGGCGGCGTCCGGCGGCAACGCCGGGCTGCTGGCGGACCAGGTGACGCGGCCGCCCGGGCAGGGCGCCCGCTACTCCGCCACCGCGGAGGTCCGGGCCAGCCGGCCGGGCCAGGTGGTGCAGATCCAGCTCATCGAGAGCGTCGGCGGCCGGCGGGTGAGCGCCGACCCGCAGCTCCTGCGGCTGCACGACACCCAGTGGCGCGAGATCGGTGTGCAGCACGAGATCTCCAGCAGCGGCTCGGTGCTGGGCGTCGAGGTCACCTTCGGCAACGTCGGCCACGGCCAGTACGTCTGGGTCGACGACCTGAAGGTCACCCAGACGCTGTAGGCGCGGCGCTCCCCGACCGTGGCCGCGCCAGCCGTGCGGAAGGCGAGCCGATGACCAGGCGGACCGTCGACTACGTGATCCTCTACGTGCGCGACCTCGACCGCGCCGTCGCCTTCTACGAGGACGTGGTGGGCCTGCCGCTGCGGCTGCGGCGCTCTGGCTACGCCGAGTTCGCCACCGGGAACCTCAAGTTCGCCCTCTACGAGCGCAGGCTGCTGCCCGGGCTGCTCGGCGACGAGGTGGCCGGGCGCGGCCCGGCCGGGGAGACGCTGTTCCTGGTCCCGGACGTCGACGCCGAGGCCGAGCGGCTGCGCCGCGCCGGGCTGACGATCGTTTCCGGCCCGCGCGACCGCCCCTGGGGCCACCGCACCGTGCACCTGCTCGACCCCGACGGCAACGTGGTCGAGCTGGCCCAGGAGATCCCGCGCCAGCCCACGCCCGGCGACTGAGCGGCGCCGGGCCGCCGCTCAGCCGAGGCGGTCGATCCTGGCGGCCATGATGAAGTCGTTGTCGGTCAGCCCGTCGGCGGCATGGGTGGTCAGCGCGACCACCACGCGGCCCCAGCCGACCTCCATGTCGGGATGGTGGCCCTGACCCTCGGCGAGCAGCGCCACCCGGGTGGCGAAGCCGAAGGCGTCACGGAAGTTGGCGAACCCGAAGCTGCGGCGCAGCGTCCGGGTGGCGTCCCGCTCCCAGGCCGGGTCGACCTTGGCGTGCAGCTCGGCGGCTGCCGCCTCCTCGAGGTGCGGCGTCCCCGGTGCGCAGGCCTCGCACTTCCGCTTGGCAAGCTCTGTCTCGGTCATGACCCCATGGTTCCGCGCCCCGCCCGCCGGCACAAGTGCGCGCACGCTGCTAGAGGCGCACCACCAGCCGGCCGGCGTGCTCGTCCGCCTCGGTGCCGAGGCCGGCGCAGGCCTGGCGGAAGCGGCGCCGCACCCAGGCCGCGTCGGCCCCTTCCGCCAGGCGGGTGTGGCAGTAGTCCAGCGCCAGCGGCACCGCCTCGACCAGGCTCGGCCCGCGCCCGTCCAGGGTCACCAGGAACAGCAGGCCGAGGTCGTTGCGCAGGACCTGGTCGACGGCGTAGTCGTCGAGGAAGTCGCCGAGGTCGTACAGGACGCGGCCGGCCATGCCGTGGAACACGTGCGCCGAGTGGCCGGCGACCAGCGTGGCCCCGGCGTCCACCAGGGCGCCGGCGGCCTGGCGCACGTACGGCAGGGGCGCGCTGGTCATGTTCGGCCCCCAGTGCGGGGTGACCAGGACCACGTCGGCGTCGGCGGAGCGCACGGCCCGGTCCAGCCAGGCCGGCAGCCCGGCGCGGAGGTCGGCGAAGGCGACCCCCGGCCGGCCGTGCCCGGCCGCGAACTGCTCCGGGTGGTCGGTCGCGCCGATCACCGCCAGGCGCAGGCCAGCGGCGCGCAGCACCGCGGGACGGTGCGCCGTGGCCAGGTCGGGGCCGGCGCCGACGGTGGCGATCCCGGCCGCCGCCAGGTGCCGGAGCGTGTCGGCGAGCGCCTCGGTGCCGAAGTCGAGCGCGTGGTTGTTGGCCAGGGTGACGCAGTCGACGCCGAGGGCCGCCAGCAGCTCCGCCGCGGCCGGCGGCGCGCGGAAGAAGAACGGCTTGCCCGGCAGCCGCCACGGCGCGCCGCGCTCGGAGACGCAGCACTCGAGGTTGAGCACGAACAGGTCGGCCTCGCCGGCGACCTCCGCCACCTCGGGCGCGACCAGTGCCCTCGACGGCCGCTCGGCGAGCGCCTCGCCGACCTTGCGCCCCAGCATCGTGTCCCCGGCCACGGCAGAGGGTCGTCCGCCGAATGCGCACTCGCCCTGCCTGCGGGGCAGTCGATGGGGCCAGCACGACGGCAGAGGGTCGTCCGCCGAATGCGCACTCGCCCTGCCTGCGGGGCAGTCGTAGGCTGTCGCGGCAAGCGCCTTCGACGTGACCGGGAGCCGCGCGTGTCCGAATCCACCGCCTTCACCTGGCCCACCGTGCTCGCGCCGCTGCTGCGCGGCGAGGACCTCAGCGAGGAGCAGGCGGCCGCCGCGATGGGCGCGGTGCTGGCCGGCGAGGCCACGCCGGCGCAGATCGCCGCGTTCGCCACCGGGCTGCGCATCAAGGGGGAGAGCGCGGTCGAGATGACCGGGCTGGTGCGGGCCATGCTGGCCGCGGCGGCGCCGCTGGACGTGCCCGGGCCGCTGCTCGACACCTGCGGCACCGGCGGTGACCGCGCCGGCACCTTCAACGTCTCCACCCTGGCGGCGATGGTCGCGGTCGGCGCCGGGCAGCGCGTGGCCAAGCACGGCAACCGCGCCGCCTCGGGCCGCTGCGGCAGCGCCGACCTGCTGGAAGCGCTCGGGGTGGCGATCGGCCTGCCGCCGCAGGGGGTGGCGGCCACGATCGCCGAGGCCGGCATCGGCTTCTGCTTCGCGCCGGTGTTCCACCCGGCCATGCGCCACACCGCCGTGACCCGCCGCGAGCTGGGCGTGCCCACCGTGTTCAACTTCCTCGGCCCGCTCACCAACCCGGCCCGGGCCGGCCACCAGGCCCTCGGCGTCGCCGACCCCCGCATGGCCCCGGTCATGGCGGAGGTGCTGCGGCGCACCGGGACCAGGCACGCGCTCGTCTTCTACGGCCACGACGGCCTCGACGAGCTGACCACCACGACCACCTCGACCGTGCTCGACGTGAGCCAGGACGGCGTCCGCGAGCTGGAGGTCGACCCGTCCGCCCTCGGCCTGGCGACCGCCAGCCGCGAGGACCTGCTCGGCGGCGACGTGGAGCGCAACGCCGCCATCGCCAAGCGGGTGCTCGCCGGCGAGGGCGGTCCCGCCCGCGACATGGTGCTGCTCAACACGGCCGCGGCCCTGGTCGCCGCCGACGCCGCGCTGGGCCTGGCCGACGGCCTGGAGCAGGCCGCCCGCTCGCTCGACGAGGGCCGCGCCGGCGCCGCCCTCGAACGCTGGGTCGAGGTCTCCCGCCGCGTCGCCGCCGAAGTGGGCTGAGCGGGGCAAGCGCGCCGACCCGGGCGGACGATGTATCTCCTGGCCGGAGTCCTCCTCTGCACTAGTGAGAGCGGCCATACCGCCTGAGAAGGACAGTGTGCGCCGAAGCGTGGCAACGGCGGCCGGGGGCGTAGCTCGACCCTCCGCCGGAACCCGCGCTCCTCGACGGCTTCGATGGCAGGAGGGGACATGGAGCCAGCAGAGGGCCAGCAGGACGGCGCGAGCAGAGCGACCGGTGCACCGCCACCCGGCGAGGTGGGCCTCGTCCGGCTCTGGCTCAGGCGGCGCACAGCCAGCTACCGAGCTGGCCTCTTCATCTTCGGCGTGGTGCCGTTGCTGCTCGCGCTCGTCGGCAGCGTCACGGTGCTGCCCGCTCGCTACCAGGTCACCGCGCTGCGATGGTTCATCCTCCTGGCGGTCTGCCTGCTCCCCGCCACGATGTGGTACCTGTTCATCACCACGCGGAAGGCGAGCCTGCTCAACGACTTCCTGACCAACCTCGACCGCCTCGGGCTGCTCGCCCCCTCCTCGCGATCGTCGTCGGGGCCCGGCAGGGCGGACCCGGCGCGCGACCGGCGGGTCCTGAGCTACCTGCAGAAGTTCGAATCGGTCTACGGCGCGCTGCCCCAGTCGGTGCGTGCCGACGTGCTCAGGAACAGGTCCGCCCACTATTCGGCCTCGGAAGTGTCCTCCCCGGTCGCGCTTTCGACCGCCACCGTCCCGGTCATGCTGTCCACCGTCTTCATCGCGCTGGGGTGGTTGATCACCCTGCCCCCGTCCGAGGCCCCGCTGACCGTCAGCAACCCCAGCCACTGGGCGCGCGCGTTCGAGCCCATCACGACCCCGGTCACGCTCGCGTTCCTGGGCGCCTACTTCTTCTCGCTGCAGATGCTGTTCCGGCGCTACGTCCGACGGGACCTCCGCGGCAGCGCGTACGTCGCGGTCTCGATGCGGATCGTCCTTGCCGTCATCGGGACCTGGGTCGTCACGGTGGCGAGCGTCCGGCAGGGGCTGGCGACCGAGACCCAGCTCCTGGCGGTCGGGTTCGCCATCGGCGTGTTCCCGCGGGTGGCCTGGCAGATCATCCAGGCGCTGTTCAAGAAGACGACCCATGTCGCCCTCGCGAGCATGGTGTCCGACCTTCCCGTGAGCGAGCTCGACGGGCTGACCGTATGGCACGAAGCGCGCCTGGAAGAGGAGGACATCGAGAACATCCCAACATGGCCACCGCCGACGTCGTCGAGCTCCTGGTCAACACGCGCTTCCCCCCTGACCGGATCATCGACTGGGTCGACCAGGCCATCCTGTACACACAGCTTGGCGCGCAGAACAAGCCATGCAGGGAGGCGCTGCGGCGGCACGGGATCCGGACCGCGACCTCGCTGTTGGAGGCGTGGGTCACGAGCAGGAAACGGAAGGACCGCTCGGCCTTCGACGGCATCGTCGCCGAGGACGGCATGGGCCTGATGCCGTCCCTGGAAGCCACGCTCTCGACGAACGCCAACCTGGCGCTCGTCCAACGATGGCGGGGGATGGCGCCGACCGTGCCGTCGCAGGCCGACCAGCCCGCCATCGAGCGGCCCCCTGCGATCAGCCGCCGACCGTCGCTGCCGAAGCCGGTGGTGGGTCTCGCGACTGAGGCCGAGCCTGCCTGAGACCGACCCTCCCTAGTCGGGCTGGCCCGCCGTCGCCTCGAAGCCGAGCGAGAACATGCGGTCGAGGTCGTGGCGCGAGTAGGTGCGGAAGGCGATCAGCGTGCGCGTGGTGGCCACGCCGTCGACCTTGCGGATCTGCTCGGTCACGACCGATGCCAGGTCGTCGTGGCCGCCGACGCGGACCACGGCGACCAGGTCCCAGTCGCCGGCCACCGAGTAGACCTCGCTGATCCCGTCGAGGTCGGCGAGCGCCTGGGCGGTCTCCGGGGTGCGGTCGACCTCGCAGGTGACGAGCACGATGGCGGTGACCATGGTTGGGCTCCTCGTCTAGGGGCGTTCCAGGGCGACGGCCATGCCCTGGCCGCCGGAGATGCACAGGGTGGCGAGCGCGCGCCGGCCGCCACGGCGGCGCAACTCGTGCGCTGCCGCCGCGACGATACGTGCGCCGGTCATGCCGATCGGGTGGCCGATCGCGATCGCGCCACCGTTGACGTTGGTGCGCTCCCAGTCGAACTTCAGCTCCCGGTCGCAGGCCAGCACCTGGGCGGCGAAGGCCTCGTTGACCTCCACCACGTCGATCTCGGGGAGGGTCCAGCCGGTCTTGGCGAGCAGCTTCTGGGTGGCGGGGACCACGCCCCAGCCCATGTAGCGCGGGTCGACCCCGGCGCTGGCCCAGCCGACGACGCGGACCAGCGGCTCCAGGCCGCGCCGCTCGGCCGCCTCCTCGCTCATCACCACCAGCGCGACCGCGCCGTCGCAGATGCCCGACGAGTTGCCGGCGGTCACCGTGCCTCCCTCGCGAAACACCGGCTCGAGCTTGGCCAGGCCCTCGAGGGTGGTCTCGGGCCGCAGGTGCTCGTCGCGCTCGATCGTCACGGTGCGGGACCTGGCGTCGTAGGTGTCGACCGGCACGACCTCGTCGCCGAAGCGGCCGGACGCCCAGGCGGCGGCCGCCCGCTGCTGCGACTGCAGGGCGAAGGCGTCCTGCTCCTCGCGGGGGATCGAGTGCCGTTCGGCCAGGTTCTCGCCGGTCTCGCCCATCGCCTCGCCCGACAGGGGGTCCATGAAGCCGTCGGAGGACATGCCGTCCTCGACGGTGGCGTTGCCCATGCGGTAACCGCCGCGCATGCCGCGCAGCAGGTAGGGCGTGCGCGTCATGTTCTCCATGCCGACGACCAGGGCCACGTCGATCTCCCCGAGGATGATCGAGCCGGCCGCCAGGGTGAGCGCCTTGCTGCTGGACCCGCACGCCTTGTTGACGGTGTAGGCGGGGACCTCCTCGGGCACGCCGGCCCGCACCGACACCTGCCGGCCGGGGTTGGGCCCGTTGCCGGCCTGCCGGCCGTGCCCGGCGACGGTCTCCTCGATCTCGCCGGGGGACAGGGAGATCGCGTCGAGCGCCGCCCGGGCGGCCGCGATGCCGAGGTCGACGGCGGGCACCTCGGCGAACCCGCCCATGAACCTGCCGATGGGCGTTCGCTTGGCCGCGACGATGACGACGGAACGCTGCTCCATAGGTCCTCCCGCCCAGGGTCGTGACGGCCATTGTAGAAGCCCGGCCAGGCCGCTCCGGAGCCGTCGCGGCCGCCCCGGGTGGCCGCGGGCGACTTCCTGGCCGTCGCGGGGCTTGTCAGCGGCGGCTGGGCAGGCGGCGCCCGCGGCGCAGGCTCGGGCGGGGCTGCGGGCGGCCGCTGGCCTCGCCGGGAGCGTGCGAGCTCGAGGAGCGCCGCCGCGTGTAGCGCACCTGCAGGGCGGCGCCCCCGGCGGACGGGCTGGCCAGGCAGCCGTCCACGTCGAGCAGCTCGGCCTCGCCGGCCACCCCGTCGAGCCAGTGCGCGACCAGGCGGACCTCGTCGACCAGGTGGCGCGGCGGCGGGCCCTCGAAGGGCTCGGCCGCGGTGGCGGCCGCGCGCAACGCGTCGAGGCCGCCGGGATCGTCCGGGGCGAGCACCCCGACCGCGGCGAGCTGGCCGCGGCGCAGGATCGTGACCTCCCGGCCGCGCGCGTGGCGCCGGGCGAGGACGACCTCGTCCACCGCGGCCAGCGCCCCGAAGCGGCGCAGGTCGGCCATGGCCCTGGTGAGCGCCTCCAGCCGGTCCCGCGTGGCGGCCGCCTGCTCGTAGCGCTGCTGGGCGGCGTAGGCGTCCATGCGCCGGCGCAGCGGCGCGAGCAGCGCCTCAGGGTCGCCGTCGAGCGCCCCTTCGAGGCGGGCCACCACCGCCCCGTACGCCTCCGGGGCGACCTGCCCGGTGCATGGGCCCATGCAGCGTCCCAGGTCCAGCAGGGCACACGGCGACATGCGCGTGCGCGGGCCGATGCGTGGCGTGCAGCGCCGCAGCGGCAGCGCGTCCTCGATCGCCGTCTTGACCAGCTCGGCCTGGCCCGCCGAGACGAACGGGCCGAGGTAGCGCCCACCGTCGTCCAGCACCCGTCGGACCAGGGAGAGCCGCGGGAAGCGCTCCCACGTGAGCTTGAGGTACTTCAAGACGACGTTTATACTATGTGCCTCTACCTCTGGCTTTCCATCAGGGAGGGGGTCATGCCACCCCGGAGGCAGCACCCGGCCAAGGGATGGGCGGGCGCCTTGGACCGCACCTCGTTGGTCCGAACCGACATCGCCCAAGACAGCTCGGAGAACCAGCAGCGGCTCAACCGGCAGACGGCACGCGCCTATGGGCTGGAGATCAAACCTGGCTACGACTTCTCCGAACGCGGCACGCCCGCCAGCAAGCCGATCACACGCCGCGAACTCGAACGAGGCATCAACGCCGTCGTCAGCGAGCAGGCGATCGAGGCGCTGCTTGTCTCCTCCGTTGACCGGCTGTCGCGGCTTGGCATGCGCCACGTCGGCGAAATGCTGGATGCCGTTGATGCGGTCGGGGGCCGGATCATCTTCAACAGGGGGAACCTCGACAGTTCCCAGCCCGCAAGCCGGGCCATCATCGCCTTTCTTGCCGAGCAGGCCCGCGACGAGTCGAACACGCTCTCGTGGCGCATCGAGACGTGGCGTGAGGGCTGCCGCCTCAAGGGCAAGTGGACCGGTAGGCACCCTTACGGCTACCTGGTCATTGACGGGAGGCTGTCTCCGCACCCCGACGAAGCACCCGTCGTCCGTCGGATCGTGACGTGGTTCCTCGAAGGGCAGCCCGCTCGCCAGATCGCCATAGCGTTGAACGAGGCGGGGATCCTGGCACCTGCTGCCGCCAAGGCTGCCCAGATTCGCGCCGAAGGCCGCGAGCCCACGAAGGGAATGTCGACCTGGTGGAGCACCCAAGCGGTGGCCCGACTCCTCCGCAGTCCCGTTCTTGTGGGCTGGGCGAGGCATAACAGACGAATCGTGCTCGGCCCCGATGGCGAGCCGGTGAGCTTCGGAGAAGGGATCATTACGCCTGGCGAGCACGCCCGGGTGTTGATGGAGCTGGAGCGCCGTACAGCAATCGTCCGGCAGAGTCCGACAAGGACCCGCGAAGTTGGCAGGAAAACCGGCGGTGGGCGCCCCCCACGCTATCTGCTTGTCGGGACGGCTCGCTGCAGGGGATGCACCTACGCCATGAGCGTCGGTGGGACCAGGTCCGATGACGGGCGCGGGCTCTACTACGACTGCGCCGGCGCAGGAGCCGGCCGAACCTGCCCGGCAGCCGCCTCCATCAAGGTGGAGACCGCCGACGCGGAGGTCATGCGGCAGCTCAGGCTGAGGCTCGCCGCCATGGAGCCGGACGACCCCATCCTTGGCGCGATCGCCGAACGCTGGCGAGAACTCACCATGCCCGAAGGGGAAGACGAGCGCGCCGTCCTCCAGTCTCGCCTGGATGCCGTTCGCGGCCGGATCGTGGACCTCGAAGAGGCCAGGTACGTCCGGGGCGAGTTTGCCACCGCCGATGACGTGGCGCGGTGGGACGGAATGATGACCCGCCTGAAGCTCCAGCGGGACGCCGTCCTCCGGGAGATCGAGGAGCTTGGTCCGCCGCCCGACTTCGATCTCACCACCCTGCGCGCCACCTACAGCAGCAAGGTGTGGGACGCCACACCGTTGCCGCAGCGCCGCAGGTGGCTCCAGGTCGCAGTCGCGAAGGTGCTCGTCAGCTCGGCCCGCAGGCGCAAGCTCCCAGCAGCCGACCGCGTTCGGGTGGTCCTGGTCGGAGAGGAACCCGAGAGCGCGGGATAGCGCTGCTGCGGTTGCCGGGGTCATCGTGGCACGGCCGATCAGCCTTTGGCCTAGCGAGATCATGTTCGTGTCAACCTGGTCGACGAGATGCCCGGAGCTATCGACCGTGAGCTTGGAATCGTTACGGGGGGCGGTCGGGAGTCTGCTCTGGCTGATCCGGTGCGCCGTCAGCCGTGGTCCTGGCAGGAGGCGACCCAGTTGGGACGGTGGGCGTCACCTGGAGTGAGGCGACGGCTCGTTGGAGCGCCTGCTCGCATGCGCGAATCCGTTCCAGGTTGCCCTCCTGCCGGGCAGCCGCCAACGCGGTGGCGGCATGCGCCACGACGCGAACGGCCGGCAGTTCGTGGCGCAGAGCCTCTCCAGCAGCGAGCGGCTCTGACCGCAGCAGCTCGCGCGCTTGGTGGGCGAGCAGGTAACCGTCCCAGGTACCACCCTCTACTGGCAGCGGTTGCGCGTCGAGCAGGCCAACGGCCAGTTCAAGCAAGGACCGCATTTCAGCCGCGTAGAGCAGGGCCGCCTCTTGGTCGGCCTGGGCCTGGTCGAGGCGGTGGCACGCCTCGGCGGCGACGTGGAGGAGGCGGCGGATGGGGTCGTCCTTGGCCCCGGTGTGGAAGACCCCGTCTTGGCTGGCGGCCAAGGCGAAGAGTGCCTCCGCAGCGGTGGCGTAGCTCAACGACGGCCCTGGGTGCCGTCCATTGCCTCGCTGTTGCAACCACATCGAACCATCCGCGTCTGTGCGCTGTGAGCAGGCAGCAGCCGGTCCGCCACCTCAGCGCCGCTCGTCGACCGGTGGGCCGTTCAGCGGATTTCGGGGGGCTTGGTCGCGGGTGTCGCCGGCACCGTCGAGTTGGCGCCAGACGAGCGCGTCGCGGTCGTGGCCGATGAGGGCTTGCCTGGTGTGCTCCTGCTCAAGGCGGAGCCGGTGGGCACGCCGCTGGAGGAGTTGCTCGGCGGCGAAGGCGAGGATCGAGTCGCCGTGGAACAGCAGCAGCACGAACACGAGCAGGGTCCAGATCGCGGTCCACATTACAGGTTCCCTTCTTCGTCCGACTCCCATGGTGGACGGCCCGACCAGGCCTCGTCGCAGGTGAGGTGCGCTTCGGCGGCGTGGCGGGCGGCGGCGGTGGCGGCCTCGACGCTGCCGAGGTCGCGCTGCACGGCCTCGTAGCGGTGGTCCGACCAGACCTCGGTGCCGCCGGGGTCGGCCGGGTCGGTGCAGGCCAGCAGCTCGGCCTGCCGCTCCACGTACACGGTGGTGAGGTCGTCGAGGTCGAGCGCGGCGTAGTAGCGGTAGGTGACCAGCGCGCCTGGGTGATCGCGGTGGTGGAAGCGGACGCTGAACGACTCGTTGAGCTGGGCGTCGCCGCCGACGTCGCCACCCGGCAGGACGCCGCCGCCTTGCGGGTCGCGGACCCACCACGGGCCGGGATCGGCCGTGGCGGCTGGTGGTTGCTGGTCGTTGCCGTCGGTGATCGCGGCGACGAGCAGGCGGGCGACGTGGCCGAGCAGGGCCAGGCCGAGGACGGCCTGGGCGAGCTGGCGGACGACGCTCATGAGCTTTCGCTTCCTTCCAGGGGCCGGGGGCCGGCCGCGTCGGCGTCCGCGGCCGGCCCCACGGCGGCTAGGAGGCGGCCGGCTCGACCGCCGGCTGGTCGGTGGTGATCGCGAGCCGGGTGCGCAGCTCGTGGTCGAGCTGGCCGGCCAGCTCGGGGTGCTCGCGCAGGTGCCGGCGGGCGGCCTGCCGCCCCTGCCCCAGCCGAACCGTCCCGTAGGCGACCCAGCCGCCCCGCTGGGCGAGCAGCCCGGCGTCCAGGCCGAGGCTGAGCAGGCTGGCCTCGGCGCTCAGGCCGTGGTCGGCGTGCAGCTCCAGCTCGCACGCTTGCCAGGCCGAGGCGAGCTTGTTCTTGACCACCTGCGCGCGGACGCTGGTGCCGACCACCCGGCCGGCGTCCTTGACGCTGCTGGGCTGGTGCAGGTGCAGCCGCACCGAGGCGTAGTAGCCAAGCGCCCGACCCCCGGCGGTGTAGGTCGGGGTTCCCGCGACGCCGGCGCGCTGGCGGAGCTGGTTGGTGACCACCACCGCGGTGCTGGCGCGGGCGATCTGCCCGGCGAGCTTCCTAAGCGCCCGGCTGAGCAGGTTGGCCTGCACCCCGGCGTGCTGCTCGCCGATGGCGGCGTCCAGCTCGGCCTGGGGCACCAGCGCGGCGACCGAGTCGATGACCAGGACGTCGACCGAGCCGGAGGCGATCAGGACGCTGGCGACCTGGAGGGCCTGCTCGCCGCTTTGGGGGCGGCACAGCAGCAGCCGGTCGGTGTCGACGCCGACAGTCTTGGCCCAGCCCAGGTCGAGGGCGTGCTCGGCGTCGACGAACACGCCAGTGCCGCCCGAGCGCTGGGCTTGGGCGAGCAGCGACAGGGTCAGGGTGGTCTTGCCGACCCCTTCGGGGCCGTAGACCTCGGTGATCCGGCCGCGTGGGACGCCGCCGATCCCGAGGGCGTGGTCCAGGGCGAGGCTGCCGGTGGGGATCACGGCCGGTGGGGTGGACGCGGTGCCGTTGGGGCTGGCCACGACTGCGGCGCCGAACTGCTGCTCGACGGTCGCCAGCGCCGCCTCCAAGCCCGGGTCGTGCTGCTCGGGCTGGCGGGTGGGTGGTCGGATGGTCGTGGTGGACATGACAAGCTCCTTCCCCTGAGCTTGTGAAGCGCTAGCCGGGGTGGGTGGCGGGGTGGCCGCGCGCTTCCCCACGCGAGCCGACGAGGGCCCGCCGCACGGCCACGCCCGGCCCGGCCGCGTGGACGTGGACTCCTGGGCGTCAGGTCAGCCGGGCGACCACCCCCTCCCGATCGCCGGGTGGTGGAAGGGCCAGACCGCCGACGCCGCCGCGGGCAGCCGGCGGACCAGCCCACGCACCGGCACGGCCGAGCCGGTCATGGCGACGGCTCCTGGCCGGCGTGGCGGGCGAGTTCGGCGGCGTAGCGGGCCTGGAACTCCTCGGGGAACAGGCAGCGCAGCCCCTCCAGGGCGCGCACCCACGCCAGCGCCCGGCGTCGCCGCGGGGCACGGTCCGCGGGCTGCAGGGGCAGCCGGGCGGCCTCGGCCCGGAACCGCTGCCGCGTCAGGCCCGGGTGCTGGTCGGCCAGCCACAACAGCGCCCGCAGCCGGGCGCGGGCGGCGACCGGCCGCTCGACCCGGCCGACCTCCACCGCGGGCTCGTCGGGTTGCAGCTCGGCCAGCTCGGCCTGGACGCGCGCCTGGTACTCGTCGCGGAACAGCGCTTGCAGGTCGGCGTGGGCCTGGCGGCCGGCGCGCTCGCGCGCCCGCCAGGACGGCAGCCCCGGCGCCTGGGCGCGGACCCGGTCCAGCGTCTGGGCGTAGCACTCCCGGTATTCCTCCGGGTGCTCACGGGCCAGCCACGACGCCGCGCGCTGCTTGGCCAGCGCCCGGACGCGGTGCCGCTCCCTGGCCCCGTACGGGTCGGCCGGGACCGACCGCGCCGCCGTCACCGCCCACCACCGCGGGCCAGCGGCGGCCAGCCGGGTTCGGCGGGCAGGTCGAGCCCGGGCAGGACCTCTTGGACAGGCACGCGGCCGACCACACCGGTCAGCACCGCGCCGGGCTGCCCGCCGACCTGGGCGGCGTGGTAGCCGCAGTAGCCGCGGCTGGTGCCGGCCAGCGGGTGCGGGGCCTGGAAGGAGACCACCACCGTCACCGGGTGCTGGCAGCGCCGCCACGCGCAGCCGCCTAGCCCGGCGTCCACGGCGCTCACCTGGCCGCCCGCGCCACGGGCGCGGCGACGGCGGGCAGCTCGACGGTCGTAGCAACCTCCGGTGCCTGGGCGCGGTCGCCCAGCTCCCGCAGCGCCGCCACGCCGGCGCCCAGCACCTCCTGGACCTCGAGCTGGTCCCGCCACTCCGCGCGCTGGGCCTCTCGGAGTTGCACCGCGGCCAGCCGCGCCGCCGCCAGACGAGTGCGGTGCTCGGCGGCCGCGCGGCCCCTTCTGGCCTCGGCCAGCGCGCGGCCCAACCCTCGGCGGCGGCGGAACTGCCAGCCGCGGGCCTCCTCGAGGTAGCTCGCGGTTTCGGTCTCCCGGGCGGCGAAGCCGTCCAGCGCCGCCCGCTCCGCCGCGTGGCGCCGCTCGGCTTCTGGCTGGAACTCCGCCAGCGACCGGGGGGCGGTGCCAAGCACGTTCAGCGCCGCCTGGCAGTCGCGGTCCAGCTCCCGCTCGCTGAGGGTCCGGGCCCGGCGCACCGCGGCCACCGGTGGGGTGACGAGGTGGCGCAGCTCGGCGGCCAGGCGTTCCTCTTGCTCCTGGGCGCAGGCGGCCTCGGCCTCGGCATCGATGCGCCCGGGGGAGGGAGTCACGCCGTCGCGGGCGTACAGCTCGGCGACCAGCTCCCGCGTGGCGGCCCGGCGCCGCTCGTCGCGGCGCCGCCAGGTGGCGTCGAGGTCGTCCAGCACCGCGTGGACCGCGTCAGGGCCGGCGGCCAGCCCGGCCGGCGTCTGGACGTAGGGGCGCTCCGGGACCGGACTCCGCAGCGAAGCGTCGCTCGTGGGTGTATCGCTGGATGGCGTCACCTGCTGCCTCCTTCGGGATGCTGCTTGCGGGGAGGCTGGGGCCGGCCGCCACCGGTCGCGGGGGCACGAAAGCCCGGAGGCGGGCCAGCCCCAGCCGGGGTGCCGGGGCCGGCCCGGATCCCCGACCGGGCCGGCCCCGGCCGTTCACGCCAGGGCGCCACCCCCTCCGCCACCTGGCCTCCTGGACGGCCTGGCGGTCCTGGCACGCGGACGGGTCGGTGCAGACCCAGGTGATCGGCATCGAGGGCGTGAGCGGGCGCCAGCCCCACAGGCCGACCCGGCCGCAGGCCAGGCACCAGCAAAGTCGCGCCGAGGCCAGCTCCCTGAGGGCGTCGCGGAGGCCGATCGTCCAGGCGCGCACGGTCATCCTTGCCGCGTTCACGCTGGGCGCTCCTCGCACGCGTGCGCTGCGAACGCGGCCAGCGCCGCGCCCGGCGTCGGCTTGCGCGGGCTCCTCCAGCCGCACCAGCGGCACCAGACTAGGAACTCTCCCGCATCCAGGACCAGGAGTGGCCCCACGTCGGACGGCGCCGACAGCGGCGGTACGAGCGGAGCGGTTCGCATCCGAGGGCTCCTGTCGCGCGACTGCAGCTAGCGCCCCTAGGGAACTGCCGAGAGTTGGCACGCGGAAGGCCTCGAACTGGCCTTGGACTAGACCGCTGTTCGACGCCGAGGAGTCATCTGCTGCCAGGCGCCTCGACGGCGCAAGAAAGTTGCTTCACGATCAGGCGGATATTGCGGTCACATTGAGGTGAGACCAGATGGCACGCCCCGCCCGAGAAGCAACACCGAATAACGTGCTGTTCAACCTTCGCAACCAGCGCGGCTGGACGCAGCTAGAGGAAGCTGAGGAGCTCAACAAGCTGGCATCCAGGCGCGAGGTCAGGGGCTACCACGTCTCGCCGAACACGGTCAGCCGCTGGGAGCGGGGCATCATCCCCGTCCCCGAGCCGGTAAGCCAGCGGCTCCTCGCCGACCTGTACGGCATCACGATCAACCAGCTGGGCTTCACGCGCCCCCGGCCTGTTCGGGAGCAGCCTGGCCGATTCCAGGAAGGCCGGTCCGCAGCGACAGCCCTGCTCGGACCGATCCCCCTGTACGATCGCCCACCTATGCTCGACGAACGCGTGCAGGCCAGCCAGCACCAATGGGTGCTCACCCGCCGGGGGCTCAACCAGCACCGCATCGACCTGAGCCGGGCGGCCGCCAGGTGGCACCGCGCCTGCCATCGGGTCGGTCGCAGCACCCTCCTCACCCGCCCGGCCTGGGTCCCGCCCGCACCGGTCGAACTCGACCAGGTCGTGCTGGACTGGACAGATGAGCAGCCGCCGGCCGTGGTCCGCGGGGTTGAGCCAGAAGCCCGCGCCGCACGTCCGCTCCTGACCACGGAGCAACGCTACGGTCGCTACGTCCACGCGGTGCGGGACCTTGACCCGCCCCGGCTGTTCGAGAACCGGCTGGCCTTCCGGCTCCGCACGGTCGACTGCGCCCGGCCGGACCAGCCGCGGCTTGGGTTTGGGATGACGACCTACTTCGACGCCGTCGACGTGTGCGAAAGCCTCGCCCACGAACTCGCCGACGCGTACCTGAGCTTCCTCCCCGACGGCGTCGAGGTGCGCCAGCCCTCCGGGCGGCGGCTGCCGTTCCGCAAGCTCGTCGGTGACCCCTTCGACCTTGACCGCCGGCTGGTCGGCGCCTCCATCGACACGTTGACCCTCCGCCGGTCCGGCACCTCGGCGTCGTTCGTGCTGCACCAGCGCGACGCCGGCCGGGTCGCGGTCGCCGGCGGCATGTACCACGTCATGCCCGCCGGGGTGTTCCAGCCCTCCAGCATGGCCCCGGACGCGCCCGCCAGCGACTTCGACCTTTGGCGCAACGTGCTGCGCGAGTACAGCGAGGAGTTCCTCGGCAACCTCGACCACGACGGCAACGCCAGCGCGGTGATCGACTACGACCACCACGAACCCTTCCGCTCCCTCGACCAGGCCCGCCGCGACGGCAAGCTGCGGGTGTTCTTCCTCGGCGTCGGGCTGGACCCGCTGACGCTGTGGGGCGAGGTCCTGACCGCCGCCGTCTTCGACGACGACGCCTTCGACGAGCTGTTCGCCAGCATGCTCACCCACAACCAAGAAGGCACCGTGGTCAGCGTCGCGCACCCCAGCAGACCGGCGCGGTACGTGCCTCTCACCGAGGAGCGCGTCGACCAGCTCGTCGAGGCCGAACCCGTGGCACCAGCCGCCGCAGCCTGCCTGGAGCTGGCCTGGCGCGACCGCCAGACGCTGCTGGACCCTGGCCGGTGACGTGCGCGTCCTGGTCACCGGCGGGTTCGGGTTTGTCGGCGGCGCGGTCGCCATGCGGCTGGCCGACGCCGGCCACGACGTGACGCTCCTCACCCGAGGGCGAGACCGTCCAGCCAACCCTCCGGTTGATGCTGAGGTCTCCGTCGCCGACCTCCGCGACCCGGACCAGCTCGGCAAGGTCGTCGCCGGCCACCGGTTCGAGGGGGTCTGCCACCTCGCCGGGCTGGTTCGGGTTCGCGAGTCCTTCGACGACCCGGCCGCCTACTTCCAGGCCAACGTCGGCGGCACCGCCAACCTGCTCGCTGTGCTCGCCCGCGCGGCCGGGCGGACCGGCCGGCCGGTCCGGCTGGTGTTTGCCTCCACCGCCGCCGTCTACGGCCAGGCGGCCGGCGAACCAATCAGCGAGGACCACCCCTTGGCGCCGACGAGTCCATACGGCGCGTCGAAGCTCGCCGCCGAACAACTCATCGGCTACCAGGCGGCCACCGGCGTCCTGGCGGCGGTCACGCTGCGCGGCTTCGCCATCGCCGGCGCGATCGGTTCCCACGGTGACACCGACCTATCGCGCATTATCCCCAAGGCCCTCGCGGTGGCGGCCGGCCACGCTCCGCACGTTGGGGTCAACGGTGACGGCTCTGCCGTGCGCGAGTTCACCCACGTCGCCGACGTCGCCGACGCCTACCTGCTCGCCCTCACCGCGGCCCGGCCAGGCGAACACCTGGTCTGCAACGTCGGAACTGGCCAGGGCGTCACCGTCCGTCAGGCACTCGACGCCGTCGAGGACGTGACCGGGCAACGCCTGCCAGTCGTCCTGCGACCGGCCGCCAACGAGCCGCCCGCCCTGCTGGCCGATACCCGCCGGATCCAGGATTGGCTCGGATGGCAACCCCACCACTCGAAGCTCAACGAGATCGTCGCCGCCGCCTGGCGTGCCTTTGGCGCACTACGGGGCCCCCCAACCACGCTGAGGCTGGACCTGCCTGGATAGAGCGCGGCCGTCGATTGGCAGTCCACACTTGGAGATGTCGATGATCGCGATTCTGGCGGAATCACGTTGACGGCTCAGAACTCGATGGCCAACCCATCGCCGAGGTCGCGCTCCCAAGCCAGCTCACCTGGCCACATTGGCATCGGTTCGCGCGTCTCGGACAGTGCGGCCACCAGGTCATCGTCCAGTGCTTGCCCTAATGGCCCGTCCAACTGTCGCGTCCGCACAAGCTGGCTGGCGGCGTGCTTGCGAGCGTCGCGGGTCCACCGCTCGCCCAGCGCCTGCACCGGATCGCGGTCGCGGTAGGGGCCAGCCTGCTGGGTCTGGGCGTCGACGAACACGTGGAGCTCCTCCACGCAGCGGGTGGCCATCGAGTAGGCCGACTGCCTGCTGGTCTGCCAGCCACCGGGCAGCACCAGCACTACCGGGGCCTGGCCGCCCTGGAGCTTCAGCGCGTGGCCGGCGTAGCCCAGCCGAAGCGGCTGTACCTCCTCGTGCGCGGCCGGCTGGACGGCGACGGTGTGGCCGTCGCCGGCGCGGACCACGACCAAGCCGCGGTCGGGGTCGGCAACCAGGACCTGGGCGGCGGTGCCGTTTGGGACGTAGGTCCGGAGGTCGTCGTTGGCGCGGTAGGGGCGGACGAACCGCACCAGGTCCCCGGCGAACAGCCGCTCACAGCGGCCGTGCGCCCGGTCAACCACCGTGACGGCCGGGCCGGTGAGCTCTCCGTCGGCGAGGCGCTTGGCCTGGCACAGCGCGTTAAGGGTGTCGACGGTGTGGTTGTCGGTGTCGGTCACGACCGCTACCCCGTCAAGGCCACGTGCGCGGCGGTGGCGGTCCCAGGCATGCGCGACCTCCTTCACCGTGGTCGACCGGTCGGGTGCGAGGTGGAGCCGGCCGCGGGCCTGCAGGCTGGCCAGAGCCTGCGGGGCGTGGCCGTCGCGGATCGCCTGGCAGGCCGCCCGGTCGGCGGGGTCGCGCTGGCGCACGACGCGGGTGAGCTGGGCGTGGCCGCCGACCGCCTGGTCGACGAGGTGCTGCCAGCCGCCTGGTCCAACGGGTTGGGCCTGTGAGGTTGCCCCGGTTTTCCGGAGGGTGGGCTACCTGGCGCCCACGGGGTCGGACTGGATGGTAGACGAGGCGGGTTGGGCGGCCAGCTCGGCTCGGTGGGCGGCCTCGTACTCGTCGGGGCTTTGCCAGCTGAGCGCCTTCTGGATGCGGTGGGGGTTGTACCAGCCGTCGACGTAGCGGAACAGCTCCAGCTCGGCCTGCTCGCGGGTGCGGAAGCTGGTGCGGTAGACCAGCTCGACCTTCAGGGTGGAGAAGAAGTTCTCGGCCAGGGCGTTGTCGAACGAGTCGCCGACCGAGCCCATCGACGGCCGGATCCCGGCGTCGGCGAGGCGCTGGGTGAACCGGATCGCGGTGTACTGGCCAGGTTCAAGGGGTCGTCGCAACACTGCTTGCCTGGAGTGAGTGTAGATGATGGTTGAGGGCTTCGGCTGGGGTTCTCCAGCCGAGGGTCTTGCGGGGTCGGCTGTTGAGCGCGGCGGCGATGGCGGCGAGGTCGTTGGCGCTGTGTTTGCTCAGGTCGGTGCCTTTGGGGAAGTACTGGCGCAGCAGGCCGTTGGTGTTCTCGTTGGTGCCGCGCTGCCATGGGCTGTGCGGGTCGCAGAAGAACACTTCCAGGCCGGTGTCGATGCGCAGCCGGGCGTGCTGGGCCATCTCCGCGCCTTGGTCCCAGGTCAGCGACCGGCGCAGCTGCTCGGGCAGCGTGGTGATG
>WNGB01003232.1_pt1 | contig 41909 bp, 44 predicted proteins | sample 5400681 | NCBI WGS metagenome assembly WNGB01 (sample SAMN13153367, study PRJNA577476) | soil metagenome | isolation source: 115 cm soil or saprolite under grassland replicate 2 | place: USA:California | collected 2016-06-15 | reverse complement strand
CCGCGCAGTCGTCGAGATCGAAGGCAACCCGCAGGAGAGCTTCCGCGAATACGAGGCCACCGCCGACGCCGCGCGCGGGGGTGCTTCGCCGAGCAAATGATTCTCGCCAGCTCGGTCATCGTCGCCATTTCGGGGCTAGAGCTTGCGGTATCGCGTGGGAAGCCGGCCGCGGCTTTGGGATTCGACGGCGATCTTCGTCTCGGTCTGGAGCGTCTGCAGCGCGCGATGGAGGGTGGCACGGTGCGGCTCCCAGCCGAGGATGCGGACGATATCGAGCTTGTCGAAGACGTCGGGGAGGCGCGGAAGAGCTTTCTCGACCTCCTCCTGGACACTGTTGATCAGGCGGGTCCTATAGATGACCGATTGGGTCGCGGCCGGCTTCTGCGTCTCGGGCTTCGGTTGCGTCTCAGGAGCCGCGGGCTGCGTGCGCTCCTCGGGCATCGAAGGGCGCTCCCGGAGCATGTCCAGGGCGTGGAGCTTCGCTCGATAGCCTGCCCGGATCAGCTCCAGATCCGCCTCGAGCTGCTCCTCGAGGGCTCTCCGGAGCTTCCGATACTCGTCATCACGCATGCCGTCTCTCCGCTGTCGATTGCGAGAAGCGTAGCGTCTCGCGCGAGCAGTGGGCAAGAGCAAACACACCTCGGTGAGACACAATCCGTCGGTCCGCTCCAGTCTCCCTGTCTCCGGCAGAGGTCTCCCGACTTCCGGGAAGCTCCTCCGAGACACGGGAGAGCTCCTCCGAGACGCTGGGAGTCGCTCGCGAGACGCGTGCGAGGGCCTCCGAGAGTCTCGGAGTCTCCAGCGAAACGCCGGCCGGCGGCTCCGCAACTCCCGGAGCTCCGCGCAAGACGCACGGAGTCCGCTGCAAACCGTCCACTGTACCCTGCCAACCGTCCGGAGAGCCCGACCCGGCCACCCGGAAGAGAAGCGGGAATCTCGGAGACAGGCCCCGGCAAACCGCGAGAGCCTCCCGGTGGGCCGGAGGAGCACGCCAGAGGCCAGGAGATCTCGACCGGCGTCCCGGAAAGCTCTCACCGGGTTCCGTAAAGACTTTCCGGCGCTCCAGGCAGGCCAGCCACTCCGCGAGAAAGGGACTGGTGGGGCTGATGAATCAGGACTGGAGGGGTATAGAGCTTGACCAGAGCGCTGGAGACCACAGACGACGGACACCAGGAAACGCTGTCGCATCTTTCCTCCTCTGGACATCAGGATCACACGGAGCTGCTTGGCTGATGTTGCGACAAGCGAGAGCGCGCCCGGAGCGACGAGCCACGTGCACCCGCCCCGAGCCATGACCGCCTCTACTTCGTCGGCAGCGGCGAAAGCCCCTAGACCCTGGCGACCTTCGGCCGGCGCATGCCTGGTTGACCTATATGGGATTCCTATATAGGATAAGCCCACTATGAGGCCGATCTCTCTGCATGTCGAGGACGAGGTCTATCGGAGCCTGAAGGCTCTGGCGGAGAGGACGGGGAGGCCGGTCTCCGAGCTGATCCGAGAGGCTATGTCAGAATACATCGACCGGAAGATCGGCCATGGTCCCTCTCTCCTCGACCTGCCGGCCCACCCCAGCGGAGCTCTCCTGAAGTCCTGGACTCGGGAGGAGCTCCTCGACGAGATGCTCGATCCTTGAGCCTCGCCCTCGATACCGACGTTCTGGTCTCTTGGGCCATGGCAGGCAGCCCGCGGCACGAGGCTGCCCGCCGTCTCCTCGCGGCCGAGGTGCGCGGAAGGGGCGGATCGCTTGCGCTGACACCGCAGGTGGTGCACGAGTTCCTTCATGTGGCCACGGATCCGAGGAGATTCGAGAACCCCCTCTCCATGAGAGATGCCCTCCGGCTGGCGCGCCAGCTCTGGGACGCCGAGGAAGTCATCCGCCTCTTCCCGGTGCCGGAGGTGTTGCCGCGCACCCTGGAGCTCATGGAGAGCCTGCGCCTCGGAAGAAAGAGGATTCTCGACACCGCTCTCGCCGCCACGCTCGACTGCGCCGGGGTCCGCCGCCTCGCGACCTTCAACCCGGACGACTTTGCGGTCTTCGGGTTCCTCGATCTCGTCTCCTCCGCTGAGGGGTCGCCTTCCTGAGCTCTGACCTCTGCGACAGGCAAAGAGGACGAGGGAGAGCACGCCCGGAGCGACGAGCCACGGAGAGCGGCCGAGCCGCAGCCATGCCCAGAAGGCAAAGCAGCCCGCGAGCTCGAAGAACGCTGCCAGCGCGAAGATCTACCAGGGAGCACCGTGTAGGCCGGCCCGGCCCCTGGCTCGCCTTGACTTGGCCCGCCTGACGAGATTGACACTCCGAGCCGCGAAGACCAAGATGGGCATCTTGATGGCCATGAGGAGAGAGCAGAGATGTCCAAGCGTGTTTCCATTGCCGATGCCCGAGACAATCTGCCTGCCCTGGTTCGCTCTGCCGAACAGGGGGAGCCGATCGAGCTGACCCGCCGAGGCAAACTGGTTGCTGTACTGGTCTCCAGCCGCGAGTACGAGAAGCTGACAACCGGGCCGCCGGACCTGTGGACCGCCATCCAGAAGTTCCGCGCAGAGCACGACCTTTCCGAGCTTCACGTCGAAGAGGTCTTCGCGGATGTTCGCGACCGCACACCCGGCCGAGAGGTGGAGTGGTGAGCCCGCGGTTTCTCGTCGATGCCAACGTCCTGTCGGAGCCGCTGAAGCCCATCCCGCGCCCCGTCCCTGACCATCCTTCCCTATGATGCGCGAGCTGCGGAACGCCATGCGCGCGAGCGGGCTCGGCTCACCGGGGTGGGCAGAACTCCGCCCTTCGTCGACGGCCAAATCGCCGCCATCGCATTCGTGCATGGCCTCGTCCTCATCACGAGGAACGAAGACGACTTCGTCGCGTTTGAAGAGCTGCAAATCGAGAACTGGTGGACGTGAGCCGCGCGCTCGACGAGACGACGAGGCCAACTCCACGAAATGAGGCCAGATCTCCTGCGTAAGAGAACAGCCCCGAAGGGGCGCGAGCCCCAGGACAAGGGCCAACCAACGATCCCCAGCCCCGAGGGGGCGACAGCAGACCGGCGCCGCAGCCTCAACCTTCTCTTCGGCACCCAGGTCATCCGATCATCCTGGTGCCACGAGAAGGCTACGGACGGCGTGCTCGAGGACCGCTTCTGCCTGCTCTCGGGTGACACAGGGACACGCGCGTGCCACGGAAGACCCGGGCGCCGTTCCGAAGCGGTCGGTCCATTTGCCGGGGGAGGTGGGGAGGATCATCAGCGACTCTTCTTTGTCGGAGGTGCGGCCGAGGACCCGGTTCACGTCGAACTGGAAACGCCTGACCGGCGGTGGCAGGCAAGCGCTCGTTCTCGGAGAACGCGGCGCTATTGCCGATGAACGCGACGCCTGATGGAATGGGGTAGAATACGGAGGTCATGGCTCGCGTCTACCTGGAGACCTCGTTTGTCAGCTACCTCACGGCGGTTTCCCGCGAAAATCGAGATCCTATTACGGCTGCACACCAACAGATCACGATCGAGTGGTGGTCCCGTGGCAATGATCACTGACCCGGTTGTAGAACGGCTTCACAAGCAGCGCGGAGAGTACATGGAGCGGTTCCAGTACGACTTCGACGCGATCGTTCGGGACATCAGGTCGCGCGAAGCTTCCACCCCGACTCCCTTGCTGGAGCCTCCGGCGTTGCCGCCGTCCAAAACCGCGGTGCAGCGGGCTCGCTTCGCCCGCCGCTCACCCGGTCCGGAAAGCGTTCGACAGCGGAGCATTGAGACCAGTCCAGCATCAGAGTCCTTGCTGCGGTGAGGAGAGCCAGAACTCAAAGCCGCTTCTTCCATAGCCCAGGCTTGCGGCGTTGATCACTGATTGCAAGCACGAAGATCTGATCCAACTCTTTGTCAATCTTATAGATGACGTCGTAGGGGAAGCGACGGACTCGGGCGACTCGAACGATCTTCGTCTTACGCGAACCGGATTCAGGAAAGGCCACCAACCTCTCGATGAGAGCAAAAACTTCATCGAGGAAGTCGTCGCCAAGTCCAGAGACCTTCGCCTCGTAATAGGTGGCGGCTTCCTTCAGATCCTCTTCTGCGAGAGGATCGAGGACAAAACCTTTCATCGAAGGGAAGCCCGGACTCTGCGGAAGACTTCTTCGCCGGGAACTGGCGTTGTTTTCCCGTCGAGGTAGTCCTGATAGCGGCGCTCCGCCTCCTCAATCCAGGCCTGTTGGATCTCGGGATCGGTCTCCTGGTCGGCGTCAAGGCTGAGAATCAGGGCGCGGACCAGTTCTTCCCGCCTCGCCACCGGCAGCTTGAGCACTTCGTTTTCCAGCTCTTCGAAGGTCATCCTTCTACCTCCAGAGACCCCATCTTAGCAGGCGGCGCCACCTTCCCCTCTCCGGGCGGCGTCAGCACGCGTGGGAGAGGGGGGTTAGGATGAGGGTCCTACTTCTTTTTCTTCTCCTCCGCCGGAACCACCCCCAACAGCACCGCGTTCCGCTTCGACCGGGCGTCGAAGTCCTGGAGGAGCGACTCCTGCGAGCGCTCGTCTTTGGGGACGAGGATGTCGACCAGGGGGGGTTGGTTGGCGGCGTTTTCTCGGCCTCCTCCGAAGCGGTCGGTCCACTTGCCGGGGGAGATCGGCAGGATCATCAGGCTCTCTTCTTTGTCCGAGGTGCGGCCGAGGACCCGGTTCACGTCGAGGGACTGGATGACGTTGGCCCCGGAGACCGCGACGACGTAGCTCCAGGTGTCCTTCGCCGGGCCTCCGAGGAAACCTTCCGGTACGAAGAAGCTCACTTTGTTTCCCCTCACCCGGATCTGGTTGGGAAAGAAGATGCGGCTGTCCACGTCGTCCGGGATCTGGCCCTTCAGCTCGGAGGCCGCCTCCTCGGTCAGCGTGCTTTTCTCGTCGCGCATCTCGTCGTTGAGCTTCCTCATCAGGACGCGCTTGAGCTCGCCGCGCGCCTCGCTCGGCCTCGGGGTCAGGATGATCGCCCTTTCCCAGGCCGAGGAGCGGTCGACGTTCGCGAAGCGGCCGGGGAGCATGGCCACCGCTCCCGAGCCCGGCTGGCGGTCGGTGTCGATGTAGATGTCCACATTCAAGGTGTAGAAGCCGTAGCGGGCGACCGACTTCAGCGTGGTCCCCAGGTCGTCCACCACCTCGGCCTCGGGGCTGCGGACCGGCTTGGCGAAGGTGACCTCGAACCAGGTCCCGCCCCGGGTCGGGCTGGCGGAGAAGGAGATCAGGTCCAGATCGCCGGGATCCAGCTCCTCGTTCAAGGGATAGATGAAGTTGCCGTCCCCGTGATCGTCTCCTCGCGGATCGCTCAAGGTGAAGATCACCTTGCCGAACACGGGCGGCGCGGCGAGGACGGCAAGGAAGACGACGACGAGGGCGGCGGTCAGCGGAGAGAGGCTGAAACGAAAGCTGCGCATGACATCTCCAGAGATCAACGTTGTAAAAGGCCCGGCGTCGACCTCCAGAGATCTCCGCCGGGCCTGATGGCCGCTTAGAAGCGGACCTTCATGAACGCCTTCAGGCGATGCTGCCGGAAGTCACGGTCCTCGAGGCTGTTCCAACCGCCGAAGCGGCCGCGGAAGCCCCGCGATCCGACCGGCACACCGAAGTCCTTGGCGATCTGGGCGTCGGCGAGCTGCGGCACGAAGCCGCCGCCGAAGTCGGGCTCGAACGTGCCGTAATTGTACTCGTAGTTGAAGCCGAACTCGGCGCCGCCGAGCGTGTAGCGGGCGAACAGGATCGCCTTGTTCTTGGTGTGGTCGCCCGAGGCCATGGTGTGGAGCTGGTAGGCCTGGAACGCGGTGTTGCCGTCCTGCAGGTCGACGTCATAACGCTCGAAAGTGAGCGAGCTGTACAGATTGTCCGAGAGCTGGTAGCCGGCGCCGGCCTGGACCATCTGATAGCTCATGTCGCGGTCGTCGTCGCTCAGGCTGTCGAACGGCTTCCACTGATAGCCCGTGACGCCGTTGACCGTGACCACCGGCGGGTTGCCGTAGATCGTGGCCGTGGAGTTGCCCGGCGAGTACTGCTGCTCGTGGTTGACGCAGGCCGCACCGCCGCCCGGGCAGTCGCCCGGCACGTAGGGGAGGAAGCGCGCGTCGTTCATCCGCTTGTCGGTCTCGTCGATCCACTTCAGCTTGCCGAAGAGGTCCACGCCCTTGCCGACGTCCAGCAGGTACTTGGCCTTGAGGACGATGATGTCGGTGTCGCGGTCCTGGAAGGGGGCGTAGGCGTTGCGGAACGAGCGGAAGCCCGCGTCCGAATCCATGTTCGGATAGATGGTGCTGTTGACCGGCAGGCTCGCATCGCCCCAGGCCTGCCAGTTGGTGTTGTAGTCGACCTTGGTGTATTCGGCCGCGAGGTCGAGGTTGCCGATCGTCCACACCGGGGCGACGGTGATGCCCTTCCAACCGATGACGGTCTCGGCCAGCGGCTCGTCGAAGTCGGTGAACTCATTGTCCACGTTGATCGTGGCGACCTGCTGCGCCGGGCCCTGCCAGCCGCCGAAACCGATGCGGGTGGGATTGCCGGCGAAGACGCCGAAGGCCGAGTTGTCCGGGCCGGGGAAGGCGAATGCGCCGTCGCGTCCCTCGGTCAGCAGGACGTCCACCTCGCGGCGGGCCGCCAGCATGGAGACGTACTGGGCGCCGAGGTTGAAATACTCGAGGTTGAACGAGAGGCCGACCCCGAACGGATCGTTGATGTCGACGTTCGCCTTGTAGGCTTCGTCGTCGAGCTTGCCCGCCGGGACCGGGGAGAAGCCGGAGATCGAGAAGAAGTTGGCCGGCGCTCCCGCGATGGGCGTGGACTCGGCGCTGGAGAAGTAGGCCGCGGCCCGGAAGTCGAACATGCCGCTCGGGTGGACCCCGACCTTGATGCCGTAGACGTCGTTCTTGAACCGGTTGCGCACGTCGAAACCGTTGTCGAAGTTCGTATCGCGAGTGTCGACCTCGATGTCGCGCACGCGCTCGACGATGCCCACCAGGTCGAAGACCTGGGCCGGTGCGATCTTGAGCTGCAGGCCGTAGGCGCCGTCGGCGGCGGTGTAGTCGCCGGTGTTGAAGTTGGGACCGGCCCACAGGCGCGGCAGCGAGACGCGGATCAGGTCATAGCCGAGCTTGCGGTCCGCCACGGCGCCCTGGAAGAGGACGGCCTTGGCGTTGTCGCGGTCGATGTAGCGGATCTTGCCGATCGTGAACGCATCGAACATTCCGAGATCCGTCGAGCCGATGGTCACCGCGTCGACCCACTTGTAGCCCGGAGTGAAGCGGGCGGTGAGGCCGCGCATCTTGATGTATTCGTTCGAGCGCGGATCGAACTCGCCGCAGTCGCCGCCGATGCACGAGCCCGGCGGAGGATCGGTGGTCGCCGGGTTGACCCCGCCGAAGCCGCCGAAGTTGGTCCACTGGTTCTGGCTGAACCGGGACTGGATGCGGGCCGTCACCTCGATGTATTTGGAAGGATGGGAGGCGACGAGGAAGTTGATCTCGGTCCCCTGCCCGTTGTCGCCGTAGCCTTCGCCCGGGACCGTGGTGAAGTTGTAGAGGCTGCCGTCCGTGCGCTGGGTGCCCCAGAGCCACTTCGTGTAGTCCTCACCGGTGAGAATCATCGTCTGGCCGTCCGCGGCGAACGCCGCCATGGGCACCAATGCCGCGGCACAGACCAGCAAGCCAATCGCGAACCCCCTGAAAGATCTCATCTGAATTCCCTCTCCTTTGGATGGTCGAAGTCGCGAAGAACCGTCGCGGTTACGACTTGTGGACCATCTTCAGGACGGCGCCCGTCTTGGTGCTGCCGTCCGGGTTGCACTCGTACTTGAGCATGTCGTGCTGCGCCTGCACCTCGCTGGCATCCCCGGTGCCGCTGCCGGCCAGGATGTCGATGGCGTGCGGATCGCAGTCGTAGTCGGTGCCGCCGCCGAAGCGGTGCTGCCCTTCGAACTCGTTGACCTTGCGGGTGAGCAGGTCCTTGTCCGCCGGAAACCCTTCGTTCGACTGCACGACCACCTGATAGCCCCACTGGGACGGATCGCCCGCGAGCTCGACCGTGCCCGAGATCGTACGGCCGGCGCCCTTGGTGCGGGTCGGCACGAGGATGGCGCCCGCGCGGTCGCCGGGGACCTTGGTGGAGATCTCGTCCTTGACGCGGCCCGGCGGCTGCGGCGAGAGAATCACCAGCTTGTCCCAGGCGTTCGCTTCGTCGAACTTGACGTTCAGACCGGGCACCGTGTCGGTGAAGCCGCCCGCACCGGTGTCGATGAAGATGAAGATCATCTGCACCGCGAAGCCGACCTTCATCCCCCAGGGATCTTCCAGGGGCGAGTTGAGCGTCACGTCGAAAGTGACCTTGCCGCCCTTCCCTTCGACGTCCAGGCCGGTCAGGTCGAACGAGCCGCGCTTGTAGACCGCGTCGGTCGGGTAGGTGTAGTTGCCCGGACCGTTGTCGTCGCCGGTCGGGTCCTTGAACGAGACCTTCTGCGCGGTGGCCGCGGAAGCCAGCAGCAGGCCGGCCGCGACCGCCAGGGCTCCGGTCTTCCAGAACGTGGTGCGCATGAGCAAACCTCCTTGGTTGAAAAAGCTTCAGCCTTTGACGGCTCCCGCCGTCAGGCCGGAGACCAGATACTTCTGCAGGAACATGAACAGGACCATGATCGGGATCGCGGCGACGATCGAGCCGGCCGCGAAATAACCCCACTGCTGCGAATAGCCGCCGACGAAGAACCGCAATCCGACCGGCGCCGTGTACATCTCCTCCTTGTTCATGAACGTGGCGGCCTGGATGAACTCGTTCCATGCGGTCATGAACGAAAAGAGAGCGGTCACCGCGACCGCGGGCTTGGCGAGCGGCAGGACGATGCGGAAGAAGATCACGGCCTGCGAGGCGCCGTCGATGAGCGCCGACTCTTCGAGCTCCCGCGGGATGGTGTCGAAATACCCTTTCATCATCCAGACGCAGAACGGGATCGCCGTGACCGTATAGACCAGCACCAGACCGGTGTAGGTCGAGCCCAGCCCGAGCCACTGCACGATGATGATGTAGAGTGGGATGAGCATCAGCGTGCCCGGGAACATCTGCGACACCAGGAACATCATCAGCCCGGCGCGCCGGCCGGGGAAGCGGAAGCGCGAGTAGGCATAGGCCGAGGTGCTCGCCAGGAGCACGCCGAGGAACGTGGTCGCGGCGGCGACGATCACGCTGTTGGCCAGCCAGCGCGCGAACGGCTGATCGCCGAAAAGCGATCGGAAGTTGGAGATCGAGAGGTGCTCCGGCCAGGGCGTGATGGCGCGCAGCCGGTCGCCGGCGCCGGCGTCGGGCGGCAGGTTGGCGATCGACAGGCTCTGGCCGCCCGAAAAAGCGATGGTCGCCACCCAGAGAAGAGGATAGATCGTCACCACGAGCATCAGGAGCAGGAAGAGGTGGAGGGGCCAGTGCGGAAGCTCTCCGCTCGCTCTGCGTCTCATTCGCCGATCGCCTCCGTGGCCCGGGTCGCCCGGTTCTGGAAGATGCCGTAGGCCAAAAGGATCAGGAAGATCAACATCGAGTAGGCTGCCGCGTAGCCGTACCGGTACTGCTCGAAAGCCAGCTTGTACGCCCGGGTGATCAGGATCTCGGTCGCCCCGGCCGGCTCGCCGGCCGAGACCAGGAAGATGACGTTGAACTGGTTGAACGTCCAGATGACCGACAGGATGATCGCCGGGATGAGCGCAGGCTTGAGCGACGGCAGGGTGATCGCCGTGAACTGCTGCCAGCGCGACGCGCCGTCGACCTTCGCGGCTTCGTAGAGGTCGGCCGGGATCGACTGCAGGGCGCCCAGGGAGACGACCATCATGAACGAGAAGGAGAGATAGCCGTTGGTCGTCAACACCGCGGCGAACGAGGTCAGCGGGCCGTTGAACCAGGCGACGGGATCGAGCCCGACGAGCTGGCGGATCTGGTTGATCGCACCGAACTGCTGGTGGAACATGCCGCGGAAGATGAGCGACGTGATGTAGTTGGGCACCGCCCACGGCAGGATCAGCAGAACGCGATAGATCGGCCGCAGGAGAAGCCCGCGGGTGTTCAGGATCAGGGCCAGGATCAGACCGAGGCTGACGCCGATCGCCAGGTTGGCGATCGTCCAGACGACGGTGAAGAACAGCGTCCAATAGAAATTGTTGTAGTTGAATTCCAGCCCGTCCGGCGTCGAGTGGGCGACCGAGAAGTCGCTCAGGATGTCGGTGAAGTTGTCGAGCCCCACCCAGAGGTCGGTGATCGGTTTGTTCGAGTTGTAGATGTTCGCGTTGGTGAACGACAGCGTGATCCCGTAGAAGAACGGGAAGAAGACCAGCAGGAGCATGCAGACCATCGCCGGCAGGGTGTAGGCGTAGGCGAGCCGGTATTCGACCAGGCTCCGCCCCGTGGCGGCGGCGGCGCCGAAGCCGACGAACGCGAGGAGAGCCAGGGCGACCACGGCGAGGACGGCCACCGAGCGGGTGAGGCGGCCGGCGTCGGTGTGGACCAGCTCGCCGAGCTTGCCCTCGTCGAGCCTCCCTTCGGCGGTGACCAGCGCGCGCGGGATGCGATGGACGTCCACGTCCCAGCGCTCCGGGTGGAGAGGGGATGCGTTCGGGCCGAGCGCGGCCAGGAGCTGGCCGGCGACCTCCCGCTCATGGCCCACCTGCGCGGCGAGCTGCCGGCCCATGTCGCGCCGCTCCGCCTCCAGGACCTGGAGCGCCCACCAGGAAAAACCGGCGATCCCGGCGAGGAGGAGGACGAGGGCCGCCGCGGCGAGCACCGTCCGCCGCTCGCCGATCGCAAGGCCCAGCAGGGCGAGGAGGGCGACCGGCACGAGCCAGGCGAGGAGGGCCGGGAGCCAGGCGGGCGCGGGAACCTTGACGGCCGGGTTCGGCGCGGTGCGGATCTGGACCATGCCGACCACCTCGCTCCCGCGCTCGACCGGACCGGCGAGGGAGAGGCCGCCGTCCGGCAGCTCCTTGATCGAGATCTCCTCGCTGACCGGCGCGCCGCCGTCGGCCTTCTCCTCGCGGTTTTCCTGCACGGCGGCCCGCAGGCTCTGGCCGAGGTCGTAGACGTCCTTTTCCTCGCGCTCGAGGTGCCGCGGCGCCATCCGCGCGCCGGTGTCCGCCGGATCGGTCGAGGCCTCGAGCCGGATCCCTTCGAACGTGACGACCCGGATCGAGCGCAGCTCCGGATGCTTCCCGGCGAAGTGGGCGACCGCGAGGCGGACCGCCTCGCCCGGCTCGGGCGCCTTCGTCTCCGCGCCGCCTCCGAGGGTGGCGAGCTCGTCGCCCAGTCCCATGCCCCCCTCTTCCTGAGGAGCCGGGGCTTCGGCGGCGGTCTCCGGTCCCTCCACCCGGTCGAGGAGCTCGCTGAGCGCCGAGAGGGTCACCACCGCTTCGCGCGCGGCGAGCTGGTGCCGCTCGCCGGTCCGCGCGGCCGTCAACAAGGCCAGGCCGGCGCCGACGCCGAAGAAGAGGGCGCAGGCCAAGCCGATGACGAACCGGCGGCGGTGCGAAGGGGGGCGGAGCGGGGCGCGCATGGGCAGCGTGTCCTAGCCGCGCAACTTCGAGATCCGGTCCACCACGTCCTTCTGGGCCGCGTCGAGCGCCGCCTTCGGCGTTGCGGACTTCTTGATGATCTTGTTCATCGCCGTGGTCATCGGCGACCACATCATGGTCATCTCCGGCAGGTTGGGCATCGGGACGGCCGCCTCGACCTGCTGCCGGAAGGCCTTGAGGACCGGGTCCTTCGCCACCTGCGGATCGCTGTAGACGCCTTTGTTGGCCGGGTTCTGCCGCCCCTCCAGGGCGAGGACCCTGGCGGCTGGCACGTCGGTCAGATATTTGACCAGCTCGTAGGCCGCGTCCTTGTTCTTGGACGGCGCCGCGATGTAGACGCCTTCGACCGTGATCCAGGGTCGCATCGGCTTGCCGCCCGCCTCGGCGATGGTCGGCAGCGGCGCCAGGCCGTAGTCGACGCCGTCCTTGATCTCGCCCAGAAACCAGGGGCCGGAGAAGACCATCGCCGCCTTGCCCTCGTTGAACAGCGACGTGATCAGCGCCACCGACGGCTCGGCGGGCATGAAGCCCTGGCCCAGCCACTTCATCAGGGTGTCCATGGCCTTCACGTTGGCCGGCGCGTTGAGCGTCGGTTTGCGGCCCTGGAAGACGCCGCCGCCCGGGAACGCGTTCATCAGGGCAGCGTGGTAGTAGAAGTCGGCGTAGGCATAGGCGAGGCCGAACTTGCCCGTCGTGGGGTTGGTCAGCTTCTTGGCGGTGGCGATCAGCTCCGCCGAGGTCTTGGGCGGCACCGGCAGCAGCTTCTTGTTGTAGATCAGGGTGATGACCTTGAAGTCGAGAGGAAGGCCGTAGACGTTCCCCTGATAGGTCATGGCCTGCATCGTGGTCCCCAGGAAGCGGCCCTTGGTCGAGGCGTCGAGGAAGAAGTCGATCGGCTCGACGGTGTTGCCGGCCGCAATCCAGCCGCCGAGGCGGTCCTGCGCATAGATGAAGACGTCCGGACCCTTGCCGCGGGGGATCGCCGCGGTGATCTTGTCGGCGAAGGCGTCGAAGGGCACGGCCAGGCTCGACACCTTGATGCCCTTGTGCGACTGGTTGAACTGCGCGACGACCTTCTCGAAGGCCGTCTTCTCGTCGCCGCGGTAGGAATGCCAGACCACGATCTCCTTCTGAGCCATGGCGAGCGACGGTGCGAAGACGGAGATCAGCGCGAGAAAGAGAGCGGACAGGAGCTTGGCTTTCATGAAATCTCCTAGGAAACGGTGAGCCTCTGCTCGGTCGCGGCGTCGAACAGATGGATCGCGTCAGCCTCGATGACCAGCGGGAAGTCCGCGCCCATCTCGGGGCTGCGGTGCGGATCGGTCTTGGCGACCAGCAGGTCGTCGCCGACGCGGCCGTGGACGATGACTTCGTGGCCGAGCGGCTCGACGAATTCGACCCGCGCGGTGACCGCGACCGTCGTGCCGCCGCGGGCCTCTTCGCGGATGTTCTCCGGCCGGATTCCGAGGACGACCTTCTGGCCGTCGTGGCGGTTCGTGGCGGCACGCCAGGCCTCGGGCACGGTCAGGCGGAAGCCCGAAGCCACCACGGTGGCGCCGCCGTCGGCCCCCCGGGAAACGACGGCCGGGATGAAGTTCATCGGCGGCGTGCCGATGAAGCCGGCGACGAACAGGTTGGCCGGCTGCTCGTAGACCTCGAGCGGCGTGCCGACCTGCTGGAGCTTGCCGAGGCGCATGATCGCGATGCGGTGCCCCATGGTCATCGCCTCGATCTGATCGTGCGTCACGTAGACGGTGGTGGTCTGGAGCGCCTTCTGGAGCTTCGAGATCTCGGCGCGCATCTGGACGCGCAGCTTGGCATCGAGGTTCGACAGCGGCTCGTCGAACAGGAACACGGCCGGCTTGCGCACGATGGCGCGGCCCACTGCGACGCGCTGCCGCTGGCCGCCCGAAAGCTGCTTGGGCTTGCGGTCCAGGAACTCGGCGATGCCCAGGATGTCGGCCGCCTCATCGACCCGGCGGGCCATCTCGTCCTTCGGCGTCTTGCGGATCTTCAGGCCGAACTCCAGGTTCTGGCGCACGGTCATGTGCGGATAGAGCGCGTAGCTCTGGAAGACCATCGCGATATCGCGGTCTTTTGGGGGGACGTCGTTGACCACCCGGCCGCCGATCGAGACGGTGCCGCCGGTGATCTCCTCCAAGCCGGCGATCATGCGCAGGGCCGTCGATTTGCCGCAGCCGGAGGGGCCGACGAGGACCATGAACTCACGGTCCTGGATGGCGAGATCCAGGCTCTCGATGACGACGTTCGAGCCATAGGCTTTGCGGATCTTGTCGAGCACCACGTCGGCCATCTGACTTTCCTCCCCGACACTTCTATCGGATCAGGGCGGGATTCGCCCCGTCCTTTCAGGTAGTTTTTCTGGCGAAAATGCGTGCCCCGCGGGGCGGCACCGCGACCTCGATCCGGCCGCCGGCGCGCGGGACCTCCTCCCCGCTCCACTCGTCCTTCACGGCCGCGTCTCCCCAATCGGCGGGAGCGTCGAAGCTCGCTGTTGCCGGCTGGGTCCCCCGGTTGACCGCCACCACCACGGCGTCTCCGCTCGCCTCGTCGCGGCGCAGGAAAACCAGGAGGTCGCCGTCGCTCGACAGGCCCGTATGGACGCCGCGCGAGAGCGCCTTGTGGGCGCGGCGGATGGCGATCAGCTTCTTGTAGTCGGCGCGCAGCGCCTCATCCCGCGGCTTGCCGGCGCCGGGCTGGATCTTGCGGTCCCCCCAGGGCATGTCGCTCCGGTTGTCCGGCCAGTCGCCGCCCGGGCGGCCCACCTCCTCGCCGTAATAGATCATCGGCAGCCCCTCCACAGTCATCTCGAGGAGGGCCGCCAGCCGGAAGAGCTCGCGGTCGCCGCCCAATTGGAAAAGGGCGCCCGGCACGTCGTGCGACGAGAGGTACTGGGAGAGCAGATAGCCCGGCCGGACCTTCTCGCGCGACTTGAGATAGCGGTCGAAGGCGATGGTCCTGCCGCGCCCCTCTACCCAGGCGAGGACGCTCCCCTGGAACGAGAAGTCGAAGCCGGCGTTCATCTCGCCGCCGGCGAACCAGGGATCGAGCGACTGCGCATCGCCCCCCCAGACCTCGCCGATCAAGAAGAAGCCTTCGCCGAGCTCGGCGTTCACCCGCCGCCGGTGCTCCTGCCAGAAGTCGTGGCTCACGTGCTTGACCGTGTCGAGCCGGAAGCCGTCGAGGCCGGCCCGCTTCGCCCGCTCGATCTGGGCCTTCAAGAGATAGTCCGCCACCTCCGGCAGCTCGGTCTTGAAGTCGGGGAGGCCGGAAACGCAGGAGGTGAGGTCGTCCTGTCCGCAGGTCCCCAGCCCCTCGGTGCGCAGCCAGCCGCGGTAGCGCGGGTCCTTGGTGTACTGCGAGTCGTAGCCCGCGTGGTTGTAGACCACGTCGAGGAGCACCTTGATGCCACGGGCGTGCGCGTCGTCGACCAGGGCCTTGAGCTCCTCCTCGCTGCCGAAGCGCGGGTCGACGGCATAGAAGTCGTCCGCCCAGTACCCGTGGTAGCCCCAGTCGGGGAAGCCGGCGCCGGTGACGAAGCCGGGGATGTTCTCGACCACCGGGGTGATCCACAGGGCGGTGACCCCGAGGTCGGCCAGCTCGTCGAGCTGCTGCCGCAAGCCCCGCAGGTCGCCGCCGTGGAACGTCCCCTTGGCCGAGCGGTCGACGCCGTTGTCGTTCCCCGTGTCGCCGTCGGCGAACCGGTCGACGAGGACGAAATAGAGGATGCCGTCGTCCCAGCGCTCCTGCGGCTGGACCTTGACGATCGCCGGCGCCGCAGCGGGCGCCGCCGCGGCCGGAGCGCTGCGGGGAGGTACGGTGGTACCGCCGCATCCGGCAAAGGCGAAAAGACCCGCGAGGATCAGCGGGAGTCGAGTGAGACGGTGGCCCGGCCTGCGAGAGACTGGAGATCTCAGAGAACCCTCCTCCCCGAGCGTCGATGTAACCGTTCCCATCTAGCGGGCCGATTCTAGGAACGCAGTCGCAAGCGTGTCAAATCGTCGTCACCGGAGCGAAATGGTCGTAGCGAGGGATTCCCGGGCCTTTGTGCACCCGCGGCACGAGGACATGGACGGCCGGTCGAGATTTCCCTCATCCGCGAGGTGACACGCCCCGGATTCGGCCGGAGCGGCAGAAAATCGCGGCCACCGTGGCAGGCGCAGCGCCGCCATGGACTCGAGCCTGTCCACCCGCCGCGGACCCGGTCAGCCGCACCACCTGTCCCGGGGGGCTTCTCCCGTGCACCGTGGGGCTCTTCCTTTGCGCAATGCCCCGTTTCTCGTGCGCCATGGAGCTTTTCTCCCGCGCAATGGCTCGCTTCACCTGTGCAACGGAGCTTTTCTCCCGCGCAATGCCTCTCCTCTCGCGTGCAACGAGGCTTTTCCCATGTGCAGTGGCCCGTTTCACCTGTGCAACGGAGCTTTTCTCCTGCGCAATGCCTCTCCTCTCGTGTGCAACGAGGCTTTTCCCATGTGCAATGGCTCGCTTCACCTGTGCAACAGAGCTTTTCTCTTGCGCAATGCCTCTCTTCTCGTGTGCAATGAGGCCTTTCCCCTGTGCAGTGGCCCGTTTCACCTGTGTAACGGAGCTTTTCTCCTGCGCAATGGCCCGTTTCTCCTGCGCAATGCCCCCTTGCGCCAGTGAAGAGCTCCGTTTCTCCTGTGCAGAGAGGCGTTTCCTCGGTCCGTAGGAGAAGGTTACCTGCGCCGTTATCGAGCGGGGCGCATCCTTGAGCTCGCGGAAGTGGTCTTTGGGGAAGGGGACCTCTCCGAGGATGAGAGGAGACGCCCCGGCAGCGACCACCCTCGCTGATTACAGGCTCAGGCCCGGAGGGTGGCGAGGATCTCGGCCACCGTGGCCACGGCCGCCTTGCTGAGGATGGATTCGAGGACCGCGGGGTCCTCGGTGCCAGCCAGGGCGGCCCGCAGGTCGTCGTCCACCGCGAGGCCGCGTCCGGCACAAACCGTGATGATCGCCCTGCGCAAACCCTGGACCTCGCCCTCGGCGCGCCCGCGGACCTCGCCCTCGGCAAGACCGCGGGCCTCACCCTCGGCGCGGACGTCGTCCAGGCTGGAATAGCCCTCGCGCTGGAGGAGATTGCGGAAGATCACCCGGCGCGCCGCCTCGCGGTCGTAGAGGGCCTCCACCGGCACCGGATTGGCGAGGATTCCCGGCGCTTCGAGCAGCTCGCCGGGATGCGCGATGCGCAGCTTCTGACCCGGCTGGTGCGCCTCCACCCGCCGCGGACCGGTCAGCCGCACCACCCAGACATGGCGGGTGCCGGCGGCGAAAAGCTCCTGGATCTTGGTCTGCAATTCGGCTTCGTCCTGGCCGGTGTCGGCATACTCGACCGCCAGAGCAGGCGCGCCCGGGCTCCAACCCGGCTGGTCGGGGATCTCACCAACCGAGAGATCAGGGGCACGAAGAATCTCCGGAGACGGAGAAAAGCCGACGTCGACGCCAACGTCCTGGACCGCAGGATCGCTCGCCAGCACGCCGTCTCCCACGCTCGTCGCCTTCCCTCCCCGGCTGCCCGTGGGCAGACACTGAACGGGGTGGCCGTTGGACAGCTCGTACGAATCGCCGGGACGCAGCTGGTCGGCACGGAAGGGTCCCTGAGAAGTGGTGCGCAGCGGGTTCTTCGTCATGGGGTGACACCTTCAGGCTTCTGAAGTGACCTCGTCGGCAGAGGTGGCCACGCCGGCCCGAAGCAACCACCGGTCCAGTCGCTCCAGATCGATACAACTCAGGATCTCCTCCCGTTGCCCCGAGCTCACGGCGATCCCGCGCGCCTCCAAGATCTTGAGAATGGACCTGGCAACCCCCCTGGCTTCTCCCTCGGCCTTCGCTGCCGCTTTCATCTCCTGGATCGCCGGCTCGCCCTGGATCTCCAGGGCACGGACGACCGCCCTGCGGACCAACGCGGCGTCGAGCAGGGCTTTCACCGGAAGCGGTGCCCCGAGGCAGGGATCCTCGATCTGAGACCCTTCATCCAGCAGGCGCCAACTCCGGCTTTCCGCAGACCACTCACCCACCCTCGGGCGGCCTTTGACCCAGATCCCGAAGATCCGCCGCACACCGCGGCGGTGCATCACTTCGGCCTTCTCCATCGCCTTCCGCTCGCTCTGCGTCGAGACCACCTCGAAGGCGATCTCCTCCAGGTAGCGCCTGCCGGTCACCAGGTCGATCCCATCCTTGAACACACAGGAGTCGCTGGCGAAGTCCGAATCCACCGCGAAGCGGGTGATCAGGTCCGTCGCCACGCTGTACCCCGAGGCCACGTGATTCCCCAGGAGGGTGTCGAGGGAAGCTTGCTTGACCGCATGGGGCTTCTCGGCCGCCTGAGCCACCACCCGGCGCCCCGCGATGATCTCGTCGCGCGTGACCTCCGGCTCGACCAGATGGTCATCGACCAAGGGGAACGAGCCCCGGCCCGGCAGGTGCAAGGAGCCCCCCGAGCCGGCCGGCGCTTTGAGACTGAGTCCTGAGCGGTTTTCGTCCATCCACGACATTCTAGCAGAGAATCGGGTCCGCGGTCGAGGGGCGCCGGGGCCGCCGGCCGGGACCCCACGGGCGCAGCGGAACAGCCTCCTCGTGCTACCATGTGTAATGGGAAGGTGTATGGAGACCTCATGAGAACCAACATCGTGCTCGACGACGACCTGATGGCCGAGGCTTCGCGGCTCAGTGGGATCAAGACCAAGAAGGAGCTCCTGCGACTCGGAAATGCCGTTTTGGTTAAAGTCTTGGAACTTCCCTGATCTGTACGGTGGGATTGCGACGAGTCGTATGGGAGCAATACCAGCCGGCCAGATCCTCCTCACACTTGGAACTTCCCTGATCTGTACGGTGGAATTGCGACTCAGAGGTCGGCGAGAAGCAGTACCATCCATAGCACCACCCTTGGAACTTCCCTGATCTGTACGGTGGGATTGCGACTTATGGTTCACCGCTTTGATGTCCGCGTCCACGACCGCCGCAAGGGTCCGAGATTCGTGGCGATCAATGAGATTCCTGTCGCCCCTCTGGGGCTTGGGAAAAAATTGGGGGCTCTTGACCCGGGGTCGCCGCTCCTTCGTCGCTCTGACCCCGGGCTATATGCTGTCGCCCCCTCCAGGGGCTCGTTCATCGTCGAAACTTGATGCCAAAGGTGGCCGACCTTCCCTGATCTGTACGGTGGGATTTGCGACGGATGATCCTGAGCGAAAACCGGGATGATCCTGGCCAAGCTTGGAACTGCCTGATCTGTATGGAAAGGCCCCGGAAGGGCCGAAAGCATGTAGCCCGGGGTCAGAGCGACGAAGGAGCGGCGACCCCGGGTCAGAGATTCAAAGCCATGTCCAAGCCCCGGCAGGGGCGGCAGCACGTCGACCACGATGGCCGGCGTGCTCATATCTCGATCTCGAGCTGCCGTGGAAAATTTCTTTCGCCCCTGCGGGGCTTGGAAACAAAATGGGACTTCTACCCTGTCGCCCCGTCCGGGGGCTCTTCAGATGCGGCATCGGAACTGCCCTGGTCTGCACGGTGGGAGAGCGCGCTAAAAGATCGGATGCCGTCAGTCCGCCACCGGTACCTCGATCCGACGGGGCCAGGTTTTCACTGAAGCGATTCCCTTGGTCGCTACGGCCTCGCTGGAGGTTCAGTGGACACCTGGTATAAACCCAGGTGTTCGACAAACGGCAGGAAATCTCGATCCTTGAAGAGAAGGGAGTGTCCTTCGTCAATGCAAAAGGTGGCGATCACCGCGTCGATCGTCTTGCGGATCGTGATGCCCCGCTTCCGAAGCGCACGAAAGTTGTCTGCGGATCTCAGGGCTCTCTCAGGACCGAGCATCTCCATGACGGGGAGCGCCGTCAACAACTTGCTGGCGGTGCGATAGTCCGCGTCCGAGCGGAAGCCCTGCAAGACCTCGGTCAGAATGATGTCGCCGATTCCGAGAGGCTCCACGCCGAGCAGGGAAATCCAACTTCCCGGCCTGAGGAGTGTCCAGGCCGTTGAAATAGTCAATCCAGACGTCCGAGTCGACGAGAATCATGAATCGGTTCTCATCTCCTCGAGGTCCCCTTCCCAGCGTAGCTTCCCGCGAAACGACCGGATCGTTTCCTGCTGCCTGAGGCGGATCAGGGTTCTCAGGCCAAGCTCGACCGCTTCGCGTTTGGTCTTCAGGCCCGTGGTCCGCAGCGCATCTTCCATCAGTTTGTCGTCAATCACGATGTTCGTTCTCATGGGCGGTCCCCCAATGTGTACCGTGACGCCAAGGTCTACACACGATAACACGATAGCCTGTCTCGGAGGTTCTTGCAACGCTAGCGCTCGGCTCCGACGACCGTCAAGACGGCCCTGACTCCCGTCAGCGCGGCTCTGACACCCTGGTTTACGCCGAGGTGGACTGGTTCGAAGGCACACTCCGGAAGGACCAGCGCCGCTTCGCCGAGGCCGAGGCGCTCCTCTTGCGATCGATCATGCTGTACCGCCTCGCAGGCGATCAGAGGACCGCGGCAGATCCGATGGTCACCTGGGGCGGTTCGGGAGGTAGGTGGGCGAGCTACGCCTGACGAAGGGCGGCCTCCTCTTCAAGAAGAGGACGGGCCGGTCCTTGGGTGTGCCGTCCCCCTGAGGCAACGAGGCGAGGAGGACGTCACACTCCTTCATGGCAGAAGGTCGGCGCTCGAATACTCGGCTCAGAGTCTCCGTAGGCCCAGGCCAGCCCGCGGGCGCTCAGGTCGAACCATCCGGCTCTCTCCTGGTCGTCCGGCGCGACATCCAGCACTGTGACGATCAACTGAGCGCCTTCCGGCAGATCGAAGGGTTCGTCGAGGTGGATCGTTTTTCCCTCGTAATGGGCCTTGAGACTGACGATTGGCATGTTGAAATCCTACCCGGAGAGCCACCAGTTTTGATCGGCAACCGGCCTACCGCATCGGAGCTCACCACTACTGCAGGACGGGTCTTCTGAATCTCCGTCCCGACGGTTGGATCAAAATTGACGAGCCAAATGTCGCCGCGCCTGGGAGCGGAGCTAGTCGGGCTCGACAATGTCTCCTCCCTGCCATGCGAGGCGCTCTCTCTGTTCGGGCTCCTGCCCGTAATGCTCGATCATCGCGTCTGCTTGCGCCGCAAGGCGCGTGCGACGCTCTTCGAGGGGCAACTGCATGTATGCACGGCGCTCGATCAGCGAGAGGTTTTCTTCTGCCAGGCTCTTTTGGGTAATCATGTGCTTCTCCTGTGGAGGTAAGTCTACGACAATCACGACGAACCGTAAACGCTGGGGAGTAGGTGCCGGAAGTAGGGTGGAGAGGGGCCGCCAAGCTTCCTTCGGGCCTTTTCTGGCCCGGAGCAGCCCTCCTCCAGCATGGCATGGAACGTGGTAGGGTGTCCTGGGGACTCCGGCGCGGTCCCGGGCGGCCGTGCGCAGTCGAGTCGGAAGGGAGGTCGTGAACATGCCCACCCGCATCGGGTTGATGGGTCTTGGACGGATCGGGCGGAACATCTTCCGCATCCTCTACAACAGCGACGATATTCGGATCGAGGCGATCAGCGACGTGGCCGACCTCACCGGGTTGGTGTACCTGCTCCGCTTCGACACCCTCCTCGGCCGGTTCCCGGGCGAGATCAGCGCGCGCGACGGGCACATCTACGTGGCCGGCCGCCAGATCAGGATGCTGCCGGACGAGCCGGGCAAGCAGATCCCCTGGGGAGACCTGGGGGTGGACGTGGTGATCGAGGCGACGCGGCGGTTCCGCACCCGCGCCGAGATGGAGCGCCATCTCGAGGCCGGGGCGAAGCGGGTGATCCTCTGCTCGCCGCCGAAAGAGGAGCCGGACATCACGGTGGTGGCCGGGGTCAACGACGACCAGCTCCGGCCCGAGCACCGGATCATCTCGAACGCTTCGAACACGGCGCACTGCGCGGCGCCGGTGTTGAAGATCCTGGACGACGCGTTCGGCATCCACCGCGGCTTCCTGACCACGGTCCATGCCTATACCAACCAGCAGCGCCTGGCGGACGTGCCGGCCGAGGACCCGCGGCGCGGCCGGGCCGCGGCGGAGAACATCATTCCGCAGGACACCAACTCCGCGCAGGTGGTGATGGGGCTCCTCCCGCAGCTCGAGGGCAAGCTGACCGGTCTCGCCATGAACGTGCCGGTGGCCAACGGCTCGGTGGTCGACCTGGTCTGCTGGCACGACCGGCCGGTGAGCGTCGAAGCGATCAACGAGGTGATGCGCACGGCGGCGGCGAGCAGCCGCTGGAAGGGGATCCTGGAGTTCGAGGACGACCCGATCGTCTCCTCGGACATCATCCGCAGCGAGGCCTCCAGCACGTTCGACAGCCTCGCCACCATGGTGCTCGGCGAGAAGGTGTCCAAGACCCTCTCCTGGTTCGACAACGGCTGGGGCTACGCCCACCGGGTGGTGGACCTGATCCGCCGCTTCGAGCAGCTCGACGAGAAGGAGGTGTCGTGATGGCGATCCGCGTGGGAATCAACGGCTTCGGCCGCATCGGCCGGAGCGTCTTCCGCATCCTGGCCGACCGCGACGACATCGAGGTCGTGGCGATCAACGACCTCTTCGAGAACGACCAGCTGGTCTATCTCCTCAAGTACGACACGGTGATGGGGGTCTTCGAGAAGGACGCCACGGCGGACGACGACTTCATGTACGTCGAGGGGAAGAAGATCGCCATGACGGCCGAGAAGGACCCGGCGAAAATCCCCTGGGGCGCGCTGGGGGTCGACGTGGTGGTGGAGTCGACCGGCGTCTTCACCAAGCGCGAGGCTCTGGCCAAGCACCTGGCGGGGGGCGCGAAGAAGGTGATCCTGACCGTGCCGCCGAAGGACGAGATCGACGCCATGATCGTGATGGGGGTCAACGACGACAAGCTCCTGCCCGAGCACAAGATCGTCTCGAACGCCTCCTGCACGACGAACTGCCTGGCGCCGATCGCCAAGATCCTCGACGACCGGTTCGGCATCGAGGAGGGCTTCGTCACGACGGTCCACGCCTACACCAACGACCAGCGCCTGGCCGACGTGCCGCACAAGGACCTGCGGCGCAGCCGGGCGGCGGCGGAGAACATCATCCCGACGACCACCGGGGCGGCCCGCGCGGTCGGCAAGGTGCTGCCGCAGCTCAAGGGGAAGCTGGACGGCATGGCCATCCGCGTCCCCGTGCCCGACGGCTCGATCGTCGACCTGGTCTGCCGGCTGCGCCAGAACGTCTCCGTCGAGGACGTCAACAACGCGATCCGCGAGGCCGCCGCCGGGCCGCTGGCGCAGATCGTCGAATACAGCGAGGTGCCGCTGGTCTCGACCGACATCATCGGCAACCCGCATTCCTCCATCTTCGACGCCCTGTCGACCCACGCCGAGGGGGACGGCTACGCCAAGGTGGTGGCCTGGTACGACAACGAGTGGGGCTACTCCAACCGCGTGGTCGACCTGATCGAGCGGCTGGTGGCCGTCGGGGGGATGTGACCTCCCCGGTCGTTTCTCATGGCCAGACGAGTCGGCATCCTGACCGGCGGCGGCGACGTGCCGGGCCTGAACGCGGCGATCAAGCAGTTCGTCGTGCGCATGGCGGACGCGGGGTATGAGGTCCTCGGGCTGCGCCGCGGCTGGGCGGCGCTGCTCCACATCGTGCCCTTCCACGGCGCCGACAACTCCGAGTGGATCATCCCGCTGACCACCATCAGCACGCGCACCATCGACCGGAGCGGCGGCACCGTGCTCCACAGCTCGCGGACCAATCCGGCCTTGACCCGCCCGGAGAGCGTCCCCGAGCACCTGAAGAGCATGGCCCCGCCGCCCGGCCCGAACGGCAGAGTCGATCTGACCGAGGCGGTGCTGCAGGCCCTGCAGTTCCTCCGGCTGGATGCCCTGGTGGCGATCGGAGGAGACGGCACTCTGTCGTTCGCCCGCCGCCTCCATCTCGAGGGGGTGCCGGTCGTCGGCATCCCCAAGACCATGGACAACGACGTCTTCGGCACCGACTACTGCATCGGCTTCTCGACCGCCGTCACCCGCTCGGTGAACTTCATCAACGACCTGCGGACGGTGGCCGGCTCGCACGAGCGCTACCTGGTGGTGGAGCTGTTCGGGCGGTATTCGGGGGAGACCTGCCTGCTGGCCTCCTACCTGGCGGGGACGGACCGGGCGCTGATCGCCGAGGTCCCTTTCGACGTCGACGAGGTCGTCCGTCTGCTGGCGGAGGACAAGCGCACCAATCCCAGCAACTACGCCGTGGCCTGTATCTCGGAAGGGGCCTACCCGGTGGGGATGCAGCCCTTCGAATCGGGCGAGGCCGATGCGGTGGGCAACCGGGAGCTCGGCGGCGTCGGGCGCTACCTCCGCGAGGCGCTGCAGACGACGACGGGAGACCGGGTGATCTATCAGCGCCTGGGGTACCTGATGCGTTCCGGCCCTCCCGACTCCCTCGACCGGCTGGTGGCGGCCAACTTCGCCACGCTGGCGGCGGACCAGGTGCTGGCCGGGGAGACCGGCCGCCTGGTCTCCATCGCAGACGGCCGCTACGCCACCCAACCCCTGCAAATCGTCGGCGAGGGCAAGAAGCGGGTCGACGCCGACAAGTTCTTCGACCGCGAGCGGTACCGTCCCAGGATCGTCGGCGTGATGGGCCTGCCGATGTTCCTCTGTTGAAAAGCTCGTGAAGAAGACATCGCGAGCCACCCTGGCGGCGGTCCTGGCCGCGGCCCTGTTCCCAACCCTCGCCACCTGGCTCTACTTCGTGGTGCTCCCGGGAAGCCGCTGGACGATGCCGGTCTACGCGGTCTGCAAGGTCCTACAGTTCGCTTTTCCGGCGGTGTGGGTTCTGGGCGTGGAGCGGGGCCGCCCACCCAAGAACCTCACCCCCTGGCCCCCTCTCCCATCGCACACCCTTCCACCCGGGAGAGGGGGAACCCCCTGGCTGCTCGCCGGGCTCTTCTCGGGGCTGGGGCTCGCGGCTTTCCTTTTGATCGTCTGGAAGACCTTCTTCGCCGGAGGCCCCCTCGCCGCGCGGGCGACCGAGGTGGTGGGTGCCAAGCTCGCCGCGTTCGGCATCGGGACCGCGGGCGGCTACTTCCTGTTCGCCGCCTTCTATTCGGTCTTCCACTCGCTGCTCGAGGAGTACTACTGGCGGTGGTTCGTCTTCGGACATCTCCGCCGCTCGCTGCCGGTGGTCACGGCGGCCGTCCTTTCATCGCTCGCCTTCATGGCCCATCACGTGATCGTGGTGGGAGAGCTCGCCGGCGCCTACGATGCGCGGACCTGGCTCCTCGCCTCCACGGTCGGCATCGCCGGCCTCGTCTGGGCCTGGCTCTACCAGCGCAGCCGCTCGCTCTACGGCTCCTGGATCAGCCATGCCCTGGCCGATGCCGCGTTGCTGTGGATCGGCTACGGGCTGTGGAGGTAGCTCTCACCGTCAAGCAGGCGAACCTCACTAGCGATCAGCTCAAGCTGCTGAGGCGAATCATCGAGGAGGACTTGAAGTGAAGGACTCAGATTTTCAACAGCTCCTTGCCAGCGTGAAGGAGGCAGGGCGCATCAAGCGCGGCGAACAGGAGCCCGCACGTAAGTTCGAGGTGAGAGCGGAGGATGTGAAGGCCATTCGAGCGAAGCTCAACAAGTCGCAATCGGAGTTTGCGTTGATGATCGGTGTCAGCGTGTCTACTCTCCAGAATTGGGAACAAGGGCGACGGCATCCCGAAGGGCCAGCGCGTGCGCTCCTGAAAGTGGCAGCCGTCAATCCAGGAGCCGTAGCCGCTGCTCTTGATCCGAAGCAAGCGCCAAACAGGTGACGAGGCTCACCCCTCTTCCGGTAGCGGCAACGACTTCCGAGGCAAGAGCTTCAAATACTCCCCGAGCGCCTCGGCCAGAGCCGTCCCGTCCGGCAGGTCGGGCGGAATCGGACCGAGCCGCCGGCGCAGGGTCCGAAGCTCCCTCCGCGCCACGCCTCCTCTCCTGGAACCGAAGCGGTCGAGCCCGCGGATCTCCGCCGCGAGCACCCGGTGCAGTCAGCCCGCGCATGCCGCGCACCAGGCGCAGGAGCTCTGCGAGACCTGGATCGAGAGCCGCCGTTCCGGGCTCCAGCGGATCGCGGGCCTGCTCCAGCAGGCGCCGGGCGCGCAACGCCGATTCCGCCAGAGGCAGGAGGTGACGCGACGCGTTCTCGCGGACCGCCGGGTAGACCGCGGCCAGCACCCGGGCGCGCGCCTGCCCCCGAGCCAGCGCCCAGAGCAGACCGGCCAGCACGGCCAGAGCGGCGAGCCCCGCCGCCTCGGGAGATCGTGGTAAAAGGATAGATGACACGCGTCCTCCCAGTGCCGGAATTCGACGACGCGAATTCTAGCGCACAGAACACGAGACGAGGCAATCGCTGGATTCGATGATATGGACAGAGTCGCGGTGGTCACCGGCGCTTCACGGGGTTTGGGCGCCACGTTCGCACGGATCTTTGCAGAAGAAGGCTTCTCGGTCGTCCTCGGAGCCCGCGATCTCGGGGCGATCGAGAAGCTCGCCGCGGAGCTCCCCGGCGGGGCCTTCGCGCATCCGCTCGACGTGGGCGATCCGGCGAGCGCCGACGCCTTCCGCCGTGCCGTGCTCGACCGCTTCGGGCGGCTCGACGCGCTGGTGAACAACGCCGGTCTCGGCATCTTCAAGCGCCTGGAGGAGCAGACCTGGGAGGATTGGGACCGCACCTTCCGGGTGAACGTCTTCGGCGCCTGGGCAATGACGACCGCCTTCCTCCCGCAGCTCAAGGAGAGCCGCGGTCTCGTCCTGATGGTCTCCTCGGACGTCTCCACCCGCACCTTCCCCACCGGCGGCTCCTACACCGCCTCGAAGTTCGCCCTGCGCGCCCTCACCCGCACGGTGCAGCAGGAAAACCCGGAGCTGCGCGTCCTGGAGCTCCGGCCCGGAGCCGTGGACACCTGGTTCGCGGGCTCGACACCCGGCGCTCCCGGCAAGGACTGGTTCCTCCAGCCGCAGGTGGTCGGCGAGGCCGTCCGCTTCGCCCTGCGCCTGCCGCCCGGAGCGCGGATGGAGGAGATCGTGTTGCGGAGCGCGGGGCAGCCTCCGGAGTTCTGAGGTCAGCGAACCGGCGCCAGCGGCGCGGGGCCGACGAGCTCGACGACGGCCGCCGCTTCGGGCGAGAGCTCGATCGATTGCGGCAGGTGGAGCCCGTCGATCCAGACGATGTGCTGAGATTTCAGCTCGTCCTCCAGATGGTTGAACGCCTTGCGCATCCTGCCGAGCGACGAGATCTCCTCGGCTTTGCCCCAGGCCGCCACCGGTGGAGACGCCGGATCGCCGTACGTCCAGAGGATCAGCGGCACCCGGATCGACTCCAGATAGCGGCGGACCAGGGCGGGATCGGAGCGGCTCTTGTCGTGCGGTTGTTTCGACAGGACCAGCAGCACGGCGCGGCGGTGGTTCGCGTAGAGCGCCTGGAGGCCCGCGACCGCCACCGCGTCGGCGAGGCGCTGCTGCGCCGGACCATCGTCGCGCGGGACGAAGCGCGCCAGGAACCAGAGGAGGCCGCCGTCGCGGGAGTCGAGATCGCGCGACACGTCGAACAGCTCGGCCGGCAGGCCGGAGCCGGCGACCGGACGCGACACCGGCCAGATGAAGCGGATGGCGTCCTCCTTGCCCAGGGTCATGTCGAAGCGGTGGAACTCGGAGCTGCGGTCGTCGAACACGGAGGCGCGCTGGTTCAAGATCGGGCGCGTTCTGTTCCCCCCGGCCACCATCTTCTCCAGCTCCTCGGGCAGCGCCAGGTCGCGCACCACCAGGAGCTCGGCGGGGCTCTCCTCGACCGCGGCCACGTTCACCGGCTGGCCTCCGGCGCGGAACCAGCCCTGCATCCGCTCCGGAGACGGCAGCCCTTTGCCGGAGCGGAGGCGGACCGGCACGGCAGTCAGCTCCGTGGAGATCTGGTCGCCCCACCGGCCGCCGAAGACCACGTCCCGGCGGGCGGTGAGCGCGCCGGCGAAGCGCAGCTCGGCAGTCAGCACATGGGCCGTCTCCGGATTCCAGGCGGGGAGCTTGACGCGCCCCTTCGGGTCCATGATCAGGGTCTTGTCGTCGAACGTCACCCCGATGGCGGAGGGGTTTTCGCCGGTCAGGCTCTCCCAGGTGAGCCGCGCCGCCACCGGCCGGCCGGCGGCCCCGTTCTCGAGGAGGATCTCCACCTCGGCCGGCGCCCGGGGCAGGTTCAGCCACTGCTCGGCGCGGCCGATCTCGTTCCCCTTGGAATCCAGGGCGCGGGCGACGAGGTCATGGGGGACCAGGGAAGGTCCGAAGTCGAGCTGCCCCTTCCAGGGAGCCCCCGAGAGGTGGCCCACCGGAGCACCGTCGAGCAGGACCTCGACCGTGGCAACCGGTCCGGTGACGGTCAGCGCGATCGGCTGGGGACCGAGGGTCAGGCCGAGAAACAGGGTCAGGAAGGCGATCTGCGCCATGGCGAGCTCCATCGAGAACGCCCCAGTGTAAACCCTCACCCCCGGCCCCTCTCCCACAAGTGGGAGAGGGGTGTAGGTTAGCCACGCTCTCCTGCAGACCACTGAGTCCGTCTAACCCTCTCCCCTCTCCCGCTCGCGGGAGAGGGGCCGGGGGTGAGGGCCTGCTACACTTCCCGCCTATGTTGGTCCCCTCCACACCTGCCATGCCCTGGGACCGCCGGGCTCCCGAGCGCGGCGGGCCTCCCTCGGCGTGGGCGTTGCTGCCCGAGGACCTGGCGGCCCTGGGCTGCCCCGGCCGCCCCGAGCACGTCTTCGCGCGGCTCCAGCGCACCCGCACCTGGACGCCGGACCGCCTGTTCCTCTCCCGCGCGATCCGCGCCTGGCTGGAGGCGCAGACCGACCTCTCGCTGCCCACGATCCTCGCGCGCCACCCTTCGGCCGACGGCTCCACCAGGCTCGTGCTCGGGCTCTCCGACGGCCACCGCATCGAAGCCGTCCACATGCCCCGCAAAGAAGGGGACCCGCGGATCACCTACTGCGTATCGAGCCAGGTCGGCTGCGCTCTGGGATGTACCTTTTGCGCCACCGGTGCCATGGGGATCGTGCGCAACTTGACGGCCGGCGAGATCGTGGGGCAGGTGCTCGCGCTGATGCGCGATCTGGGACCGGACCGGGGCGAGTTCCTCTACCTCGTCTTCATGGGGATGGGCGAGCCGCTCCACAACCTCGATCACGTCCACCGCGCCATCCGGGTCCTCTGCCATCCGGAGGGGATGCTCCTGTCGCCCTGGCGCATCACCGTGAGCACCGCCGGACTGGTCTCGGGGCTGGAGAAGCTGGCCCGGATGGAGCCGCGTCCGCAGCTCGCCGTCTCGCTCAACGCCACCACCGATGCGGCCCGCTCCGCCACCATGCCGGTCAACCGCGCCTGGAACCTGGCCCGTCTGCGCCAGGCCCTCGACGCCTGGCAGCTCAAGCGGCACGAGCGCCTCATCTTCGAATACGTCCTCCTCGGCGGGGTCAACGACACGCTGGAGGACGCCGACCGCCTCGCCGCCTGGCTCGGGGAGCTGCGCCATCGCCACAATGTGAACCTCATCCCGATGAACGAGCACGAGCACTCCCCGTTCCGCGAGCCCGCGGAAGAGCGCGTCCAGGCCTTCGCCCGCCGCCTCCACGAGCACGGCTGCTTCATCACCGTCCGCCGCAGCCGCGGCCGGGACGTGCAGGGGGCGTGCGGCCAGCTGGTCAGAAGAGCGGAAAGGACGTAAAGGACATCAAGGACCCAAAGGACAATCAAGGACATCGGGCGCGGTCTTCGAGTCCTTTTTGTCCTTTCAGTCCTTTTGGTCCTTGATCCACCACCAGGAGCTGAGGGACGCCAGCAGCGCGAGGCCGCTCGCGGTCAGCATGATGCCTCGGAAGCCATCCAGGAAGGCTTCGCTCACCGCGGACCGCACCTGCGCCTGCAAAGGCCCGGGAAGCGAGGAGGGGATCGTCAGGCGGACCAGCTTTTCGCGTTGAGCGTCGATCTCCTGCCGGGCCGCGGGCGGCAGGGCGAGCTTCGCCATCCGGTGCTCCAGCCCGCGATGGAAGAGGACGAGCATCACCACTCCCAGCACGGCGACGGCGAGGAGCCCGGCGGCGCGCGAGACGGCGTTGTTGATCCCCGACGCGATTCCGCTGTGGCGCTCCTCCACCGAGCCCATCACCGTCGTGGTCAGCGGCGCCACGCTGATCGACATTCCCAGCCCGAGGACGACGATGGCGGGAAAGAGGCCCTTCCAATATCCACCGTCACTGCTCAGCACGGCAAAGAGAGCAAATCCCACCGCGGCCACGGCCGGACCGAGGATCAACGGCCGCCGGGCGCCGTAGCGGTCCACCAGCCCTCCGGACCAGCGCGACAGCGAAAACATGAGCAGAACGAAGGGCAGCAGGGCCGCTCCGGCGGCGGTCGCCGAATAGCCGCGCACCTGGATCAGGTCGAACGGCAGGAAGAACAGCGTCCCTCCCAAAGCGGCGTAGAGCCACAAGGTCAGGAGGTTGGCACCGGCGAACGTCCGCGAGCGGAAGAGGGACAGGGGCATCATGGGGCTCTCAGCCCGGGCTTCCCTCCAGAGAAAGCCGAGGAGAGCGAGGACGCCGAGGACGAGCGTCGCGATCAGGAGCGGGCTCCTCCACCCCAGGCGCGACGACTCGACGAGCCCGAACGTCAGGCCGCCCAGACCCGCTGTGACGAGAAGAGCGCCCGCGAAATCGAGCTTGCCGGACGCTTGCTCGTCCCGGCTCTCGGGCACGAACCGGAGAGCGATGACGAGGACCGCGAGCGCCAGCGGAAGGTTGAGAAAGAACACCCACCGCCACGAAACGTGATCGATGAGCCAGCCGCCCAGGAGAGGGCCGACGGCGGCCGTGATGGCACTGAAGCCCGACCAGGTGCCGATGGCCTTCCCCCGCCGGTCTTCGTCGAACGAGGCGGAGAGAAGGGCCAGGCTCCCCGGCACCAGGAGGGCCGCGGCGACCCCCTGCACCGCCCGCGCGGCGATCAGCTGTCCCGCGGTCGCGGCAATGCCGCATCCGGCGGAGGCCAGAGCGAAGCCGATGACTCCAAAGAGATAGATGCGGCGCCGGCCGAAGCGGTCGCCCAGAGCTCCGCCGACCAGCAGCAGAGCCGAGAGGAAGAGGGTGTACGCCTCCACGACCCACTGGACCTGGGCCACGGTGGCGCCGAGGTTCTCCTGGAGAGCCGGCAGGGCGACGTTGACCGCCGTGCCGTCGATGAATGCCATGCTGGAGCCCAGGATGGTGGCGGCCAGCACCCAGGGCTCCGCCGCCCGCCCGCAGGGGGCCGCTCCGCGCCCGGAACGGATCACCCCCTCGCTGCACGGCTCTCTCAGGACTTGCACGCGCCGATTGTATGCTCTCCGCTCAGGCTTTCATCGCCTGGGTGATCAGCTCGGCCATCCCGAACTTCCCGTTCCGGGTGAGCTCCGGCGCCGGCTTCCAGGTCGGCTCCTGGTTGAGGAACGAGAAGCGGTCTCCCAGCATCAGGCCGACGAAGGTCTCGCCGATGATCCTGCTGCCCAACGGTCCGAGCTTGATGGGGTCCTTGTTGTCCCCTTTGAACGCCTGTTGCGCCTCGGCCAGGATGTAGTACCAGAGCGGCGCCTTGCCGGCGAACTCGGCCGCGACCTCGGTCAGCGGTTTGTTCTCGTCATCCTCGCCTTTGGCCGCTTTGCCCACCACCAGCTTGTTGTCGGGAATCACCGGAATGCTCATCTTCCGCGCCACGTCCTGCCCCGACGGCAGCCCCATGCGGAGGCCCCGGAGGAGGTTGCGTTCGGCGAGCGAAGGAATGGTCGAAGCGATCGATGGAGGCAGCCCGCCGAGCGGATTGACCAGCGACGAATCGATCTTGTACGCCTGCTGCAGCCGGTTCTTCCCCCGCTTCGGCGGATTGTTCCCGAAGTCGAAGTACAGGTTCCATTCGATCGCCCAGTTCGAGGGGAACTCGCGGAAGCCGACCAGGTTGTCCACCTGGGCGTCCAGGGAGAAGATGACCTGGCGTTCCGGCAAGGTGGTGTTCAACCGGTAGATGGGCCGCACCATGGAGTGCCCGAAGCGGTAGGCCGCCACGGAGAACTCGACCGGGATGAATGGATTGTCGCGGAAGGTGTAGAAGCGGAGGACGGGCGGGTCCTGCACGGTGTTCGTGCCCTTCTTGAGATGCGGCAGGATGCTGTCCAGCGTGTCCTTGTCGAGGATCGTGGGCAGGAAATCATTGAGCACGACCCACTGGTAGTAGAAACGCACCAGCCGCTGGACCCTGTCGAAGGGCGCGTTCAGGTGGAGATCCGCCATCCGGTTGTGGAAACGGAGGAACGTGGATTGGAGCTGCGAAACGATCACGTTTTCGTCGTTCCTGGGATCGCCGATCAGGGCGCGCTTCGGCTCGCCGTCGACCGGAGTGTTGCGGGGGACGTCGCGGGTCTTGGGGTCCTGGGGATTGCCGGTCAGCGGCCGGCCCTGCAGCAGCCGGATTCCGTCTCCGCGATAGAGATACGGCTGGTCGGAGGGGCCGCGGCCGTACACGCAGTCGAGATCGAAGCGCGGAGTGCGGAAATCCACCAGCCCGTCGGGATCGTTCTGCTTCTGCAGGCTGCTCGCCGGATCGAAGGTCAGATCGTGATCGATGAACTGGCCGAGATAGGTGAACCCCGCGCTGATCGCGAAGTTCTCCTCGGGATCGATCTTGTCTTCCGGTGTGGGCGGCTCGGACTCCGACACCATCGCAGCCGCCAGATCCTTGAGCGCCTTCTCGGAAAACTTCGCAGCGGGGAGGGTGCGGAACATCCGTCCGAAGCGGCCTTCGAACTGCGGCGAAGACCCGACGGCATCCAGGCCGCGAACCACACCATGGACATGCGGAGGGACACCACCATTCATGATCGTCTCCTCACGAGGTCAGAAGTGGCGCAATTGGCACTTCTGAAACTACTGGCGAACGATCCCTCCGGATTGTTACAGCCGGATCTTCAGAGGAGGCGCGTGCCCGCCTCTCCCAGGAGATGGGTCCGCACCAGGGGGACGGGCGGACCGCCGACCGCCAGGAAGCGGTCGTGGAACTCCCGCCAGGCCGCCCGGCCGCCGCGCGGAGCGGTCCAGTCGTCGCGCAGCTTGCGGACGATCAGCTTGCCCAGCGTGTAGTTGAGATAGGCCGGATCAAAGGTGCCGCGCGCCGCCTGCTGGCGGGCGTTGGCGACGTCCTGGAAGGCGCTCTCGCGGAACATCGTCTCGGCCTCGGCGAGCGTCAGGCCGCGGGTGTGCAGACCGAGGGACACCAGATAGCGGACATTCCTCAGGAGCGCGTTCAGGACCTGCCCGATGCGCAGCCGCGGATCGCCCTGGCAGAAACCGGCCTCCCACATGAGCTCCTCGGAGTAGTGGGCCCATCCCTCGGCGTAGCCATAGCCCACGAACAGGCGTCCGATCTCCGACTCCGCCCGGTTCGAGTGCAGGAACTGCAGGAAGTGGCCAGGCCAGACCTCGTGGATGGTGACGAACAGGAGATCGGCTTCGCCGGGGATGTAGGCCTCGCGCTCCTCGGGCGTCCACGCAGGGTCCGGCGGCGCAATGTAATAGATCGACGGCAGATGGCGGTCGTACGGACCCGGGATGTCGATGAACGCCGGGTTCCAGCGCTGGTAGGGCGGAGACTCGGCGATGAGCGCCTGTTCGTCTCCCGGGATGGTCACCAGCTCGTTCTCGTCGACGAAGCGGCGCAGGCCGGCGAGCTGCCGGCGGGCGGCCTCGACCGGTCCTCCGGCGGGCTTCTCCGCCTGAACGCGCTCGACGCATTCCTCCAGCGAGACCCCGGGCGCATAGGCGGCGCAGGCTTCGCGCAGCGCGGCCAGATTGCGCTCCAGCTCGCGCCGGCCGGCGGTCTCCAACTCGTCCAGCGAGAGGTCGACCCGCTCCGTGTCGCGGAGCATGCGGAGGTAGCGCTCGGAACCGAAGGCGAAGCCGTTCTCCTCTTCCTCCGCGGCGTCCGCGAGCCGGGAGAACCAGGCGTCGAGATCGCGCAGGGCGGCAGCCGCGCCGGCGATCGCCTGGGAGAGCTCCGCCTGGAGCGCGGGATCGGCCACCGCGGCGAAGACCGGCGGCACGTCCTTCTCGTAATAGCCCGCGAGACCGCCCAGGGTCAGCCGGCCGACCTGGACGAAGGTGCGCGGCAGGGGAGGGCGCAGGTTGGACCGGATCTGCCCCGCGGCGCGCGGCACCGCGCGGGCGTAGTCGATGAAGGCCCGCATCCGTGTCTCCAGGGAGGCGTAGGGGCGGGTCAGGTAGAGCGCGGGATCGAGAGGGTACGCGTAGAACAGCGGGTTGCGCCAGGGGATCCCGGCGTCGGTGAGCCAGAAGAGCTCGCCGTCGAGCTGCGCGATCAGATGCTCGCGCTCCAGGCGCCGGAGCGGATCGAGCGATCCCGGATCGAAGCCGGCCGCGGCGTCGCGCTGCTCGCGGAGCCATTCGATCTTGCGCCGCAAGCCGTCGCCGCTCCAGTCCGGCAGGCGGCCGTCGAGCTCATGACGGCCCGCATTGGCCGCGAAGGTGGGGTTCTGCTCGAAATACTCTCCCAGGAAGGATGTGACGAAACGGCTCCAGCCCGATCTGCCCATGGCGCGAGAGTGTAACCGCAGCAGGCCCGATCTGCGTTACGATTTGCGGAACCGCTGACCTCTCGTTCTCGGTTTCCAGGAGACATGCCATGGCAGAGCAGAGCTATCAGAGTCACCGCCAATACGTGCCGGGGTTTCACTTCGTGACGTTCGGGATCCTGGTCGTGAACATCTTCTGGGCGCTCTGGCGCCTGTTCCAGGGAGCGGGCCTGCCGGTCGCCGACCGCGTCTGGGGCGTCGTCATGGCGATCGCCCTCGCGCTGCTCGCCTGGTACACCCGGACGTTCCCCATGCGGGTGCAGGACCGGGTGATTCGCCTGGAGGAGCGGCTCCGGATTGCCCAGCTCCTGCCCCCGGACCTCGCTTCCCGAATCGGCGAGCTCCGGCCGGGACAGCTGGTGGCTCTCCGCTTCGCCGGCGACGAAGAGATTCCCGAGCTCACCCGCAAGGTCCTCGCCGGGGAGCTCCGCGGGGGCGAGGAGATCAAGAAATCGATCCGGCACTGGCGGCCGGACCACCTGCGAGCTTGACCCCTCACCCCCGACGAGGGTTTCAGTCGCCTTCGCCGCCCTCGATCGAGGGGATCGAGCGCAGGTACTCGTAGACGGCCATCAGGTCGCGGTCGGTCATGTTCTGGAAGACCGGCCAGGGCATGACCTGAAGGATCTCGTCAGGATCGTCAGGGTCATGACCGGTGCGGATGAGGTGCTTGTATTCCGGGAAGGTCAGCCCGGCCGGCAATCCATCCTCGTCCGGCGTGATGTTCGGGGAGACGATGTCGGGTCCGAAATGCATACCGCCCGCCAGATAGCCCGCGGTGTTGATCTTCTTGGGCTGGCCGAGGTAGGGATCTCCTCCCGGGGCATACGGCGGATTGGTATGGCAATCGTTACACCCGGCCTGGGCATTGACGATGTAGCTGCCGAGCCCCACGAGAGCGCGATTGCGGCCGTGCAGATGGAGGGGCACCGGAGCGATCTGGTAGCCCCTCTGGATGCGGCTGGCCTCGCTATCCGGTGGCGGCGGAGCGGCACTGAGGACTTGGAAAACGCAGAGAATTCCGATCAACGTGAAGACGGAAAGCACGAGCTTGCTTCTCAAGACCCTTCCTCCTTCCTGAGCGACATCGGCTGGGAAGCCCCGGTTGTCCCGAATGGGCTGGGGCCACAAGACCAGCCGGAAATCGCAGCAAGACGTGCGCCAGGCGCTCCGCCAACGCGGGCAGCCACTCCGGAAGAGTGACCGAGCCCGCCCGCGGGGGTGGTGTCCGCGACCGCAGGCGCGCGTACTCTCACGCCAGCGGAACCGCTCCGCGAGGAGGGGTGCATGGTCGAGTTGACCGATGGCGCGACGGCGATCTGCCGCGGCGCGCTGGACGCCGGATGCAGCTTCTTCGCCGGATATCCGATCACGCCGGCGTCGCAGATCCTGATGACCATGATGCGCGAGCTGCCGAAGGTGGGCGGCGTCGCCATTCAGGGCGAGGACGAGATCGCGTCGATCGGCATGTGCATCGGGGCGGCGATGGCCGGCGCCCGCGCGCTGACCGCCACCTCGGGCCCCGGCCTCTCGCTCTACAGCGAATCGATCGGCTTGGCGATCATGGGCGAGGTGCCGCTGGTCATCGTGGACGTGCAGCGCCTGGGGCCGGCGACCGGCGGCGCGACGACCGTGGCCCAGGGAGACGTGCAGTTCGCCCGTTGGGGGACCGCGGGCGGCTATCCGCTGATCGTGCTCGCGCCCTCTTCGATTCCCGAGTGCTACACGCTCACCGCGCGCGCCTTCGCGCTCGCCGACCGCTTCCGGTGCCCGGTCCTCCTCCTCACCGACAAGGAGCTGAACCTCACCGCCAACACGGTCGAGCTCGCGCCTGAGGGGATCGCGCCGCCTCCCGTTCGCCCGCGGGTGCCCCACCCTGCCGGCGACCGGCCGTACGCGTACGAGCCGCCCGAGGCCGTGCCGCCGCTCCGGATCTACTGCGACGACGGGACCCTGCGCTTCACCGGCTCGACCCACGACGAGCGCGCGTTCATCACCAAGCACCCGCCGACCGTCGACGCCCTCAACCGCCATCTCGCGGCCAAGATCGACGAGCATCTCGACGAGTTGGAGCTCGCGGAGCCCGACCTCCAGGAGGGAGCTCGGGTCCTCGTCCTCTCCTATGGCGTCACCGCCGGCGCGATGCGCGAGGCCGTGGCGCGCCTGCGGAGGACCGGCCGCCGCGTCTCGGCAATCACGCTGCACGCCCTCTGGCCGGTGCCGGAAAGACTGATCCGGAACGCAATGGCCGGGGTCGAGAGAGTCGTCGTCGCCGAGCTCAACCTGGGACAGTACCGGCGCGAGATCGAGCGCCTCGCGGAGGGACGCTCCCCGGTCGCCGGGGTGCACCGCGTGGACGGCGAGCTCATTTCTCCGGCGCAGATCGAGGAGGCGTTGCAATGACCGCCGCGACCACGGTGCTGCCCCTGGCCACCTACCGCAACGAGACGCCGTATCCGTTCTGTCCCGGCTGCGGCCATTCGGCGATCCTCGACCGCCTGAACGAGGCGCTGGTCCGGCTGCAGCTCGATCCCGCGAAGGTCGTGCTGGTGACCGACATCGGCTGCTCCGGGCTCTCTGATCAATACTTCTCGACCAGCGCCTTCCATGGCCTGCACGGCCGCAGCCTCACCTACGCCACCGGCATCAAGCTCGCGCGGCCCGAGCTGGAAGTCATCGTCCTCATGGGCGACGGCGGAGCCGGCATCGGCGGCGCGCACCTGATCAATGCGGCGCGGCGCAACGTCGGCCTGACCCTGCTGGTCTTCAACAACCTCAATTTCGGCATGACCGGAGGGCAGCACTCGGTCACCACGCCCGTGGGAGCCGTGACCTCGACCACGCCGGGCGGCAACCTCGAGCGGCCGCTCGACCTCTGCGCCACGGTGGGAGCCAACGGCGCAGCGTGGGCCGGCCGCGCGACGAGCTTCGACTCCGACCTCGCCGAGCGCATCGCCGAGGCGATCGCCACCCCCGGCTTCGCCCTTCTCGACATCTGGGAGCTGTGCACGGCCTACTACGTGCCGCAGAACAAGATCTCGAAGAAGGCGCTCTACGAGTTGCTCGCGAGCCTCCACTTCGAGACCGGCGTCCTGTACCGCAATCCGGTCATGGAGTACACGGAAGCCCATCGCGCGGCCCACGCCGGCGAGCGGGGAGAGCGCCGTCTGGGTGGGCTCCCTCTCCCTGGGGAGAGGGCTGGGGAGAGGGAGATCGGATCAACCCCCCGACCTATCGAGCCGCGGTTCGCTTCGCGCCTCTCTCGCCGGTTCCACCTCGTCGTCGCCGGCTCGGCCGGCGGCAAGGTGCGCTCGGCGGCCCGGCTCCTGGCCCAGGGAGCGATCCTCTCCGGCCTCTACGCGGCGCAACGGGACGACTACCCGATCACCGTCAAGACGGGCCACAGCATCGCGGAGCTGATCTTTTCGCCCGAGCCGATCTCCTACACCGGCATCGATCACGCGGACGCGCTGCTCGTCCTGACCGAGGACGGGCGCCGAAAATCGAGTTCTTATTTGAAGAACCTCGCGCCGGGAGCAACGGTCTTCGCCCTCCCGGGGGTCGGAGAGCTTCCCGGCCGGGAACCGGACGTCGTCCTCGATCCGGCCAACGCGAGCCGGTCCTTCGCGCGCACCGATCTCGCCCTCGCCATGGCCACCGCGGCGGTGGGTGCGCTCGATCTCTTTCCAATCGCCGCCCTGGAAGAGACCGCGCGCTCCTTCGGAGCGAGCCACGCGGACGCGAACCTGGCGGCGATCGCCGCCGGGACTGAGCTGGCGGCAGGCATCAAGGGGACTCTCATGAATACCGTCGCGAACGAGCCGCCATCCCACGGGATCTACGAAGTCCTGGTGAACCAGGAAGAGGAGCTCATCCTCTGGCCCGTGGATCAGGAAGTTCCCTACAGCCCGAGCGGCTGGCTGGCCACCGGGAAACAGGGGACGGAGCAGGACTGCCTCGACTTCATCGAAGAGCACGGCCGCCGGCCGCGGGGATGACGGCGGCAAAACGCGCCGCAGGTGTTCCCGCTCAGACAGTGCAGGAAGGATTGTGCTACTCTGTGCTACATGAGAAGCACGGAGGGGAAGACCCAGCGAGTCGGCGTTCGCGAGCTCCGTCAGAACCTCAGCCGTTACCTGCGGCTGGTCGCGGAGGGAGAGCGCTTCGAGGTGACAGAGCACAACCTCCCGATCGCCCTCCTGGGGCCGCTGCCGGGCCGCGGCTCGACGCTGGAGCGGTTGATCGCCGAAGGTCGCGTCGTCCCAGCTCGCCTTGATCTCATCGAGTTGGGACCGCCGCCGGAGCTGCCCTGCGAGATGTCGATCTCGGAAGCTCTCGCGGAGCAACGCGAGGAGGACTGACTCGATGGAGGACCAGCTCCTCTATCTGGACTCCTCCGCTCTCGTCAAGCTGGTTCTCCCTGAAGCGGAAAGCGATGCCCTGCGGCAGAGCCTCTCGGTCTGGCCGGTCCGCATCAGCAGCGAGTTGGCCCGCGTCGAGGTGATGCGCGCCGCACGCCGCGCCAAGGCGCATCCGGAGGCCGAACAGCGCGCCGAGGAGGTCATGGCGGGCCTCTATCTGCTCAAGATCGACAGCGACATCCTCAGCGAGGCGGCTCGGCTGGAGCCGCGGAGCTTGCGCTCCCTCGACGCCATTCACCTGGCCTCGGCTCTTTCACTGGGAGCCGATCTGGGAGCAATCGTTATCTATGACTCCAACATGGCGACTGCGGCCGCAGGCCATGGGCTCCAAGTGCTGGCGCCTGGCGCTACCGGGAAGACCGGGAACGCCACGGGGATCTGAGTCGCCATTTTGTGCACATCCTGACACAAAATCACAACGAACAGCACAAGCAGTACCTGGCGACCCGGCTCCACGCGGCTGAGCAGGGAAAAGGCATTCCCCTTCGCTATGCCCTGTCCGGCACCGTCTCCTACTACGTAGGAGACCCTCCTGTCGCCGACCGAGCCCGCCCCCGGCACCAGAGCGCAGCGCAACGCCACACTTCCCATCGGAAGCACCCGCCTCCCCCGGCGCAACGCTCCCGAACCGGGCTCGCTCATTCCCACCAGACCCCGCGCCTCTCCCATTGCGAGACGAGCCATTCAGATCCCCAGCGGAGACATCTTCATCAGGATCGGCATCCCTGACATCGCAGCCTGGATCATTCCAACCCCGAGGCGCAGCGCCTCCTTTGCGATGCGGAACATTCCTCTGAGGAATTACATCACTCCGCCCGCCAGGCGCATCACTACCGTCCCGGGGCGCATCACTACCACCGCGACCTACATCACTCCAATTTCGGGGCGCAACACTCCGCTCGCCACGCGAGATATTCGCAGGGGAAGATGCATCGCTAAATTCGCGACCCACATCACTAATCTCGCCACCTGCATCACTCCCCTTGGGATGGGAGACATTCGCCCCGCGACGGGAATGATGCGCCCCGGGAGCGGAGTGATGCAGATCGCGGTGGTAGTGATGCGCCCCGGGACGGCAGTAATGCATGCCGGGACGGGAATGACGCAGTCCGCGGGCGGAACGGCGTGCGTCCGGACCGCAGCAACGCACGCCGCGAGGGTTGTGGTACCGGAAGCGACGGCGGTCTCGCAGCTGCCGGGGGATATGACGGAGATCCCGATCAGAGTGTCGCGGCCCGCGGGGCGAGCGATCTGCGAGCCGGACGGGGTGGCTCGGCTCTCGGGCCGGGTCGGTCAGATCGCGGGCTCTCTGGCTCAGTGGATGAACTGCAACAAGCGCCGCTCCTCGAGCTCGATCTCCTCCTCTGGCCCGCAGCCCACGACTCAATCCTCCTCGCGCTGCTCCGCGAGGGCCTCCGAGATCGTCATCTCGCTGGGCACCTCCGGAGGTAGTCCAAGCTGAGCAAGATCGAGCCGAGCCGGCACGGCGGGTGGCAACTCAGCTCGGTGCTGGAGCGGCTGGGTGCGAAACGGCAAAACTCGGAGTCGCCGCCGTTCAGATCACCGCTTCCAGCCCCTTGCGATCCAGCAAGTTGAGCAGCTTGAGCGAAGGCCCGCTCGGATGCTTTTCGCCGATCTCCCACTGCCGAACCGTCGAAACACTGGTGTTGAGAATCGATGCCAGGACGGCTTGGCTGATCTTGTACCGCTCGCGCAGGGCCCGGATCGTCTCACCGGAATATTCGGGTACAGGATCGAGACACAAGGCGCCATACTCCTTCATCCTGCGCTTGGAGATGAAGCCGGCCGAATGGAGATCACGTGCCGTCTCGTGAACCGCATCCAGGATACGGCTGGTGTCTTTTCTCTTAGTGCTCATGGCAAATCTCTTGTAACGCTCCTCTCTCTACCTGATCGTCTAGCTCTGCCGAAGAGAGCTTCAGGAGGTCGGTAGCGATCTCCTTCAAAGCTTCCAATTCTCTTGGGCTGACGTTGGCTCTCTCGTTCTTCTCGAAACCGAACAGGAAGAACCAGAGATTACCTGAGCCCACCTCTCGCGATCCGTAGCTTTTCCCAATACCACTATAGCGCAGCGACGGAAAATCTCTGGAGGGGTTGCCAAGAGACGTAGCGCGGGGACAGGCCCCCGCGGGTGTATGTCCGGCTCAGAGGTCAAGCGATGCTCAGGGCCGCGGCGGCTCCGGCCAGCGGAGGAAGAAGCCGTTCATCCAGGCGAGATCCTGCTTGGTCTCTCCGCTGGGGAAGCTGTCGACGTCATACCGGTCTCCAGAGAACGCGCCGTCGCTTCCCGCGCTGCGCAGCGCCATCACGTGGGGAGCGTTCGGGTCCTGGGTGTTGAGCTGGTACTCGTAGGGATGCCCCCAGGGGTTTTTCTCCGGGATCGACCGGATGTACTTGGGAACCAGGATCTTGGCGAGCTCGTCGCGAGAGAGAGAGCCGTTTAGCCCCAATACCGTTCGCTTTGCGTCGGAAGTCGGTCTTGCGCCCGCTGGGAGCGCCGGCATCCTTGCCGGCCCACGCTCTCCGCGACCAGGGCGGTCGGGCCTTCGGCCCATTTTTTTGATGGAGCCGGCAAGGATGCCGGCGCTCCCAGCCACAGCTAACTGAACAGCATTGCGTTTAGCCCCGGCGGGTTCAGGTCCTCGCCACGGGGGCTTCGGAGACCAACGCGTTCAAGCAGCCGGGACCATCGGCTGGATTTCCCGCTCGATCTCTGCAGCAAGAGCCCGCTTCGTCTCTTCGAGATCGAAGTCGATCTGCAATCCCAACCAAAAGCGCTCCGAGGTTCCGAAATAGCGCGCCAGGCGGAGGGCCGTCTCGGGCGTGACCGACCTCTTCTCGAGCACGAGTTCATTGACCCGACGCGGCGAGACCTTGATCTCGCGTGCCAGCTTGTTCTGGCTGATTCCAAGAGGCTTCAAGAACTCCTCGCGGAGGATCTCTCCAGGGTGGATGTTGGGGAGCTTCTCTCGCATCGCCTAATCCCGGTGGCGGCTGCAAGGAATTCGGACACCCGTCAGCTCGGCCTTCCCGTCGACGCCATGATAGCATACCGGCCGGACAAAACGCGGGAGCAGAGAACAAGCGCCGCGGTCTTACTCCGGAAACGACGACTCGCAGGAGGCTGACCATGGAGATGCTCAGCGAGGACGACCTCAACCTCAAAGAGATGACGCCGGAGGAACTCGACCGCGCCTGGGATCTCTGGTTTGACCTCGCCCAGG
>WNGB01002659.1_pt1 | contig 41931 bp, 45 predicted proteins | sample 5400681 | NCBI WGS metagenome assembly WNGB01 (sample SAMN13153367, study PRJNA577476) | soil metagenome | isolation source: 115 cm soil or saprolite under grassland replicate 2 | place: USA:California | collected 2016-06-15 | reverse complement strand
TATCGCGACTGGGTCCGGGCAAGGCGCGGGCGCGATGTCGCCGCTCGACGCGAGAAGGCGACGAACGGATCGGCGCCCGACCGCCGGGCGCAGAAACGCTCCGAGGCGGCCGAGCGCCAGCGGCTCGCGAACCTGCGGAAGCCCCTGCAGCGCGAGCTCGCCGACGTCGAAGCCGAGTTGCAGGCTCTCGAGGCGGAAAAACGCGAGCTCGAAACATTGCTCGCGTCCGCCGACGCCTACGCCGAGGGCAACAAGGAGGGCTTGATCACCATGCTCGAGCGCCAAGGCGATCTCAGCTGGCAGCTCGCACGTGCGGAAGCCCAGTGGCTCGAACTGCAGGGCAAGCTCGAAGAGATAGGCTGACGCTGTTGTCGTAGCCCGGGCTGAGCGAAGCGATGCCCGGATCGTATCCAAGCGAAACGTCGCCCCCGGGCATCGCTGCTGCGCGGCTCAGCCCGGGCTACAGCGCTCGAGCAGATCGAATAATCACTCCGGCGGGAGCAGCACCTCGACCGCGATCCGCCACACACCCGCGTCGTCGCGCTGCCAGACGTGCACGTAATACCCTGTCGCTTCCTCGCCAGTACCGACAAAGCGCGCGTAGCGACCGTACGTATAGCCCAAGTCGTCACTTGCGGACGCGCCGGCGCCGGCCGGAGTCCAGAAGACGCGTCGGCCTGTCGCGGCAAAAGCCTTATGCGCCGCGTCGGCGCCGATCAGCGCGTAGCTGCCCTCGCGCAAGACGCGAACCGAATTTGCCAGCAGCTCGAAATAGGATGGCGCGTCTGCGGGGTCCGGGTCGAGGCTCCGCGCCTCACGTTCCAGCGCGAGGAGCGCATCCTTGCCGCGCTTGGACAGGCCCGCCATCGGGACAAGCTTCGACGGATATTGCGTCGCGCCGCCCGCGGTTGCGGGCGTTTCCGGTTGGGGCGCGCCGGGTGTCGACACGCCTGCGTCGAGTGCAACGCGCCACACGCCGTTTTCGCGCTTCCATACCGAAAAGAAATAGCCGTAACGCGTCGAAGCGCTCGCGTCGCGCTGATTGCGCAGCGAATAAGGCCCGGTCGTGAAGCCGAGATCGCCCGCACGGGCGACGGCGCCGGCCTGCGGTGACCAATCGAGGAGCAACGCCAGCGGATCCGCCGGCACCGGCCGCGCGAGCATGCGTTGGCGCATAGGGCCCGGGGCGGGCCGAAAATCGATGCCGTCCGTCGCGAAATACTCGAGGAACGACGCACGAATGCCGCGTTCGGTCGACGCGCGGGCAAAGGCACGCTCGGCGTCGAACAAGCCTTCCAGCGTGGCGTCGGGATATGCGACCGGCGCGCTCGCGCAGGCGGCGAGCAGCAAGGCGGCGCTCGCTGATGCAAAAGTTGAGCGACGGGTCATGAAGCTCCTCTTTTTCGCGGGTAATTCGAGAGGTTCGTAGGTGCGACAAATTCGCACGCAGCGCGCGTTGAAACCGCATGGCCGAATGAATTTGGCCCTACGACGCCAATGCCTATCTGCGCGCGTTCACAACGCCTTCTCAGACTCGCCGATCGCGCAGTCTCCGCACAAATTTCAAGCCCGACCACGTGGCATCGATCGCACAGACTTTGACATCGACCAACCCGGTAGCGAGCCCGACGCGCCGTACGACGCCTTCCGTAAGCTCGGTCGCGACACCCGACGCCTTCTTCGGCCACGCGATCCAGATCATGCCGGTGTCGCGTAGCTTCGGCGCGAGCTTCGCGAACAGCGCCGCGAGCGCGTGCTCGGTCGTCGCAAACGCGAGCGCGCACTCGAAGGATGTCACGCGGGCCAGGCGTTCTAGATCCGGCGCGCCGGCGAGCAGCACATCGAGGTCCGGCGGCGCGTTCAATGCGACAAATCTCATCCCGGGTTTGAGCCCCAGCTTCGACGGCAGCGGCGTGCCTGAATATCCGACGCTCGACGATTTCCCCGGCGTATTCACCGCGCAGCCGGGCGATGGAAGAGGTAGACGCCGAAGCCCAGCGTATCGCGGCCCCAGCGCAGGTATCCGTCGCGCCAGCGGCGGATACGCTCGAGCATTGCCGGAACGTCGGGGTCCCCCGGCTGCTCGAGCGCGTAGCGCTCGATCGAGCGGCTGTAGGTCCATTCGTATTCGTCCCATTCGTCGGGCGACGCTACAAACGCGTGCAACGGGATCAGGCCGGCGTCGATACCGGCTTCGACGTTGCCGCGGTGATCGCGGAATTCGTCATCCTTCGCTTCCAGATGCGCGAGATATTCCGGCGCCGGCGGCTGCGCCCAATAACCCTCGCCGATAAGAACATAGCCGCCGCGGCGTGTCCAGCCGGCGAGCGCGGTGCAAATGCCCGCGATACCGCCGGCGATACCTCCGCCGCCGAGCATCACCGTGAGGTCGAAGGACTCCGGTTCCGGTTTGAACTCAGCGATGTCGATCTCCAGCAGCCGCAGGCGCTCGAGCGCGCCGCACGACTGCGCGCGTTCCCTCGCCGCATCGAGCATCGGCGACGAAATGTCGACGGCGGTGACCCGCGCCTGGAAGCGCTCGACGAGCTCGAGCGAGAGCTCGCCGCGGCCGCAGCCCAGGTCAAGAACGCTCGCATCGCGCACGAGCGGCAGGAGCTCGAGGATCCGCTCGATCTTCGCCGCCGCGATCGGGTTGCAGTAAGCGTGATCGCGATGCGCGATCGCGCTGAACTTGTGCGGATTCATCACACTTCCTGCGGTCCGCCGGGCACGGGTTCATTCCAGGGAGCGACGCGCAGCAAAAGCGCCATGCCCGGCAGCGCCAGCGCCGTGCAGAGAAGGAAGAAGGTAAACCATCCGGTCTGCTCGACGATCCAGCCGGTCGTCGCGTTGACCAGCGAGCGCGGTACCGAGGCGAGGCTCGTAAAGAGCGCAAACTGCGTCGCGGTGTAGCGCGGGTCGGTCGCGCGCGCGATGAACGCGGTGAACGCCGCCGTGCCGAGGCCCACACCCAACGCCTCGAAGGCGATCACGACCGCCAGCAAAACGCGATCGGGTTCGTGCACATAGGCAAGCCAGGCGAAGCCGAGGATCGATACGACCTGCACCACGCCGAACAGCCAGAGTCCGCGATTGATGCCGATCTTGAGCATCCATAGACCCCCGAGCAGTCCGCCGATCACGCTTGCCCACAATCCCGCATTCTTGGCGACAAGTCCGATAGCGGAAAGGGAAAATCCCATGTCGAGATAGAACGGCGTCGCGAGTGCGGTCGCCATCGAGTCGCCGAGCTTATAGAAGAAGATGAACGCGACGACGAGCAGCGCCTGCTGCCAGCCGGAGCGCGTGATGAATTCGTGGAACGGCTCGACCACCGCTTCGGCCAGGGTGCGCGGCGCCGGGCGCGCCAGTCGGGGCTCACCGACGATTAAGGTGTTGGCGACCCCGGGCAGCATGAACAGCGCGGTGACGGTAAAGACCGTTTGCCACGGAAAATGATCCGCCAGCACCAGCGCCAGCGCGCCGGGCACGAGGCTCGAAATGCGGTACGCCTGGACATGAATAGCGTTGCCGAGGCCGAGCTCAGGGTCGGGCAGGAGCTCTCGCCGGTATGCGTCGAGCACGATGTCCTGCGTCGCCGCGAAGAAAGCCACTGCGGCGGCGAGGTACGCGATCGTCCAGAGGTCGAGCTGCGGCCGCAATGCACCGAACAGCGGGATCGACACGAGCAGCAGCAGCTGCGTCACGAGCATCCAGCCACGCCGGCGGCCGAAGAACGGCAGCGCGTAGCGGTCGAGCAGAGGCGCCCAGAAGAATTTCCACGTGAACGGCAACTGGATCAGCGCGAACAAGCCTATCGATCGAAGATCGACTTGCTCCGAGCGCAGCCACGCCGGCAACAGGTTGATGAGCAGATACAGCGGCAGGCCGGAGCTGAAACCGGTGAACACGCAGATGAGCATGCGTCGGTTGAACAGCGCCTGACGCCAGCTGACGGAAGACGCAGTCATCGACGGCATTGTATCGTCGCCGCGCCAAGGAACCTAGGCTCGCTTTACCCGCGTTGGAAGCGGTAGATCGCCAGCGATCCGAAGAGGTTCGGCAGCACGGTCACTCTGCGCGTCTCGTGCAGCACGACGCGTTCAAGCACGCGGAAGGCGTGCGCCGCGCAGAAGGCGTCGAAATCCGCGACCGTGCACAGATGGATGTTCGGCGTGTCGTACCACTGGTAGGGAAGGCTCTTGGACACCGGCATCCGGCCGCGCAGAACCTGCAGCCGGTGCGACCAGTGGCCGAAATTCGGGAATGTCACGATCGCCTCGCGTCCCACGCGCAGCATTTCGAGCACGATCTCCTCGGTATGGCGCATCGCCTGCAGCGTCTGCGACAGGATCACGCTGTCGAACGACTTGTCGTCGAAGCCGGCGAGCCCTCTCTCGAGGTTGCTCTGGATCACGTTGACACCGTTGCCGATCGACGCCAGCACGCCGGCATCGTCGATCTCGATTCCGTAGCCGGTCACCCCGCGCGATTCGCGCAGGTACGCGAAGAGGCTCCCGTCGCCGCAGCCCAGGTCGAGCACGCGCGCGGTCGGGGCGATCCAGCCCGCGATGGTCGAAAAATCCGCGCGGGTGGCGAGCTTCATCCGGCCTCCCGCGCAAGATAGGTGCGCACGACCGCGTGGTACTGCGGCGTGTCGAGCAGAAAGGCATCGTGGCCGTGCGGCGCGAGGATCTCGGCGTACGAGACATCGCGGCGGGTGTCGACCAACGCCTTGACGATCTCGCGGGCGCGCGCGGGCGAGAAGCGCCAGTCGGTCGTGAACGAAATGACCAGGAAGCGGCACGTCGCGGGCGCGAGCGCACGGGCGAGATCGCCTCCTGTCGCCAGTGCGGGATCGAAATAATCGAGCGCCTTGGTGATGCGCAGATACGTGTTGGCGTCGAAATATTCGGAGAATTTCTCGCCCTGATAACGCAGGTACGATTCGATTTCGAATTCCGGCCGGAACGAGTACTGGATCCCGTCCTTCAGCTGGCGCCCGAATTTCTCGCCCATCTGCTCGTCCGAGATATAGGTGATGTGGCCGACCATCCGGGCGACGCGCAAGCCGCGCACGGGCTTGACGCCGTACGCGTAGTAGTGACCGTCATGGAATTCGGGATCGGTCAGAATCGCCGCGCGCGCGACTTCGTTGAAGGCGATGTTCTGCGCGGACAGATTGGGTGCCGCCGCGATCACCAGCGCGTTGCAGATGCGCTTCGGATAGCGGATCGCCCAGGAAAGCGCTTGCATGCCGCCGAGGCTTCCGCCCATGACCGCGGCGAAGCGTTCGATGCCAAGATAATCGGCGAGCCGTGCCTGCGCGTCGACCCAATCCTCGACGGTGACGATGGGAAAGTCCGAGCCCCACCGCGCACCGGTCGCCGGATTGATCGACGCGGGACCGGTTGAGCCGAAGCAGCTGCCGAGATTGTTGACGCCGATGACGAAAAAGCGCGTCGTGTCGACGGGCTTGCCCGGTCCCACCATGTTATCCCACCAACCCTCGCTGTCGGGCTGACCGGCGTAGGTGCCGGCGACATGATGCGACGCGTTCAGCGCGTGGCAGACCAGAATCGCATTCGATCGGTCCGCGTTGAGCTCGCCGTAGGTCTCGTACATCAGCTCGAACGCGGGCAAGCTTGCGCCGGAAGAGAGCGCAAGCGGTTCCGTGAACGCGGCGCGCCGTGGTTGAACGATGCCGACCGAGCCTGGCGATTGAGTCACGATGGCCAATAAAAAACCCGATCAGCTCGCGCTAATCGGGTCGGCAGACTTCGACACAGCAACCTCGCCGCTTTAGCCGTATTTGTCGGGGAATCTTCCTTGTCGGGGAAGCCCCTTCGCGCCCGCAAGCTGATCGTCAAATCGGCGCGTGACTGCTAGTTTACCGAGGCGTTACGGGAAGTCAATTAGGGCTTAAGTAGGGTCAGAGACGACTTTCGAGCAGGTCCGGAGTAACTCGGAACGTTCCAAGAAAGTCGTCTCTGACCCTACTTAGTCGGCGTTGAGCCTCTCGAGCAATGCGACGAGCTTTGCCGGCTCGTCGGTGCGCCGCATGCGACCGACGATCGGCTTCGCCACGCCGATGTCGCTCGCGAGCACGCGCTGCTTGATCGAAAGAAGATGCGCCGGATGCATGGAGAAGTTGGTGAGCCCCATGCCGAGCAGCAACCGCGTGAGACGGGCCTCGCCCGCCATTTCGCCGCAGACCGCGATTGGCACCTCGGCCTTGTTGGCAGTGGCGATGGCAAGCGCGATGAGCTTTATGACGGCCGGATGCAATGCGTCATACAGCTGGGAAACCGCGTCGTCGGCGCGATCGACTGCGAGCGTGTACTGGATGAGGTCGTTGGTGCCGATCGAAAGGAAATCCAGCCGTGTGGTGAACGCTCCGATCGAAAGCACCGCGGCCGGGATTTCGATCATGCCGCCGATCTCGACGCCGGGATCGAACTTTTCACGCTGCTCGCGCAAGCTCTCTTTCGCCTGCGCGAGCAGCACCAGCGTCTGCTCGATCTCGCCCACGGACGAGAGCATGGGCAGCAGGATTTTCACCTGGCCGTAATGCGACGCGCGCAGAATGGCGCGCAGTTGGGTGAGGAACAGCCGCGGCTCGGCCAGACAGAAGCGCACCGCGCGCAGGCCAAGTGCCGGATTCGGCGCGACGCGCGACAGGCCATCGAGCCCTTCCTTGTGCTTGTCCGCGCCGAGGTCGAAAGTGCGGATCGTCACCGGATGGCCTTTCATCCCCGAAGCGACCGCACGATATGCCTCGAATTGCTCATCCTCGGAAGGCAGCCCGTCGCGGTTGAGAAAGAGGAACTCAGTTCGGAACAGCCCCACGCCGGCCGCCCCGTTCTCGATCGCCTGCTCGAGATCCTCAGGCAGCTCGATATTCGCCATGAGCTCGATGCGACAGCCGTCGAGCGTCGTTGCGGGGGTGGTTCGCAGGCGGCGGAGCTTTTGTCGCTCGAGCTCGAGCTCGTCCTGCTTGACGCGGTATTCGGCGAGCACCGAGCGATCGGGATTGACAATGACGACGTTGCGGCCGCCATCGACGATCAAAAGCTCGTTCTCGCGGATCAGCGCACGCGCATTGTGCGTCGCGACGACCGCGGGTACGTTAAGGCTGCGCGCGACGATCGCGGTGTGCGAGGTGACCCCGCCGAGATCGGTCAGGAAAGCGGCAAAGTGGTGGTTCTTGAACTGGATGACATCGGCGGGCGACAAGTCGTGCGCGACGAGGATCGTGTGCTCCTCGGCGTTGGCCGGCCTCACGTTGCCGGGCTTGCCCAGCAACACCTTGAGAACGCGCTCGACAACCTGGACGACGTCAGCCTTGCGCTCGCGCAAGTAAGGGTCTTCGATCGACTCGAACTGCTCGACGAGCACGGAGAGCTGCTGCGTCAACGCCCATTCGGCATTGCAAAGCTGCTCGGCGATGGTGTGCTTGGGCACTTCGCGCAATACGGGATCGGTGAGAATCATCCAATGCACGTCGAGAAACGCGCCGAATTCCGCCGGGGCGTCGCCGGTGGTCATCGCACCGCGCAGGCTCTCCAGCTCTTTCCGGACGGCCTCGAGCGCCTGCGTCAGGCGTTCGATCTCGCCGGGCACCTGCGCGGGCGTGATCGAGTAATGGGCCACCTCGAGCGTCGCGTGCGAGACGAGCTGCGCCCTGCCGATGGCGATGCCCCCGGAGACTCCGATACCGTGCAGAACGAAGCTCATGGGGCGCGGAACGGCGAAAGGCAAAAAGGAGGGGGCAACATCCGAAAGGCCATAAAGTTCCTCCCGGTGTGGTTGCAAGAGAGAACGTTAGTTCCTGGTTTTACGTCGCGCTGCACCGCGACATCGCCGGCGGGTCTGCATTTTGCAGGCACTCGCCCCCTTTCCCCAACCTTCCATTACCGCTGCTCGCCGAAACGACCGGCGATGAGCTCGACCATCGCGGTCATCGCTTCGGCTTCGTCCGGGCCCTGGGTCTCCAGCCGGATCGTCGCGCCGACGCCCGCCGCGAGCAGCATCACCGCCATCATGCTGCGCGCGCTCGCCCGCCGTCCATTCCATACCAGGCAAACATTGCAGCGGAATCGCGATGCCAGCTCCACGACCTTCGCGCATGCACGCGCATGCAGCCCGCGGCGGTTGGTTAATTCGACTTGGCGTATTTGCATGAGTGGAGCCGTCGTTGTCCAGGGATAGCGTCTCGGGATACAGCTTGAGCGCCCCTGCATTGATCGATCCTGCCATGCATTGGTTCCGCGCAGCCTGCGAAAGCACGTGTCGCCGGATGACGACGCGCGGACAGCCTGCGGCCTGCATCACTGCCCCTCGCCGAAGCAATCGCCGATCAGCGCGACGATCGCGTCGAGCGCTTCCGTCTCGTCCGGACCGTCGGTCTCGAGCACGATGCGGCTGCCCTTGCCCGCGGCGAGCATCATCACCCCCATAATGCTCTTGGCGTTGACCTTGCGGCCGTTGCGCGCGACCGAGACGTCGCATTGGTACTTGGCCGCGAGCTGGGTCAGCTTGGCCGCCGCGCGCGCGTGCAGCCCCAGCTTGTTGATGATCTCAACTTCTTGTTGCCGCATAGATCGGATCGACATCGATATGGAGCACGCCATCGCAGCCGCCGCTGATGGCCTTCTTGATCATCGTCTCCATGCCCTTGTCGCGGTAAGTGAATGCGCGCACCAGCATCGGCAGATTCACGCCGGCGACGGCCTCGACGCGCCCCGCAACGAGCAACTTGGCGGCGAGGTTGCACGGCGTCGCCCCGTAAATATCCGTGAATATCAGGACACCGTCGCCCGTGTCGAGCGCCTCCACCGCCGCCCGCGCTTTCGGCAGCAGATGCAGCGGATCGTCGGTCGCGGCGACCCGCAGGCTATCGAACTTCTGCGGGCGGCTACCCAGCACGTGCGTCACCGCGCCGGCGAGGCTGTCGCCCAGCGTGCCGTGAGCGACAATCAGGATGCCGATCATGATGGCTCCGTCGAGCTCTTTGCGTAGCGCGCGCCCCACTGCGGCGTAATCGACGCCGGCGCGCGCCCTTTGAGTCTCGAGGTTATCTTAGCACGCAGCTGCGACGCGCCGGCTCGACGTCTGGTTCGCCGCGTGCACCAGCGCCTCCGCGAACCGGTCCGCGATATCGAACCCGGTCTGCTTGGTGATCTCGACGAAGCCCGTCGGACTGGTGACGTTGATCTCTGTCAGGTAATCCCCGATGACGTCGAGGCCGACGACCAGCAGGCCGTCCGCCCAAAGCTTCGCCCCGATCGTTTCCGCGATCAGGCGGTCGCGGGGCGAAAGTGGGCGCGCGACGCCGCGCCCTCCGGCGGCCAGGTTGCCGCGCGTTTCGCCGGGTTTGGGAATGCGCGCGAGCGAATGCGGCACCGGCTCGCCGGCGATCAGCACGATGCGCTTGTCGCCGTCGACGATCTCGGGTATGAAGCGCTGCGCCATGATCGTGCGCGCGCCGTGGTGGCCGACTGTCTCGACGATGACGTTGCGATTGGCATCATCCTCGCGGACGCGGAATACGGATGCCCCGCCCATGCCGTCGAGCGGCTTCAGAATGACGTCTTCGTGCTCGTCGACGAATTCGCGCAGCAGCTCCGGGTCACGCGTGACCAGCGTCGGCACGATGAAATCGGGAAACTTTGCGATCGCCAGTTTTTCGTTGTAGTCGCGCAGGGCGCGCGGGCGGTTGAACACGAGTGCACCCTGGGACTCCGCGACTTCGAGGAGATAGGTGGAATACACGTACTCCATGTCGAACGGCGGGTCCTTGCGCATCAGAACGGCGGCAAACGACTGGAGCGGCCGTATCGCCGGCGTTCCGACCTGGAACCAGTCGTGGTCGTCTGCGGCCACCGTCAGCGGCCGCACGGTGCCGAACGTCTGTTTTCCGTCCCAGAAGAGATCGCGCTGCTCCAATGCGAACAGCGCATGACCGCGATCGCGCAGCGCCCGCATCATCGCCACGCTGGTGTCTTTGTAGGCCTTGAGCGAAGCGAGAGGATCGAGGATGAACGCGAATTCCATGGCCGGCGGGGGCGGCATGCAGGAGCGCCATCGTACCGCAAATATCCCGGGGTACACGGCTACGCGTCGAGCGCCTCGACGCCGACCACCGCTCCCGCTTCTTCCCGCCGATATCCCGGCAGAGTTCCCGCAATGCGTGCAAAGATCGATCCCCGGAGCACTTCGATCAGCCGCAGGACAGCGGGCGTCGTAAGCGCGGACGCGCGGACGGCGAGGTAGTAGCGTTCGCGCACCCGCGGCACGAAGGCGAGCCCGTATTCGGCGGCGGCCGCGCGCAGCCCGAAGCCTGCGTCTGCGGCCCCCGATGCAACCGTAGCCGCGATAGCAGGATGCGTGAACTCCTCGTTGGTGTAGCCGACGAGCGACAACGCTTCGAGACCTTCGTCCGCGATCAGGCGATCGATCAGCAAGCGAGTACCGGAACCACGCTGGCGGTTCACGAAGCGCAGCCGCTTGCGCTGGACGTCACGAAAGCCGTGAACGCGCGCCGGATTGCCGCGGGGAAGCATGAATCCCTGCTCGCGATCGACAACGCGGATCAGCCGGTCGCGCCGCACTCGTAATAGACGTCGGAATGGCGCGAGCTCGCCTGCAGCGTACACGCCGATGGGAACGTGAAAGCCGGCGAGGTCCGTGCGGCTTTCGGCGAATTGCTGCAAAGCGTGCAGGCTGCCCATAAACGCCAAGTCGAGCGAGAGTCCCGCTGCGGCAGGCAGCGCGTCGCGCAGTGCGGCGAGCACCAGGTCGTGGCTCGCGGCCATCGTGAGCCGCGCCGCCCGTACCCCGTGTCCGACTTGCGACCCCAGCTCGACGGCCAGGGCCGGAAGGATGCGCTCCAATCGTTGCCCCGCCGCCCGGTGCCCCGCAAGGAGTTTTTCGCCCGCAGGCGCGAGCCGGGCGCCGCGCCCCCTTTCTAGCTCGACCAGCGGTGTACCCAGCATGTGCTGATAGTTGCGCAGCAGGCCCCACGCCGCGCGGTACGACAGGCCCAGCTCGGCGACTGCGGCGGCAAGCGAGCCCTTGGCGCGAATCGCGCCGAGCAGCGGGAAGAGCCGCGCATCGAGCGCTTCGGCCGTATTGGCGAAGCTCCATGACAGCATTGGGACGATGCGCATTATGCAAATAAATACATATTTGAGGATGGGCACCCGATCGCTATCATCGATTGGTGCCACGCTAGTCTATATGCAGCAGCGCACATATATCAAACCGGTGGCGCCCAGGCGCCAAGCGCGATGAGCGATCTTTCACAGGCCGCTGCGGAGGCATTGCGGCTCGTTGCCGTCGGCGATCCCAAGCTGCTGGACATCGTGCTGCTCAGCCTCAAGGTGAGTCTCACTGCAGTCGTCCTCGCCTGCGCCGTCGGCCTGCCGCTGGGCGCGACTGTCGCGGTCAGCCGCTTTCCCGGTCGGCGCACCGTCGTGGTCGTGCTCAACGCCCTCATGGGCCTGCCGCCCGTCGTCATCGGCTTGGCTGTCTATCTGCTGCTGTCGCGGGCTGGGCCGCTGGGGGTAATGGGATTGCTCTTCACGCCGACCGCGATGGTGATCGCGCAGGCGATCCTGATCACTCCCATCATCGCCGCGTTATCGCGACAGGTGGTTGAAGACGCCTGGGCCGAATATCGCGAGCAGCTTCGCTCGCTGGGCGAGCGCCGGTTCGGCTCCGTGATGACCATGCTCTGGGACTTGCGCTTTTCGCTGGTCACGATCGTGCTCGCTGGCTTCGGTCGCGCGGCCGCGGAGGTCGGCGCGGTGATGATCGTTGGCGGCAACATCGATGGCGTTACGCGGGTGATGACCACTGCAATCGCGCTCGAGACGAGCAAGGGCGATCTGCCGCTGGCGCTCGGGCTGGGGATGGTGCTTCTCAGCATCGTGCTCGCGCTCAATGCCGGAGCGTACCTGGTCAAGGAAACCACACAGCGACGCTTCGGATGACGGCCTCGATGCACATGCACGCGCCGACGCTGTTGCCTGTATGCCTCGACGCCGTCGTGTTCGAGGCCGGCGGCCGGCGCATCATCGATGGCGTATCGCTGAAGCTCGAAGCAGGACTACGAACCGTCATCGTGGGCCCCAACGGCGCGGGGAAGAGCGTCCTGTTGCGGCTGTGCCACGGCTTGTTGCAGCCGACGTCCGGGAAGATCACCTGGAACGCGCCGGAAGCCTCCGGCGCGCCGCGGCGACAGGCGATGGTTTTCCAACGACCCGTTCTTCTGCGGCGCTCAGCGCTGGCCAATGTTCTCCATGCGCTGAGGGTCGCCGGTGTCCCGCCGCGGCAGCGAGAGACACGCGCACGCGAGGCGTTGCGCAAAGTCGGTCTCGAGACACTTGCTGCCCATCCGGCGCGGGTGCTTTCGGGCGGCGAGCAGCAGCGCCTCGCTCTGGCGCGCGTCTGGGCGCTCCGTCCCGAGGTGCTGTTTCTCGACGAGCCCGCGGCGAGCCTCGATCCGGGCGCGACGCACGAGATCGAGCGAATCATCGCCGCGATGCACGCCGCCGGCACCAAGATCGTGATGGTCACGCACAACCTCGGGCAGGCGCACCGGCTCGGCGAGGAAATCCTCTTTCTCCACCAGGGGAGAGTGCTCGAGCGCGCGCCGGCAGCCGGGTTTTTCCGGCAGCCCGCGTCCGCGGAAGCCGCGCAGTTTCTGGAAGGAGAGCTGCCGTGGTAGCCGCCCGCCGTATCTTCCTCGCCGCCATCCTGATCTGCGCCGGCCTTATCGCGCACGCGCAGGAGCGCTTCATCACCGTTGCCTCAACCACGTCGACTGAGCAGTCGGGGCTGTTCGACCATCTGTTGCCGATCTTCGAAAGACAGACCGGCATCAAGGTCCGCGTCGTCGCCTTGGGCACGGGCCAGGCCCTCGATGTCGCGCGGCGCGGCGATGCCGACGTCGTGTTCGTGCACGCTCGCGCCGCCGAGGAAAAATTTCTCGCGGAAGGTCACGGCGTCAAGCGCTATCCGGTGATGTACAACGACTTCGTGCTCATCGGCCCGAAGACCGATCCGGCGAAAACCGGCGGCGGCCAGGACATCGTCGTCGCGCTGAAGAAACTCCAGGCCGCCCGCGCACCATTCGTATCGCGCGGCGATCGCAGCGGGACGCACATGGCCGAGCTCGCGCTGTGGCAGGCCGCCGGTATCGACATCGACAAAGCCAAGGGCGCCTGGTATCGCGACACCGGGCAGGGCATGGGTCCGGCGCTCAACACTGCGGCGTCGATGGGCGCCTACATCCTCTCCGATCGCGGGACCTGGCTCGCATTCAGGAATCGCGGCGATCTTGCGATCCTGGTCGAAGGCGACAAACGCCTCTTCAACCAGTACGGCGTGATGCTCGTCAATCCGGTGATGCATCCGAGCGTCAAGAAAGGGCTCGCGCAGCAGTTCATCGATTGGATCATCTCTCCGGCGGGCCAGAAGGCGATTGCCGGATATACGATCAACGGCGAACAGCTGTTCTATCCCAATGCAGGCGACCCGAGCGCGTAAGACGGCGTAGCCCGGGTTGAGCGCGCCGCGCGAAGCCCGGGTGGAGCATTGCATATTGAGCGTAGGCCCCGGCATCGCTACGCAGGTCTGGGGCTACACGTAGGTCCCCGGGGCATCGCTGCGCTCAGCCCAGGCTACAGGCTGCACGCTCGTGCAGGTCCCGGAACCTAGTTTTTGAGTTTGCCTATCGTTATATACGTCGGTATATTACCCCGGTCGAGTACCGGAAGACGCGCCGTGTTCCGCGTAGCCGCCTTAGTCACGCTGCTCGCGCTTTCGATGGGGGCGGCGATGCCCGCTATGAGCGCCGCGGTCACAGTCTTCGCCGCAACGAGTCTCAAGGAAGCGATGGACGAGCAGGCGAAGAAATTCGAGTCGGTTGCGGGAAGCAAGGTGATCGTCGCTTATGGAGGCAGCAATGCCCTCGCCCGGCAGATCGAGGCCGGTGCGCCAGCGGAGGTATTCGTCTCAGCCGACGAAGATTGGATGGACTACCTCGACCGGCGTCGCCTGCTCGTCCCCGGTACGCGGTCGAATCTGCTGGGGAACGAGCTGGTGCTGATCGTGCCCGCGGGCAGCCGAACGATGCTGCGGATCGCGCCAGGCTTTGGCCTCGCGACGGCGCTGGGCAGCGACAAGCTGGCGATGGCAAATCCGGATAGCGTACCCGCCGGAAAATACGGCAAGAGCGCGCTCGAGCGCCTGGGCGTATGGAACAGCCTCGAGAAGCAGGTCGTGCGCACCGACAACGTGCGCGCCGCGCTCGCGCTGGTCGCGCGCAGCGAAGCCGCGTTCGGCATCGTCTACAAGACCGACGCCATGACCGAGAAAAATGTGCGCATCGTGGACACGTTTCCCCGGACGACGCACGCGCCGATCGTGTATCCCGCCGCGCTTGTGGCGCCGGGCCGATCGCCCGCGGCGAAGGCGCTCCTCGACTTTCTGCGCTCGGGCGCGGCGCGGCCGATCTGGGAGAAATATGGCTTCGCGCCCTTGTGAGGCTGGCTGGTGGCCTTAAGCGCCGACGAGCTCGGCATCATTCTGCTGAGCCTCAAGGTGGCGCTGGTGAGCGTCGCCTTCAGCCTGCCGGTGGCGATCGGTGTCGCGTATGTCCTGGCGCGGTTCGAGTTTCCAGGCAAGACGCTGCTCGACGCGGTCGTGCATCTGCCGTTGGTGCTGCCCCCGGTCGTGGTCGGCTTCGCATTGCTCGTCCTGTTCGGGCGCCATGGCCCGATCGGCGCCTGGCTCGAGAGCTGGTTCGGCATCGTCTTTGCGTTTCGCTGGACAGGCGCCGCGCTGGCCGCCGCAATCATGGGTTTCCCCCTCATGGTGCGCGCGATTCGACTATCGTTCTCGGCGATCGACCGGCGCCTCGAGACCGTGGCGAGAACGCTGGGCGGCTCGCGGACCTGGGTGTTCGTGTCGGTGACGCTGCCGCTCGCGCTTCCGGGCCTCGTCACCGGGATTGTCCTTTCCTTCGCGCGGAGCCTTGGCGAGTTCGGGGCGACGATCACCTTCGTCGCGAACATCCCCGGCGAAACGCAGACACTGCCTCTCGCGATCTATACGTACACGCAGACCTCGAGCGGCGATCCGCAGGCACTGCGCCTGAGCGCGATCGCGGTCATCCTCTCGTTCGTCGCGCTCGTCGCCGCCGAATGGATCGCGCGGAGGAAGACCGCCGTCGCGCGCCGGCCGCGATCGTGATCGACGTCGACGTCACGCATATTCTGGGCGACTTCCGGCTCGAGGTTGCATTCCAGGCCGACGCGCCGATCGTCGGCTTGTTCGGCCGCTCGGGAGCGGGCAAGACGAGCCTGGTCAATACGCTGGCCGGGATCGCCCGCCCGCTGCGCGGGCGCATCGTCGTCAACGGCGAGACACTCTTCGACAGGGAGCGCGGGGTCGATCTCCCGCCCGAACGACGGCGGCTGGGCTACGTCTTCCAGGACGATCTGCTCTTCCCGCACCTTAATGTCGAGGCCAACCTTCTCTACGGCTTTCACCGGGCACCGGCGACGGCACGCGTCATCGCGCCGGAGCACGTCATCGACTTGCTCGGCTTGCGGCTTTTGCTGCACCGCCTGCCCGACGCGCTCTCAGGTGGCGAGAAACAGCGCGTCGCGATCGGCCGCGCGCTGCTTGCGCAGCCGCGGCTGCTGCTGATGGACGAACCGCTGGCGTCGCTCGATGTCGCGCGGCGCGATGAGGTGCTGCGTTACATCGAGTTGCTGCGCGACGACCTCGCCATTCCGATCGTCTATGTCAGTCATTCCGTCGCGGAGATTACGCGCCTCGCGGATACGGTCGTCATTCTCTCCGAGGGCAAGGCGATCGCGGTGGGCGACGTCGACGAGGTCATGGGGCGGATCGACCTGCGCCCGCAGACGGGCCGCTACGAGGCGGGCGCGGTCATCGACACCGTCGTCGCGGCGCACGATACGGAGTATGGATTGACGACGCTGCGATTCGACGGCGGCGAGCTGACCGTGCCGAACGTCGAGGCGCTGGTCGGCGAACGCGTGCGCGTGCGCATTCGCGCGCGCGACGTAGCGCTGGCGCTCACTCGCCCGGAAGGCCTGAGCGTCGTCAACGTACTGCCGGGAACCCTGGTCGCGATCGCCGACCCGGGCGGTCCGATCGTCGAGGTCCAGCTTCGCGTCGGCACGGCCTCTCTCGTAGCCAGGATCACCAAGCGCTCGCGCGTCGATCTCAGGCTCGCCGAGGGCCAGCGGATCTATGCGCTGGTCAAGGCCGTGTCGTTCGATCGCCGCAGCGTCGGCTACGCGTAGCCCGGGCTGAGCGAAGCGATGCCCGGGTTTCGCTGCGCTCAACCCGGGCTACAAATCAGCGCCGCAGCAATTTCACCAGGCTTCGGAGCTCTCTCGCGGATACCTTTGCGGCGAGCCGTTCGATGCGCCGGTAGTGCGCAATCGCCCGCCGGCCGGTCGCGGTGAGCCGCGTCCCGCCGCCGCGCTTGCCTCCGGCTTCCGCGGCGACGACCGGCTCCTCGAAGCAGCGGTTCATCGTCTCGACGAGCAGCCAGGCGCGACGGTATGACATTCCCAGCTGCCGCGCCGCGGCGGTGATCGATCCCGTGGAGGCAATCGCTTCGAGCAGATCGACCTTGCCGGGGCCCACCGCGATGTCGTCACCACTCGTAATACGCAGGCGGAACTGAACTCGCGGCGTTGGCTTCACTGCCATCGCCATCATCCTGCTACTCGACGGTCACCGACTTCGCCAGATTCCGCGGCTTGTGCCTCCGGCCGCTCGCTTTCGCTCGCTTAACGTTCGCTCCGCTCACGTTAGCCTCCGCCGCAAGCAGCGGCTCTCGCCGACTCCATCATTCAACGGTTACCGATTTCGCGAGATTGCGCGGCTTGTCGACATCGGTGCCGCGCATCACCGCGGTGTGATACGCGAGCAATTGCAGCGGAATCGTGTGCACGATCGGCGAGAGCAGCCCGGCGTGCTCGGGCAGCCGCAGCACATGGACGCTCTCGCTCGACTGGATGCGGCTGTCGGCGTCGGCGACCACGTAGAGCTCACCGCCGCGCGCGCGCACTTCCTGCAGATTGGACTTCAGCTTCTCGAGCAGCGCATCGTTCGGCGCGATTGCCACCACCGGCATGTTCGAGTCGACCAGCGCCAGCGGCCCGTGCTTGAGCTCGCCCGCGGGATAGGCCTCACCGTGGATATAGGAGATTTCCTTGAGCTTGAGGGCGCCTTCGAGCGCGATCGGGTAATGCAGCCCGCGGCCGAGAAAGAGCGCGTCCTGTTTCCTGGCGAACTGCTCGGCCCAGGCGATGATCGCCGGCTCGAGCGCCAGCACCGCCTGAATCGCCGCCGGCAGGTGTCGCAAGCCCGCAAGCCAGCGTTCTTCCACGTCCGCGCTCAATCGGCCGCGCAGCTTCGCCAGCGTGAGCGTAAGCAGGAACAGCGCCACGAGCTGGGTCGTAAACGCTTTGGTCGATGCGACGCCGATCTCGACGCCGGCGCGGGTGAGGAACGTGAGCTCGGTTTGCCGGACCATCGAACTGGTCGCGACGTTGCAGATAGCGAGCGTGTGGCGATGCCCGAGCATCTTCGCGTGCTTGAGCGCGGCGAGCGTATCCGCCGTCTCGCCCGATTGCGAAACGACGACGACCAGCGCATCGGGGTCCGGCACGCTCTCACGGTAACGATACTCGCTCGCGATCTCTGCTTGCGCGGGTAATCCGGCAACCGCTTCGAGCCAAAGCCTCGCGACCATTCCCGAGTAGTAGCTCGTGCCGCAGGCGAGCACATGCACGGCGTCGACGTTGGCCAGCGCTTCCACGGCACTTTCGCCGAATAGCGCCGGGCCGATGCCGCCCACACTCTCCAGGGTGTCCGCGATCGCCCGCGGCTGCTCGAAGATCTCCTTCTGCATGAAGTGGCGATACGGACCGAGCTCGACCGCGTCGCCCGACGTCTTCACGGTGACAATCGGTCGCGATACGCGCGCGCCGCTCGTGTCATAGACCGTGTAAGCCTCGCGCGTGACGTCGGCGATGTCGCCCTCCTCCAGATACACGACACGCTTCGTCACGGAGCTCAACGCGCTCGCGTCCGACGCGAGGTAATGGTCGTGCTCCGCCACGCCGACCAGCAACGGGCTGCCGGCGCGCGCGCCAACCATGCGATCGGGCTCGCGCGTGGTGATCGCCGCGATCGCGTAGGCGCCGCGGAATTCCGCGACCGCCTTCTTCACCGCGTCGAGCAGGTCGCCCCGGTAGTTGGCGTGGATCAGATGCGCGATGACCTCGGTGTCGGTCTGCGTAACGAAGAGGTAGCCCTGCTTCTCGAGGCGCTCGCGCAGAGGCTCGAAATTCTCGATGATTCCGTTATGGACGACCGCGATCTCGTCATGGCTGACGTGCGGATGCGCGTTGGCCGACGTGGGCGCACCGTGCGTTGCCCAGCGCGTGTGCGAGATACCGGTCGTGCCCATGGTGCGCGTCGCGTCGGCCTGCGCGGCGAGATCGGCGACGCGCGCGGTGCTGACCAACCGCTGCAGGCTGCCGTTGATCACGGCGAGGCCCGCAGAGTCGTAGCCGCGATACTCCAGCCGCCGGATGCCATCGATCAGGACCGGTACGACGTTTTCGCGCGCGACGGCGCCGACGATGCCGCACATCTCTAGCCTTTCTTGGGTCGTTTCCAGCCGCTTCGCGCGACCTGGGTCTTCTCGTTCATCGCCAGCGCCTCCGGCGGGACATCCTTCCAGACCGTCGTGCCGGCACCGATGGTTGCGCCGCGCCCAATGGTCACCGGAGCGACGAGTTGCGTGTCGGAACCGATGTGCACGTCGTCCTCGATGATGGTGCGATGCTTGTTTGCCCCGTCGTAGTTGCAGGTGATCGTGCCGGCGCCGATATTGACGTCGCGCCCGACGGTCGAGTCGCCGACGTAGGTCAGATGATTGACCTTGCTGCGCACTCCGATGGTACTCGCCTTGACCTCGACGAAGTTGCCGACATGAACAGCGTCGGCGAGCACCGTTGCCGGCCGGATGCGCGCATACGGCCCGATGCGACATTGTGCACCAATCGACGCGTCCTCGATATGCGAAAACGGAGCGATCGCGGTGCCGTTTCCGATCTTCACATCGCGTAGTACACAATGCGCGCCGACTGCAACATTGTCGCCCAGCGTCACCCCGCCCTCGAAGATGCAGCCGACATCGATCGTTACGTCGCGGCCGCAGGCGAGCGTACCGCGGACGTCGATGCGCGCTGGATCCGAGAGTGTCACTCCAGCGTCGAGAAGCGCGTCCGCCTGGATCCGTTGATAACGCCGCTCCAACTCGGCGAGATCGCGCTGGCTGTTGACGCCCAGTGCTTCGGTGACGCTCGCCGCGCTCGTCGTCGCCACCGCCACGCCGTCGCGTACCGCGAGAGCAATCACATCGGTCAGGAAATATTCGCCGCTCGAATTGCGATTGTCGATCGCCGCCAGCCAATGCGCGAAGGCCGTGGTCGGCGCCGCCATGACGCCGGTGTTGATTTCGCGTATCGCCTGTTGCTCGAGGCTCGCATCCTTGTGCTCGACGATCGCGGCAACACGCCCGTCGGCGGAGCGAACGATGCGGCCGTATCCCGAAGGATCGTCGAGGTCGATCGTGAGCAGCGACAAGGCGCCCCGCTGCGCGTGCTCGACGACTTCCCGCAAAGTCGCTTCGCGCGCCAGCGGATCGGCCCCGAACATCACCAGCGTCACGCCGTCGGGCGGGAGCGCGGCAAGGGCGCAGCGCAGTGCGTCGCCGGTGCCGCGCGGCGGATTCTGCCGCGCCCAGACAAGATCGGCATCGGGAAAGCGCGTGCGCAGGGCGTCGCCGGCGCCGTCGACGATGCAGATCGCACGCGGGGTCATGGCCCGTGCGGTCGCGAGCACGTGCGCGAGCAAGGGCTTCCCGCCGAGCGGATGCAGGACTTTGGGCAGCGCGGAATGCATGCGCTTACCCTTCCCTGCGGCAAGGATCGCGACTTGCAATGGTTTCATGACAACGGAATTATCGCATTTTTGCCGGGCGGCGGCCGCAGTCTCGCACAGCGGCGCCAGGTTCTCGCCTTGCCCATCGGCTTGCTCGCGGCGCACAACCTCTGCCCTTCGACGCCGGTCAACTGGTTCGCGAAACTAATTCTCGTGTCGTCGCGTTCCGTGAACTCGCTCGTCTGGGCGCTCCTTTTCGTGGGAATCTTCGGGCCCGGCGCGCTTGCCGGGACGCTGGCGATCGCCTTCCGTTCGATCGGCTTCGTCGGCAAGTTATTCGGCGAGGCGCTCGAGGAAACGAGCCATGGTCCCATCGAGGCGCTGGACGCGGCCGGCGCGCCCGCACTGTCGCGGCTCGCCTTCGGCTACTGGCCGCAAGTCAAGCCGGCGTTCTGGTCGATCGCGCTGTTTCGCTGGGACATCAACGTCCGCGAATCCGCGGTGCTCGGCTTGGTCGGCGCCGGCGGCATCGGCATGACGCTCGATGCCGCACTCAACCTGTTTCAGTGGGAGTGCGTTGCGGTCATCCTGCTCGCGATTTTCGCGATCGTGATCCTGGCCGAGGTCGTCGTCACCGTCGTTCGCAAACGCGTCCTGTAGACTTTCATGCATGACGGTCATTGCGGTGTTCAACCAGAAGGGCGGCGTCGGCAAGACGACGACCGCGCTCAATCTTCTCGCCGGCATCGCACAACGCGGACAGCGCCCATTCGGCATCGATCTCGATCCGCAGGCGCATCTGTCCAGCGTTTTCGGCACGCATCCGCGTCTCGCAGACGATTCCGTATACGCCTTTTTCGTGCGGCAGCGCCCGTTGGCCGACGTAGCGCAGATCACGGCCAGCGGCGTGGTTCTCTGCCCCGCGCATCTCGAGTTGACCAAGCTCGACACTCTGCTCGGCAAGGGCGTCAACGTCGTGACTCGTCTTCGCGTGGCGCTGAAGCAGCCCGGCGAGGCGCCCGGACCGGTGGTGATCGACACCTGTCCGCTCCTCGGAGTCCTGTCGCTGAATGCGATCTTTGCCTGCGATCTCCTGCTCGTCCCCGTGTCGGCCGATTATCTCGCGTTGCAGGGAGCCCAGCAGGTCGAGCGCGCGCTGCATGCGCTCGAGCCCGTATTCAAGCGCCGGCTGCCCCGGCGATACGTGCTCACTCGCTTCGACGCGCGCCGCAAAATGAGCTCGGAGGTTGCCGATTTAATGGCGATGGCGTTCCGTGCCGAGGAAATCTGCGCCACCCGGATCGCGGAAAACGTCAGCCTCGCCGAGAGCCCGGCACATCACCTCGACGTATTCCGGCACGCCCCGCAAAGCCGCGGCGCGCGCGATTATCAGCAGCTGGTCGAAGAGCTAGTGAGTGCCGGATTTATTGCGTAACACCGAGCGCGCGACCGATGGGACCGTTGCGGGCTCGTTGCTGATGATGCCGATGACGCCCTCGAGATCGAGTGGATCGTTGCGAAGGCTGACGGCCTCGGTTTGGCAATGGACGATTTCGCAGTGATGGTACATCTGGCGCAGCCGACGTTCGGCGTCGGCTTGGTTGGCGGCCATGATGCATATGTTGTCCACGCGCTGGCCGGTGCGCGTTCGGATATTGAAGCCGTATCGGATCATCGCTGCTCCTCCCACTACGGTCAGCCCGCTCTCCTGGTCCGCTCACCGCGGGCGCTGTCGCGGAGCATCAGGCGCTTAGCGTCGGGGGTTCGCATGATAGCTCAAATGTCGCATGCAAATAGCGTACCGGATAGGCGCCCTCGCCCCAAGGCCCGGGCGCGCAGCTTCGCCAAAAGCATTGCGGGAATCACCTGGAATGATGGCTCCAAACGGTGAGCGCTGTCAGTATGCGCTCACTGTCAATTCTGGCCCTATTACTGCCTCTATGTACATCCAGCCACACGGCGCAAACGCTGACTGCCCTTAAGCGTCATTTGCGGCAAACCCGCGCTTGCAGCTCGGTGGTTTGGGTGCCCGCGCCCGCCGCTCCGACCAGAGTCGAGTCCCGCTCTCCTGTAAGGAACAGCGTTCAGTCTTCCCCCAAAAGAAAGGCGGCCAACTCCGCGAATCCGGCTCCCGCTTCGCGTGCGGTGACGTATTTTGGCGGTGCGAGGAGGCAGTCGGCGAAGCGCCGCACATTGGCGACGCCCACCGAATGCGGAAAGAACTCGAACATCGGGGCGTCGTTGGGCGAGTCGCCGACGAAAACCAGCTCCGCGCGGCGCGCATCGAGATCGAGTCTGAATTCCTCGCGCATCAGCATCCGGGTGGTCGTGAGCTTGTCGTAGGCGCCGAACCAGCCATTGACGTGAATCGAGGAGACCTTGGCGGTCATGCCTTCGGCGCGCATCAGCGCGACGATCCGATCGACGGCTGCTCGCGGCAGCGGCACCACATCCTCACAGTAGTCGATCGCGAGGTCCGCCTCGCGGTAGGGCTGGTCGGACGCGAGCGCGCAACCCGGCACTGTACGGACGATACGCTCGCCGATTGCCGAGAGCCGCGCCCGAGCCGCCTGCCGGTCGGCCTCTCCGACGGCGTACCGCTTGATGAGCTTTCGCGCGCCATGGTCGTGGATCATGTACAGCGCGCCGTTCTCGCCGACCACGGCGTCGACGGGCCACATGCGGGCGATGTGGTCGCACCAGCCTGCGGGGCGCCCCGTGATCGGGATGACGAGCAGGCCCGCGCGGCGAAGACGCTCCATTGCCACATAGGCCTCCGCGGTGACCCGGCCGCCCGTGGAGATCGTATCGTCGATGTCGGTGAGCACGCCACGAATTGCGCGGCGCGCAGCGCCGCGCATCGCCGTCAACGGCTGCATGGCGGCCGCGCTCATTCGTGCCCGTAGTGTGCGCGCAGATACGCGGCGACCGCGTTGCGCTGCTCGACAGTGAGATGCAATCCGCACTTGGTGCGCCGCCACAGCACATCGTCGGCGCTGCGCGCCCACTCGTGCGCTACCAGGTAGTCGATCTCGGCGGCATGAAGCGTGTGGCCGAAAAACATTCCCAGATCCCCGGCCGTCTTCGCCTCGCCGAGGATCCGCGGCGTACGCGTCCCATGGCGACGGACCAGCGCGGCGCGCAAGTCCGCGGGCAACGCCGGATACCGCCCGGCGAGATCGCGCTCGAAGGCGACCAGGCCACCGCGCGGCATGTCTCCGCCCGGCAGCGGCTCTGCACGCGTCCAGTCCCCTTTCATTTGCGGGAAAAACGGCTTGAGCTCGGAGAGTGCCGACTCCGCGAGCCGGCGGTAGGTCGTGATCTTGCCGCCGAAGACCGACAAAAGCGGCGCCTGCGAATCTTCACCGGTGTCGAGCTTAAGGACATAGTCGCGCGTGACCGCAGAAGGATCCGCTGTTCCATCGTCGTACAGCGGCCGCACGCCGCTATACGTCCACACGACGTCCTTCGCGCTGATCGGCCGCGCGAGATACGCGTTGGCAATCTCGCACAGGTAGTCGATTTCCTCGCGCGAGATCGCGGGCGCTTCAAAATCGCCAACTGGGATGTCCGTCGTGCCGATCAGCGAGAAATCGCTCTCGTACGGGATGACGAATACGATGCGGTTATCCGAGTTCTGCAGGATATAGGCATGATCCTCGGCATGCACTCGCGGGACGACGATGTGGCTGCCCTTCACGTGCCGCACGGCGGCCCTGGTCGGCGCAGCGCTCACTTCGTCCAGCACCTGCTTGACCCACGGACCGGCGGCATTGACGAGAGCCCGTACGCGAACCTCCACGGTCGCGCCCGCGGTGTGGGCCAGTGTGAGGCGCCAGAGCCCGTTTTCCCGGCGCGCGCCGATGAGCCGTGTACGCGTGCGGATTTCCGCGCCCCGCTCCATTGCGGCCAGCGCGTTGACCACGACCAACCGCGCATCGTCGACTTTTGCATCCGAGTAGACGAAACCCCTGTCGAACTTGGCCTTGAGGCCGGCACCCCACTTGCTGCGGCCCAGGTGAACGCCGATCGACGAAGGCAGCGTCTTGCGTCCTCCGAGACGATCGTAAAGGAAGAGCCCGGCACGGATCATCCATGCCGGTCGCAGATGCGGCTCATGCGGCAGGACGAATTGCAGCGGCGCAATGATGTGCGGCGCAGCGCGCAACAGGATCTCGCGCTCGGCGAGCGCTTCGGCGACCAGCCGGAATTCGTAGTATTCGAGGTAGCGCAGTCCGCCGTGAATGAGCTTGGTGCTCCCCGACGAGGTGTGCGAGGCGAGGTCGTCCTTCTCGACGAGCAGCACCTTGAGCCCGCGTCCCGCGGCGTCGCGCGCGATACCCGTTCCGTTGATTCCACCGCCGGCAATGGCGATGTCATAAAGGGAGACTTCGGGGGCGGGCATGCGGGGCGGGTGGCGCGCAGCAGCGCCGATTCTACCGCAGCCTAGCGCGCCGGTTCCGCGCTACCATCACGTCTCAAGAGCAATCCGCGCCTTGATGAAACCCTAATCGATCGCCGGATGAACATACTGCCCGAGATCGCCGCGCTCGTTCCCGAGATGAACGAGTGGCGCCATCACATCCACGCCCATCCCGAGACCGCGTTCGAGGAGACGGAGACCGCAGCCTTTGTCGCCGACAAACTCGCTTCGTTCGGACTCGAGGTGCACACCGGGCTCGCGAAGACCGGTGTCGTCGGCGTGCTCCGCGGCGGCGACGGCGCGAACTCGGCGCCGAACGCTATCGGGCTTCGCGCCGACCTCGATGCGTTGCACGTGCACGAGCGCTCCGGCGTCGCCTACGCTTCGCGCAATGCGGGCAGGATGCACGCCTGCGGCCACGACGGCCACACCACGATGCTGCTCGGCGCCGCCAAGGCAATGGCGCAGCGAAAGTGTTTGGACGGCACGCTGTATTTCATCTTTCAGCCGGCAGAGGAGAACGAAGGCGGGGGCAGAGTGATGGTCGAGGAAGGATTGTTTGAGCGCTTTCCGATGCGCGCGGTCTACGGCATGCACAACTGGCCGCGCCTGCCGGCCGGTACATTCGCGATGCGCCCGGGGCCGTTGATGGGCGCGTACGATATTTTCGAAATCATCGTCACCGGCAAGGGAGCGCACGCGGCGATGGCCTACACGGGCAAGGACCCGATGCTTTTCGCGGCGCAGGCGATCAATGCGCTGCAGACGATCGTCGCGCGTAACCTTCACCCGCAGGACGCGGGAGTCGTCAGCGTGACGCAGGTGCATGGCGGCGACACGTGGAACGTCATCCCGCAGGAGGTCGTGCTGCGGGGCACAGTGCGCGCCTTCAAGCGCGAGGTCCAGGACTTGATCGAACAGCGCATTCGCGGCATCGTCGCCGGCGTCGCGGCGACGTTCGATATGAGCGCGACCGTTCGTTATGAGCGCCGCTACCCGGCGCTGGTCAACAGCGAGGCGGAAACGCAGCATGCGATCGTGGCGGCTACTGCGGTCGTTGGGGCGACAAACATCGAGGTCAATCCGACGCCAGAGTTGGGCAGCGAGGACTTTGCGTTCATGCTGCAGGCGAAGCCGGGCTGCTACGTCTGGCTCGGTGCCGGACGCGGCGCGGACACGCCGAACATCCATAGTCCGCAATACGATTTCAACGACGACGTGCTGCCGATCGGTGCGAGCTACTGGGTGACGCTTGCGGAACAGCAGTTGGCGGAGCGGCGTAGCCCGGGCTGAGCGCAAAGCGCGAAGCCCGGGGCGCTTCGATCACGGCCAGCTCCGCGATTCGTCGTCTATTCCAGGCTACGGTTGCTCCCGGGCATCGCTTCGCTCAGCCCGGGCTACACGGGGCTCACGCTAGGCGCGGCCGCGGCGCAGCCGGCGGATCGCGGCGAGCTGCGCCAGCGCACCGGCGAGCTCACCTTCGGCTTTGGCGATCTCTTCCTTCGATGTCTTGTTCTGCATCGCTTCCTCGGCGCGCTGCTTCGCCTCCAATGCCTTGGCTTCATCGAGATCGCGCGCGCGGATCGCCGTGTCGGACAGCACCGTCACGACGTCGGGCTGCACCTCGAGGAAGCCTCCCTGCACGAAGACGATCTGCTCCTCGTCCTGCCCCGGCAGCTTGATGCGCACTTCGCCCGGCTTGATCTGCGTGATCAGCGGCGTGTGCTTCGGATAGACTCCGAGTTCGCCCATGACGCCGGGCAGCACGATGAATTCCGCCTCGCCCGAGTAGATCGACTCGGCAACGCTTACGACGTCGACATGGATGGTGTTGGCCATTATTGCAGCGTCTTCGCCTTCTCGACGGCTTCTTCGATACCACCGATCATGTAAAACGCCTGCTCGGGCAGATGGTCGTACTCGCCGTCGACGATCGCCTTGAAGCCGCGGATCGTGTCCTTGAGCGAAACGTACTTGCCCGGCGTCCCGGTAAAGGTTTCGGCGACATGAAAAGGTTGCGACAGAAAGCGCTGGATCTTGCGTGCTCGCGCCACGATCAGCTTGTCCTCGGGCGAAAGCTCGTCCATACCCAGAATCGCGATGATGTCGCGGAGCTCCTTGTAGCGTTGCAGCGTCTGCTGGACACGGCGCGCGACGGTGTAGTGCTCCTCGCCGAGGACATGCGGGTCGAGCTGGCGGGACGTCGAATCGAGCGGATCGACTGCGGGGTAGATGCCCAGCGACGCGATGTCGCGCGAGAGCACCACCGTGGAGTCGAGGTGGCCGAAGGTCGTTGCCGGCGAGGGATCGGTCAGGTCGTCGGCGGGAACGTAAACAGCCTGGATCGACGTGATCGATCCTGTCTTGGTCGACGTGATGCGCTCCTGCAGCTCGCCCATCTCGGCCGCCAGCGTCGGTTGATAGCCCACCGCAGAAGGCATGCGGCCGAGCAGCGCCGAGACCTCGGTTCCCGCCAGCGTGTAGCGATAGATGTTATCGATGAAGAACAGGATGTCGCGGCCCTCGTCGCGGAAAAATTCAGCCATCGTGAGACCGGTCAGTGCGACGCGCAGCCGGTTGCCCGGCGGCTCGTTCATCTGGCCGTAGACCATCGCGACTTTCGACTCCGGCAAGTTGTCGAGCTTGATCACGCCGGCCTCTTTCATTTCCTGATAGAAGTCGTTGCCTTCGCGCGTGCGTTCGCCCACGCCGGCGAATACCGAGAGCCCCGAATGCTGCGTGGCGATGTTGTTGATGAGCTCGAGCATGTTCACGGTCTTGCCGACGCCTGCGCCGCCGAAGAGTCCCACCTTGCCGCCCTTGGCGAAGGGGCATACGAGATCGATGACCTTGATGCCGGTCTCGAGGAGCTCGGTCGACGGCGAGAGCTCCTCGAACGTCGGCGCGTCGCGGTGGATCGGCATCCTTACTTCAGCGGCTACGGGTCCCCGTTCGTCGATCGGGCGGCCAAGAACGTCCATGATCCGGCCCAGCGTCGCGGGTCCGACCGGGACCGAGATGCCCGCCCCCGTATTCTTCGCCTTCATGCCACGCCGCAAGCCCTCGGCGCTGCCGAGGCAGATCGTCCGCACGACGCCGTCGCCGAGTTGCTGCTGGACCTCGAGGGTGAGCTCGGTGCCCTCGAGCGTCAGCGCATCGTAGATCTTGGGCAGATGCTCGCGTGAGAACTCGACGTCGATCACCGCGCCGATGCACTGGACCACCGTTCCTTCGTTCATGCCCGTTTCCTCAATCACTAAACTGCGTCCGCGCCTGTAGCTCTGGTCTCGCCATAACGTTCGCTTTGCTCACGTTAGTCTCGCCCGATCGTCCGGCGGCGCGTCAAACTGCTGCCGCGCCGCCGACGATCTCCGAAAGCTCCTTGGTGATCGCGGCTTGCCGAGTCTTGTTGTAGATCAGTTGCAGCTCGTCGATGATTTCCTCCGCGTTGTCGGAGGCCGCTTTCATCGCCACCATGCGCGCGCTCTGCTCTGAAGCCATGTTCTCGTTGATGGCCTGATAGACGATCGCCTCCATGTAGCGGCGCAACAGCTCGTCGAGCACGGTCTTCGCGTCGGGCTCATAGATGTAATCCCACGGATATTGGCGCTTGTCCGTTTCGGCACCGAGATCGGCGATCGGCAGGATCTGCGTCTGCGTCGGCGTCTGCTTCATCGTATTCTCGAAATGCGTCGCGACCAGGTGCAACTCGTCGATCTTGCCGTCGAGGTACAGGTCGAGCTGGATCTTCACGGGTCCGATCACCTTTTCCAGCGACGGCCGGTCGCCGAGGTTGGTCGCGTACGACACGATGTCGGCCTTGAGGCGCTGCATGAAGCCAAAGCCCTTGCCGCCGATGGGCGTGACCCGAACGCCGATGCCCTTGGCCTGCCAATCCTTGATCATCGCCAGCGCTACGCGCAGGGCATTGGTGTTGAGTCCGCCGCAGAGCCCCTTGTCGGAGGTGACGACGATCAGCCCGACATTGTTCACTGCCGGGCGCTTCACCAGGAACGCGTGCCGGTATTCGGGGTTGGCGAGCGCCAGATGCCGGGCGATGGCCAGCATGCGGCCGACGTAGGGACGTGCGGCACGCTTTCATCTTCGAGGCCGCGACCATCTCCATCGCCTTGGTGATCTTGCGCGTGCTTTGCACGCTCTTGATCTTGTTGCGAATCTCTTTCGAGCCGGCCATCGCCGCGATTCCTACCAGGTGCCGTTCTTCTTGAAGTCCTCGATCGTCGCAGCCAGCGCCTTCTCGCCTTCCGTGTCGAGATCCTTCGTCGATTCGATCTTTTCGAAGAGCGCGTTGTACTTGCTCTTCACGAACGTGCGCAGGTTACTTTCGAACGCGAGCGCCTTCTCCACCGGCACGTCGTCGTAGTAGCCGCGGTTGACTGAAAACAGCGTCAGCGCCTGCTCCGCGACCGAAAGCGGCGCATATTGCGGCTGCTTCATCAACTCGGTGACCAGGCGGCCGCGGTCGAGCTGCTTGCGGGTCGCCTCGTCGAGGTCCGAGGCGAATTGCGCGAACGCGGCGAGCTCGCGGTATTGTGCAAGTGAAAGCCGGACGCCGCCACCGAGTTTCTTGATCACCTTCGTCTGCGCCGCGCCGCCGACGCGCGACACCGAGATCCCGGCGTTGATCGCGGGACGAATGCCCGCGTTGAAAAGGTCGGTTTCCAGAAAGATCTGGCCGTCGGTGATCGAAATGACGTTGGTCGGCACGAATGCCGTCACGTCGCCCGCTTGTGTCTCGATCACGGGTAGCGCCGTGAGCGAACCGGTCTTGCCTTTGACCTCGCCCTTGGTGAAGTGTTCGACGTACTCCGGGCTCACGCGAGCGGCGCGCTCGAGCAGCCGCGAGTGCAAGTAGAAGACGTCTCCAGGATAAGCTTCCCGACCGGGGGGGCGTCGCAGCAGGAGCGAAATCTGGCGATACGCCCAGGCCTGCTTGGTCAGATCGTCGTAGATGATGAGCGCGTCCTGCCCGCGATCGCGGAAGTACTCGCCCATCGTGCAACCCGAATACGGCGCAATGTATTGGATCGCCGCCGAGTCCGAGGCCGAAGCGGCGACGACGATCGTGTACGCCATCGCGCCGTTTTCCTCGAGCTTTTTCACCACGTTCATGATCGACGAGGCCTTCTGGCCGATCGCGACGTAGATGCAGAACAGGTCCTTGCCCTTCTGGTTGATGATCGTATCGATAGCCACCGCGGTCTTGCCGGTTTGCCGGTCCCCGATGATCAACTCGCGCTGACCGCGACCGATCGGTACCATCGCGTCGATCGACTTGAGCCCGGTCTGGACCGGCTGCGCCACGCTCTGGCGCCAGATGACGCCCGGCGCGACCTTTTCGATCACGTCGCTCGCCTTGGCATTGATAGGGCCCTTGCCGTCGATCGGCTGGCCCAGCGCATCGACGACGCGACCGATCAACTCGGGCCCGACCGGGACCTCCAGGATGCGCCCCGTGCATTTGACCGTATCGCCTTCGGTGATGTGCTCGTAATCGCCCAAGATAACCGTGCCGACCGAATCGCGCTCGAGATTGAGCGCCAGACCGAAGGTGTTCTTCGGGAACTCGATCATTTCGCCCTGCATCGCATCCGACAGGCCATGCACCCGCGCGATTCCATCGGTGAGCGACACTACGGTACCTTGAGTCCGGACTTCAGCGCCGGTGTCGAGGTTCTGGATCTTGCTCTTGATGAGCTCGCTGATTTCCGATGGATTCAACTGCATGATCTGTCCTCGTGCTCTTTCCGGTTGAATGGCGCCCTGAACGCCGCGTCAGATCCAGGTTGCCTAGGCTCGCAAATGATTCGCCAGGGCGTGCAATTCGCCCTGCACCGAGCCGTCGATCACCGTGTCGCCGACAGCGATCCTGGCGCCGCCTATCAGTTGCGGGTCGACGGTGACCGTGGTTTCGATCTTCTTGCCGAAGCGCCGCTCGAGTGCGGCCTTGAGCCCGCCGAGCGCGCGATCATCGATCGGAAAGGCGCTCGTTATCTGCGCCCGCGCTACGCCATCCGTGGCGTCCTTCAGAGCGTCGAAGAGCTGCCGGATCTCCGGCAACAGGCCGATGCGCTCGGCCTCGATCAGCACGCGGATGAAGCTCTTGCCATCGGCATCGAGCTTCTCGCCGCAGATCGACAAGAAAAGCGATTCCTTCGCCGCCGCCGAAAGCCGGGGGTTGTCGAGTGCGGCGCGCACGCGCGCATCGCCCGCGACGTCGCTCGCGAGCCTCAGCATCTCGGCCCAGACCGGGAGGGCGTTGCGCTCGCGCGCCAGCGCAAACACCGCTTCGGCGTAGGGTCGGGCAACGGTGATCTGCTCGGCCATCGATGCGCTTTAGAGCTGCTTCTCTAGCTCCGCCAATAGCTCGGCGTGCGCCTTGGCGTCGACTTCGCGCTTGAGGATCTTGGCGGCGCCCGCCACGGCAAGCGCGGCGACCTGCCCGCGCAATGCTTCCTTGGCGCGATAGACCTCCTGCTCGATTTCGGCTTTAGCAGCCGCGATGATGCGGTCGGCTTCGGCCTGCGCGTCGCTGCGCGCCTGGTCGACCGTGTCGCTCTTGAGCTTCTCGCCCTGCGCGACGATATCGGACGCCCGCGTCTTGGCGTCGGTCAGCATTTCGGCGATCCGCTTTTCGGCCCGGGTAAGGCTCTGCCTTCCCTCCTCTCCCGCAGCCAGCCCATCGGCGATCTGCTTCTGGCGCTCTTCGATCGCCCGCATGAGATACGGCCAGATGAACCTCGCGCAGAACCAGATGAAGACGGCGAAGGCGACGGCCTGCATCAGCAGCGTGAGATTGATGTTCATGACTGCCCTCTTGCGAAGTCGGCGCGCAGCCGACTATTTCAGGCCCGGCGGAATCAGCGGATTCCCGAACGCGAAAAGCATCGCGATGCCCAAGCCGATGATGAACGACGCGTCGATCAGACCGAGCAGCAGGAACACCTTGGCTTGCAGCGCGGGAATCATCTCGGGCTGGCGCGCGGCGCCTTCGAGGAAGCGCGAGCACATGATGCCCACGCCGACGCACGCGCCCAGCGCACCCAGGCCGATCATCAGCCCAATGCCGATACCCGTGTACGCCTGGATCTGCGCGACCAGTTGCAGCTTGTCCATTGGATTTCCTTTCTGAACTGATGTTGGACGTAGTTGTTCGGACCGACGAGACTAGTGGTGTTCGTGCGCCATAGCGATGTATACGACCGTCAGCATCATGAAGATATACGCCTGCAGAACGACGATCAGTATGTGGAAGATCGCCCAGCCGAGGTGCAACACGCCGCCAACGATGACGCCCGCGATGCCGGTTGCCGCCCACAACCCGATCAGGAGAAAGATGATCTCGCCCGCATACATGTTGCCGTACAGCCGCAACGAATGCGAAAGCGGCTTGGAAATGTACTCGATCAGATTAAAGAGCAGATTGAAAATGACGAGCAGCGGGGAAAGCCAGAGCGGCTTGAGGCCAAACGGCGAAGCGACCAGCTCGTGCAGCCAGCCGCCGAGACCCTTGACCTTGATGCTGTAGAAGATCATCAACCCGAAGACCGACAGCGACAACGCGAAGGTCGTGTTCACGTCCGCGGTCGGTACGCTGCGCCACTCGTTCAGGTGGAATACGTTCTGATAGATCCACGCCATGATGTCGACGGGCAGGAAGTCCATCGCGTTCATGAACAACACCCAGAGGAATACCGTCAGCGCGATGGGCGCGACCAAGCGATAGTCGTGATGGAAAAGACTCCTGACCTGGTCGTTGACGAATTCGACCGTCAGCTCGACAAAGGCCTGCGTCTTCGAGGGAACGCCGGAGGTGGCCTTGTGCGTAACGAACCAGATGAATCCGAGCACCAGGACGCCGACGATGATCGAGGTGACGATCGTGTCGTAGTGGATCGTCCAGAAGCCGCCCTGCTCCGACACCGGCTGGGCGAAGAACGTGAGGTGGTGCTGGATGTACGACGTCGCGTCGGTTTCGTGTTCTGCCGCCATCGCCGGTTCTTGCGCTTTTCGATCAGTCCCGAATCAGAATCGCCGCCTGTGACACGAGCACCGTGACCACGAACGCGGCGATGAAGGCGCCATGCACGACCTCTCGGTAGGTCGTCAGGATCAGCCAGAGTTGCAGAACGATGACCGCAATCTTCGCCGCCTCGGCCCGGAGCACCGTTCGAATGGTCGCGGCCGCAGTCTCAGGGCGACCAAGCCGCACCAGCATCGCATACACGACGCCGGCGGAGACGTTGACGATTCCCCCCAAAAGTCCGGACAGAGCCCCGTGCCAGCCGGCCCACCAAGCTCCTCCGGCGGCTATTGCCGCGCTCGCGAGCAACTGCCAGACGGCGACACGACCGACCGGGTAAGAGGGCGGGGAGCGGGTCGACGCGGGGCGGGACACCGGAGTTCGAGCAAACTTTTGAAGTATAGGGTTCTTTGTCGCATTGCGTCAACGAATGCTGCATTGCGAAATGCTTGGCTACTCGGCATCGGCGCGGCATCGCTATCCTCCCGACAAAGCGCACACGATCATCACCTCGTCGGCGTCCGCCAGCGGCTCCGCCAGGCTTCGCGTCGGCGCGCCGTTGACGAAGAATTTGATGTGCGGACGAATCTGCCCTTGCTCATCGATGACGCGAAAGCGCATCCCCGGATAGTGGCGGTCGAGGTCGCTGGTCAGCTCGCCCAAGGTCTTTCCAAGGGCATCGACCGCTGGCGCGTTCGCGGTGTAGGAGCGCAGAGGGTTGGGAATGAGTACGCGCATTGTCGCAACTCGTGCACCGCCGCCTACGCAACCTCGACGGCGTAGACGTGGGGCAGATGCGCGGCGAGACATTTCCAAGTCCGGCCCTCATCGCGGCTGCCCCAGACTTCACCGCTCGTGCTGCCGAAGTAAACACCCACCGGATCATTGGCATCTGCCGTCATAGCCTGTCGCTTGACGGTCAGCCAAGCCTGCATCCGCGGCAACCCGGTGGCGTGGCGTTGCCACGACTTGCCGCCATTGACCGAGCGATACACGGCCGGCTTGCCTCCAGGAGATACGCGCGGCCAAACGCTGGATCCGTCCATCGGGAATACCCACAGCGTATCCGGATCGCGTGCGTGGAGAACCATCGGGAATCCGATCGCCCCGACGCTCTTGGGCATGGTCGCGCCGATGTCCTGCCAGCGATCGGCGGGCCGGTCGAGACGATAGATGCCGCAGTGATTCTGTTGATAGAGGCGGTCGGGCATTGCAGGGTGCATTCGCACGCAGTGCGGGTCGTGACCATATTCGGGATCCGGATCCGGCAAAAAATCCGCCCGCACGCCGCGATTGAGCGGCCGCCAATCGGCGCCGTCATCGTTGGATTCGAATACGCCTCCGCTCGACATGCCGATATACATGTGCTTGGGATCGCGCGGGTCAATCAGCACCGAATGCAGCTTGGGGCCGTCAGGCGTTGCGTCCTGGTCGCCGCCGCACCAGGCCTTGCGCTGCGGGTGGTCATTGAACCCGTCGACGCCGCGCCACGTTGCGCCCCCGTCTTCGGATCGGAAGAGTCCCTGCGGCGAGGTTCCGGCATACCAGACACCGGGTGTGGAAGCATGTCCCGGCGTCAACCAGAAAGTATGGTCCACGACACGTCCGCTACCCTCGCGAAATGCGGGTGGCTGTTTCGCCTCATGCCAGGTGCGGCCTCGGTCGGAGGATCGGAAAATGGTCGGGCCGAGATGTCCGGTGCGCGCCGCGGCGAGCATGGTCTTGCGATCACGGGTGTCGGCAACGCAGTGATGGACGATATGGCCGAGAAACTGCGGCCCCGCGAGCCGCCAAGTTCGGCGCGTGGCCTCGCTGTGCAATTGCCACAGCCCTTTTCGTGTCGCAATAAGCAGCGTCGCGCCGCGACCCCGGGGCGTCTTTGTCTTCGCCATTTTGCTTCCCCTCATTGCATCCGCCTGGCGGCGGACTGCTGAAGTTACGCCTTCGCGCAGACGTCGACAAGACCGGCGAGCATGGATCTTTACTTCGCCGCGCCGGCGCTGCCCGCCGCATATTTTCCGCTACAATCCCCGTTCGATTGTGCCGCGGTAGATCGTGCATTTGGATCGCCGCGCCCGCGACCAGGAGAGCCCCATGACGATCAAGGTTGGCGACCGGCTTCCCGCCGGCAGCTTGAGTGAATTCATCGAAGTCGAGACCGCCGGCTGCACGCTCGGCCCCAACGACTTCAAGGTCGACGATCTTACCCGCGGCAAAAAGATCGTGCTGTTCGGCCTCCCCGGCGCGTTCACGCCGACCTGCTCGGCAAAGCACGTGCCGAGCTACGTTGCCAATTACGATAAGCTCAAGGCAAAGGGCGTCGACGACATTCTCTGCATATCGGTCAACGACGCGTTCGTCATGGGCGCGTGGGCGAAGGCTCAGAACGCTTCAGGCAAAGTCCGCATGATGGGGGATGGCAGCGCGTCTTACACCAAGGCGCTGGGCCTGGAGCTCGATCTCACCGCGCGCAACATGGGTGTCCGTTGCCAGCGCTTCTCGGCGCTGATCGAGGACGGCGTCGTCAAGACGCTCAATGTCGAGGCACCGGGCAAGTACGAGGTCTCCGGCGCCGAAACGATGCTCTCCCAACTCGGTTAGCTGCTGCGAACCAGGGCTTCATGGGTTCAAATCCTGCCGGGCGCACCAAGATTCAAGTACTTAGCCAAGTTGTGCAACTGGGTTCTATTGCTGTGCGACTTGTTGTAGTAATCGACAACAGGCAGCAGTGTTGGTATTATCTCCAACATGAAAGCTGTTGCGCTGGTTCGGCGCCGCGTTGTAGTTGCTCACGACGCGTTCGTTGAAGCGGTGGTTTGGCGCGTTGGCCAGCCCGTTCGGCCGTCTAGGCACCCTTTTAGGTACCGGCTCGCGTATGTGGTTGCCGGGCAATGCGTGGTCCTGTACGACAACGAGCGCGGCAAGGGCGATCATCGACATTTCGGTGCCAAACAACGGCCATATGCCTTTTCGTCACCAGATCAATTGATGGCGGACTTCACTGCGGAAATTGCGAGGTGGAATCGTGAAAACGGTCGTTCTTGAAGTACGATCTCTCAAGGAGGCGCTCAATGCTGCGACTCGGGCGATGAACACGGGCCGCCCCGATCGCGAAGCGCGCATTAGCTTCGCGTCGCCCGAATTGCTGTGGCAGGTTCTGACAGCTAAGCGATGGGATTTGCTCAAAGCGATGTGTGGTGCAGGTCCGATGTCCATCCGTGAGGCGGCGCGGCGTGTTGGTCGCGACGTAAAAGCCGTGCACGGCGACGTGAAAGCATTGCTTGATGCGGGTGTGCTCAGTCGAAACACGGCAGGCGCGATCGAATTCCCTTTCGAATCTGTAAAGGTTGAGTTCATGTTGAGAGCGGCATAGAGGCGCACGCCACCCCAGCGAGCGAGCGCCGCCGGGTAACGAATCCCTGCCAGACTTTTGCCGACGTGGGTTATGCACGATATTGCACGGTCATGCAGGTTGCGAGGGACGTGACCGCAAAAAAGCACTACCGCAATTTCTTCAATATCCCGTCGAGCTGATCAAGGCTCGAATACCGGATCACGAGCCGGCCGGCGCCCTTGCGTGTCGGCTCGATCCGCACGCTCGCCCCCAGCGCTTCGGCGAGCTCGGTTTCCAGCCGCGCGAGGTCGCCGTTGGCGCCCCGACGCGATCCGCGTCTTGGTTTGCGCTTTTCCGGATGCAGCAGCGCGTGCGCAAGCCGCTCCGCGTCGCGCACCGACAGCCCTTCGGCAGCGACCTTTGCCGCGGCAATCGCCTGCTGCGCCGGCGGCAACGCGAGCAGCGCCCGCGCATGCCCCATGTCGAGCTTGTCGGCCAGCACCAGCGCCTGAACCGGCTGCGCGAGCTGCGTGAGCCTGAGCAGGTTCGTAACCGCGCTGCGCGAACGACCGACGGCTTCCGCCGCGGCTTCATGGGTCAGCCCGAACTCTTCGATCAAGCGTTTGATGCCTTGCGCTTCCTCGAGCGGATTCAAATCCTCGCGCTGGATGTTTTCAATCAGCGCGAGCGCCAGGGCCGCCTGATCGGGCACAGCCCGGATGAGCGCCGGAATCTCCTTGAGTCCCGCACGCTGCGCGGCGCGCCACCGCCGCTCGCCGGCGACGATTTCGTACCGCCCGCCGTCGACGGGACGCACCAGGATAGGCTGCACGACGCCCTGCGCCTTGATCGACTCGGCCAGCTCGGCGAGCGAGGCCTCGTCCATGTGCGCGCGCGGCTGGTAGCGCCCGGAACGAATGCGGTCGATCGAGAGCGACTTCAGCGCATCGCTTGCAGTTGTTTCGTCGGACCCCAGCAACAGCGCGTCCAGCCCCCGACCGAGTCCCTTGAGCTTAGCCATCGGCGACTCCTATTGTGTTTTCGGGTGCTGGCGCGCCCGCTGCTTCGTCGCGGCGGAGCATCTCGCCGGCCAGCGCAAGGTACGCTTGCGCGCCTTTCGAGGTCTTGTCGAGGTGCAGCGCCGGAATGCCATAGCTGGGCGCTTCGGCGAGGCGGACATTGCGCGGGATCACCGTACGGTAGAGTTTGTCACCGAAGTGCTTCTGCAAATCGGCCGACACGTTGAGCGCGAGCGTATTGCGCGGATCGTACATCGTGCGCAGCAATCCCTCGATTTCGAGCCTTTGATTCAGGTGCGCGCGCACGCGGCGGATGGTCTGGACCAGATCGGACAGGCCTTCGAGTGCGTAATACTCGCACTGCATCGGAATCAACACGCTATCCGCGGCGCACAAGCCATTGAGCGTGAGCAGCGACAGCGAAGGGGGACAGTCCAGGAGGATGAAATCATAATCGTTGGCGACTTCCGAGATTGCCACTCGAATCTGGGACAGCGCTTCGGCGAGCGCGCCTTTCAGGCGCATCTCGCGTTCGGGCAGATCGACCAATTCGATCTCGGCGCCGGCGAGCTCGCGATTCGACGGAACGAGATCGAAGCCTCCAGAAGGGGAGGTAATACGAACGTCGGCGATCTTCTTCTCTCCAAGCAAAACTTGGTACACGGTGAAAGTAAGGGCTCGCTTATCGACACCGGCGCCCATGGTTGCATTGCCCTGTGGATCCAGGTCGACCAAGAGCACGCGACGCTTCATCGCGACCAGACTCGCCGCGAGATTGACGCTCGTCGTCGTCTTGCCGACGCCGCCCTTTTGGTTGGCGACCGCGATGATTTTGGTCATGCCACGCGGCTTTCGCTCGCCGGTTGCATAATCACGAGGTGGCGTTCGGCGCCGAGCCCCGGTACGTCGAGCGCCGGCACCGCGACGACCCGTAGGTCAGACGGCAGCGCCTTGAGTTCCTCACGCGGATACACGCCTTTCATCGCGAGCAGCCGGCCACACGGCCGAATGAGATGGCGTGCCGCCGCGGCAAACTTCATGAGATCGGCAAATGCCCGGCTGATCGCGACATCGAAGGGCGCGTCCGGCGCGTAGTCCTCGGCTCGCATCGCGGCAACGGCGACGTTCGCAAGCGCCAGCTCGGCGGCTGCCTGACGCAGAAACGCCGCCTTCTTGCGATTGCTGTCGAGCAAAGTGACTCGCCACTGCGGCCGGGCGATCGCCAGCGGCACCCCCGGTAAGCCACCGCCGCTGCCCACATCGATCAGCCGAAGCGACGCGGCATCCGGCAAATGCGGCAGCGTCGCCAGGGCATCGAGCAGATGGTACGTAACGACGCGCTGGGGCTCGCGAATCGCGGTCAGGTTGTGCGTGCGGTTCCACTTGTCGAGCAGCGCGATGTACGCAAGGAGCTTCGTCTGCGCGGCCGTATCGACGTCGAGGCCGAGGGCGGCGACGCCTTCGGCGAGCGCCCGAGCGAGCATCATGCGGTCAGTTTTTCCTGACCCGGCTGTGCGTCCTTGAAACCTCGCTTGAGATGCACCAGCAGCAACGAAATCGCGGCCGGCGTGATGCCCGAGATGCGCGCCGCTTGCCCGAGCGTCTCGGGCCGGTGTTGATTGAGCCTCTGCTGTACTTCGACTGAAAGCCCGCGTACGGTGCGGTAGTCGAGATCGCACGGAAGGGCCTGGCTTTCCTGTGCCGCGGCTCTGGCGATTTCATCCTTTTGCCTTTCGATGTAACCGGCATACTTGGTCGCAATGTCGACCTCGTCCGCGACTGCCGCATCGACGACCGCGACGCCCGCGCCGGGCAGAGTCATCAGGCTTGCGTATGAGACGCCGGGGCGGCGCAACAGCTCGATGAGCGTCGTTTCGCGCTCGAGCGCTTGGCCCAGCACACGCTCCGCATCCGCGCGTTCGACGCGCCGCGGATCGATCCACGTCGACTTCAGATGCTCGAGCTCGCGGTGAACCGCGTCGCGCTTGCGGCAAAACGCGTCCCAGCGTGCGTCGTCGACGCAACCGAGATCGCGGCCGATCTCGGTGAGGCGAAGGTCCGCATTGTCCTCGCGCAGCTGCAAGCGATATTCGGCACGGCTGGTAAACATGCGATAGGGCTCGCTCACGCCGCGGGTGACGAGATCGTCGACGAGAACCCCGAGGTAGGCCTGGTCACGGCGGGGCGACCAACCGCCCTCCGCACGAACGAAGCGGGCCGCGTTGATCCCGGCAAGAATGCCCTGCGCTGCCGCCTCCTCATAGCCGGTCGTGCCGTTGATCTGGCCGGCGAAAAAAAGCCCGCGGATCGCCTTCGTCTCCAGCGTGGCCTTGAGCGCACGCGGATCGAAGTAGTCGTATTCGATCGAGTACCCCGGACGCAGGATGTGGGCATGCTCGCAGCCCCGCATCGAGCGCACCAGCTCGAGCTGCACGTCGAAAGGCAATGACGTCGAGATGCCGTTCGGATAGATCTCGTTGGTCGCGAGGCCTTCCGGCTCGAGGAAGATCTGGTGACTCTTGCGTTCCGCAAAGCGCACGACCTTGTCCTCGATCGAGGGACAGTAGCGTGGACCGATGCCCTTGATCACGCCCGTGTACAGCGGCGAGCGAGCGAGCCCTCCACGGATGACTTCGTGGGTGCGCTCATTGGTGTGCGTGATCCAACATGGGACCTGCCGCGGGTGCATCGACCGCTCGCCGAGAAACGAGAACACCGGCGCTGGATCGTCGCCCGATTGGATCTCCAGCGCGGAAAAGTCGATGCTCCGGCCATCTAGGCGCGGCGGCGTACCGGTCTTGAGTCGGCCTGCAGGGAGTTCGAGCTCGCGCAGCCGCGTTCCAAGCGTCTTGGCTGGGGGATCGCCTGCGCGCCCGGCCTCGTAATGCTCGAGGCCTACATGGATCAGGCCCGAGAGGAACGTGCCAGTGGTCAGGACGACCGCGTCGGACTCGAATCGAATGCCGATTTGCGTCAAGACGCCCGTGACCCGGTCACCCGCGAGCATCAGGTCGTCGACCGGCTGCTGGAACAGCTTAAGGTTCGCCTGGTTTTCGAGCCGCGAGCGAATCGCCTGCTTATAGAGCACCCGGTCCGCCTGGGCGCGCGTCGCCCGCACCGCCGCTCCCTTGCTCGAATTCAAGATGCGGAATTGGATGCCTGCCTCGTCGGTAGCAAGCGCCATTGCGCCCCCGAGCGCATCGATCTCCTTGACCAGATGACCCTTCCCGATCCCGCCGATCGATGGGTTGCACGACATCTGGCCCAGCGTCTCGATGTTGTGCGTGAGCAGAAGCGTGCGGCAACCTATGCGCGCAGCGGCGAGCGCGGCCTCCGTTCCGGCATGTCCGCCGCCGACGACGATGACGTCGAAATGCGTGGGAAACTGCATGGGTTTACCTCGAAAGCTGCTTGCCGAAACGAGCGCCGATGATACGGCAAAGCGCGCCGCGGCAGAAGGCTTGGCTGGGTTAGGGGATAGTGTTTCACGTGAAACAACCGAAGTTTGGTTCCACGTGAAACATCCATTTCCACGCTTCAGCCCGGGGATCGGCTGTACGGCGCGTTCGCGGGCAAACAGGATAAGCCGATTGCTGTCTATGCCAACGCCGGTCCCGTCGATTCTCGGACGATTAGCTTTACCGAGACATCGGGCGCCGCGGATTCGTCTTCCTTCAAGCCCGCCAGCACGGCTTGGGCGACCCGGGATCCCACTTCCGCAGTGGCGACGCGGATGGTCGATAGCGTCGGATAGGTTCGCCGTGCAAACTCGGCATCACCGAACCCGATCACCGACAAGCGCTGCGGCACCGCGATCTCACGGATCGCGCACTCGCGCAACGCCGCCAGCGCCTGGATATCGCTGCCGCAAATCATCGCCGTTGGCAGCTCGTCGCGTTCCAGCCTTCGCCCCATCGCCGCTTGCAGGGCATCGAGGTCGAGCCCGGCATCCAGAACTTCGAGCGGCAGCGAGTCGGCGTCCATCACCTGCCTTACTGCGCCCGCGGCATCCCCGTTGGGCTGGGCGACAATCGCCACCTGGCGGTGTCCGAGGCTGAGCAGATAACGCGCGGCCAAAACTGCGCCTTCGCGGCGGCCAAGGCTTAAGCTGGGAGCATCCGAGGCTGCAGCGCCCTCGCCGAGGCTGACCCACGGCACGCCATGAGCCGCCATCGCCCGCGCGATCTCTGCCGATGCCCCTACCTCGGCAAAGACCATTGCCTGTGCGCCGCGGCCCAAAAGCGCATGTGTCGCCAGCAGGTTCTGCGCTGGCGAGTCGCCGGTCGTCATGAACATGACGTCATAAGCGAACTCCACGAGCCGGCGCTCGCACGCGGTAAGGATATCGGCAATGAGTGGATCGGCAATCTTGCGCATAATGATTCCGATCAATCCCGACCGTCGCGTCGCGAGCGTCCTGGCAGCCAAGTTGGGCACGTAACCAAGGCGCGCGGCCGCTGCCAGGATGCGTGAGCGTAACTCGGTGCTTACGCTTGTCTCGCCTGCCAGCGCGCGCGAGGCGGAGGCTATGGAGGCACCAGCGGCACGGGCGACATCGCGCAAGGTCATCGTTTCAACGAGTGCCCTATGGTTGCGATTCGGTCCGGGTATCTCCATGTTTGCAACCGGTTGCGGAATACGCTTTCAGCAACCGCTTGCAGAAAGCGATTTCTCAAAGGGAAGTTTAGGCCAATTCGCCGACAAATCCAGGTGATCGTCCCAGCCGGGTCTTGGCCAACGGCAAATAAGGTGCTCGAACCAGATGTCGTGCCTTATGAGCGCTGCCACATCTGTAGTGCCTCTGACAAGAAGGGCGCTCTCGGGCCTCTTTTAGGCTAACGATCGGCGGTTCGGTGGGGTATTTTGATGGGCCAGCGCCCCGAGTTTGAGGCATTGGCGCGTCCTGCCTGCGCGAAGACCGGACGAACGCTACCGATTCCGCCAAACGAATCTAGCGCAGAACTCACGCGGCAAGTCTCGCGCCCAGATCTCGGCGCAAATCCGCGAAGGCTCGCGGTTGCTTCGGTCCGAGTTGGGCAAAAAGCTGATCGTGCGCTGCCAGCTCACGCTTCCACAGATCGCGCTCAAGTCGCATCACCTG
>WNGB01001299.1_pt1 | contig 41931 bp, 39 predicted proteins | sample 5400681 | NCBI WGS metagenome assembly WNGB01 (sample SAMN13153367, study PRJNA577476) | soil metagenome | isolation source: 115 cm soil or saprolite under grassland replicate 2 | place: USA:California | collected 2016-06-15 | reverse complement strand
TGCTCGACCAGCTACCGATCCTCGCTGGCATCAACCTCACCGAGGTACCCGAACGTCTCCAACGCAAGCTGTACGACGCCCTCCAACTACAGATCCACTACGACCGCCCCGACCACGCCCGCTTCCGCCTCACCCTCACCGACGACACCGTCGACGCGCTCACCCAAGCCACAACAAGTGCCGGGATACGCGAGCCGGACACGCGTGCCCATGCGACTGCCACCCCGCCGGGGGCCACGTCATCCCTGAAGGAGTGGGGCCGGGTCAACCCCCGAGCCCGGGTTTGTTTGTGACTGTTTTTCTGGTTTCCCGGCGGATCTTGGGCATGCGTCGATGCGGGGTCGGGGTCAAGGCTGGCCGTGGGCCACCCCGCAGGGGCTTGGCCTTGGCGCCGGCTCCGAGCGGCGCACACTGCCCCGTGTGCCCGGGGAAACCAGGTTATGCAGGCCGCGTTCTCCAGGCGTCCGGTGTGGACGGATGGCAACGGTCAGACCGGGGGTCTGGTTGCCGGTCATCCCTTCGCCGCCGATCAGGGGCGGCATGGAGTGCTGCGGCCGCAGCCAGGCGGGGTCAATCACATGTGCTCGGCCACGCCACCGAAGGTGGGGGTCAGACGTGCCTCGACCTCGCGTCCTGGCTGCGCCCAGATCATGCTCACGCCGGTCGGGCCAGGCAACGGATGTGCCCGTCGCGCAGCCCGTAGTAGACCAGGGTGAGCAGCTTACGGGCGGTGGCGACCTTGGCGACGTTCGCGCCGCGGCGCTCACCGATGCGGGCCCGGACACCGCCCAGATGCCCGCTACGCACGCGCTGGACCGCCTCGACCGCGGCCCAGCGGACCAAGGTGGAACCCTGCTTGGTGATCCGGCCCCGGCGTACCTTGGTGTCGGACTCGTAGTGGCGTGGGGTCAGCCCGGCCCACGAGCACAACTGCGCCGGGCCGGGAAAGCGGTGCGGGTCGCCGACCTCGGCCACGAACACGCTGCCCAGCACCGGGCCGACCCCGTCGATGGCCTGGATCGCCCGGTAGCCGGGGTGGGCGGCCAGCCGGGTCGTGGCCAGCTTCGTGTATGTGCCGCGTGCACGCTGGCCTTCAACCCCGAGCGCAACGCGACCAGCTTGGCCCGATGCCGCACCAACTCCCGCAGCTCCCGGGTCGCCGGCGGGGCGATCCACGCCTCGGGTAGGCGACCCATCCGCAGCAGATCAGCCAGGTCGCCGGCGTCCCGCTCGTCGTTCTTCACCCGCCGGTAGGCGAAACCCTTGACGCCCAACGGATGCGCCAAATGCACCTGCGCCCCCGCCTCGGCCAACACATCGGCCGCCCAGTACCAGCCGTATGTGGCTTCCAACACCACCTGCGGGGCCTCACCCCAGCCGGCGACCTGCTCAGCCAGCGCGAACGGGTCGTTGTCGATACGAGTCGTACCCAGCCGCTCACCGGCCTCGGTCTGCTGGACGATCACGCTACGCCGCCGGTGCAGATCGATGCCCACAATCCGTCGGCCGTCGTACTCTACGTTCACAGGGGCCTCCTACGTCGTGGTGGACGTGAACACCTCCGAGTGAACGCTTCGCCCAGAGCGAGTTTCACGAGGAGCGGAGGCCCCGCTCCTTCATCCGATCACAGAACTGCGCCAGCCCGACGGGCGTCTTGATCATCGAAGCGACGCACCCGTTGTCCTAGCACGCCTGGCTCCGGAGATTGGCCGCCAGCCCGGCAGCGACGAGGGCGTCGACCCTCGCCGTGGGCGGCTTCGCGATCAGCCGCTCACGTACCGGCATCGCGAAGATCTTGTTCTGGAACCGCAGCCGACCGGGCCGAACCCGCCCCGAAGTTCGTTGGTCATCAGTGGGTCGGACAGTCGCCATGGGGAAGGTGTCCTCAGCGGGCAAATCAGTGTTGGCGTATCTGACCGCGATCTACGATGGCGCACGTACTCGCCGTCTCTGACCTCGCGTCGCTCGGAGCGCCGCCCGAACTCGTCGAGGTGTGGAATAAGCACGTCCGTGAATTGACTGGCGTGCAGGAGAGGCCTGTCCGCGCTGGCGCGCTCGACGGGCAGACGAATGTGCTGGTGGTGGCGCCGACCAGTTCGGGAAAGACCTTCGTCGGCGAGTTGGCGGCCACGTCGGCCTACACCCACCGCCAGCACGCGATCTTCATCGTCCCGTTCCGGGCGCTTGCCGACGAGCGTCATGACCTCTTCCGTGAGCGGTACGGCGACCTGCTGTCCGTCGTGATCTCGACCTCGGATTGGACGGAGTTCGACGCCGACATCCGCGCCGGCATCCTCAACCTCGCGGTCATGACGTACGAGAAGCTGATGGGCTTTCTCGTCCAACAGCCCGACTTGATCGGGCGGTGCACAGCGTTGGGCGGCATCACAGTGCGCTACGGCGGACGGTTACCGATTCGGCCCCATCACGACATGTAGTTCGGTCAACAGGACGTTCCAGCCACGACTCGTACCCGACGACGGCCCATCGTCGCCGCCCACCACAGACACGGCCAGGGCTGCTGACCACGGAACGACCCGAACTTTCGAACCGGCCGCGCATCCTCGAACCGGAACCCCGCAGGCCGCCAATGACCCGCGTCGCACCACCCCATCCTCGTTCACGAAGATCAACTCTACGTTGTCAGTAATCCGCCGTGCCTCAGCGCCAACCGCTACTGGCAATGCGTCCCACCTGCTCACCCGGCCACCGCGACGGCGTAGCCGACGACCCCGGTCGTGGCGCCGCAACGCACTCGGACGAGCAGGTGCGAACGGACGAAGTCCTGCTGCCGGATACCAGAAGCTGGGGGTCCATCCGGGGGTCAGATGAGGGTCAAATGATCAAGGGCAGGCTCTTGATCACTCAAGTGCCTGCCCTTGACCTGCAATTTCGTGGTCGGGGTGGCGGGATTTGAACCCACGGCCTCTTCGTCCCGAATCAGGTCCGGCATGATCCGGGACCTGCTGATCTGGCTGTGCGTGCTGGTCACGGTGTTGGCGCTCATCTGTGCGGGGAGGTCTGGAGACCTGTACCTCTTGGGTTCTGCTCCCCGCTTGCTCCCAGGACCGCGACTTATCGCGACCTCGTCCGTGTCAACAAGGTCACGCCCCATGTGTGACGTGGGCATCTGGCTATACGCGCTGGTCGCAGCGTTGGCGCTGGCTGGTCTGCCGATGCCTGGAGTGGCAGCTCTCGCTAGATCGTCTCCCAGATTTCTCCCACGTAGAGGTCCCACCTGTTCGCGTTCGCTAACTCTGGCTCCCTCACTCGGGGAGGCGCGGCGAGAGGTTCTGCAGAACCTCTCGGGCTTTGGCGTCGTAGTCCTCCTGCCGCTCTACGCCTCGCTCTTTCACAAGCTCAAAGAACATCGAAAGGTTGAGCAGGCCCTTAATAATCTGGTCTGGTCCGGGTCCGCCAGGATTGTGCTGGATGGCAGCGATATGTTCCGCAGCGGCCACCCGGGCGGCCTTGCCCGGCTCAATCCAAAGGGTCAGGCACTCGATCGCCACGCGAGTCGCCTCTGTCCCGGGGTTCATATCGGTCACGGCGAACAATCGTATCGATCCCCGCGCGGTCGACTGGGGCGCGCTCCCGATCTCCCGCTTGTAAGGTCCGGGCGCCGCTCCCTCGCTCGCCACGCGACGGCCGCCCAGGCTGACCGGCGAGCGACGGGCGTGCGCCAGATCCCGTTGGTGTATGCGGCGGTTGCTACAGGCGCTGCTACAGCCCTAGAAGTCACGATGAGGCGGCAGGAGCAGCCATCGTTCTACCGACCCGTAGGTACCCGACGTGTCGTAGACCGGTGCTCCGGCGTAGATGCGATGCCGCACTGGCGTGTCGTCCTCGGGAAGATCTTCCGTGGGGAACGGGCTGCCCGTCTCCACGGCATTGACGTGGACGGCCGAGGGACCGGGATGAGTCCCGGGCGCGATCAGAGGAAGGCTCGCTGCGACGGCGGTCGCCTCACAGACGAGTCGACACCATGTGCGGTAGCGGACTTCGTCGATCATGGCCATCATCGTACATCCGTTCGGCAACGGGCTTGGGATGCGAGTGGTGTGGCTTCCCGCCGCACTGACCTTTGCTCCCAGCGAGGTCAAGTAACCTGGCGAACGTTGGCCTTTACCCATCTGCTAGGTTTCCCGTACTTCGCGGTACCCAGCCTTGAGAAGCGTTTCGACTTGGCCATCAACGTCATTTACGAGGCCATCGAGACGAAAGTCGAGCAGGATTCCTCCGTCCAACGTGTAAATGACATCCTCGACGCGGCGGGCGCCGAGGTCGTGGTCCTGATCATTTGTCGGAATCATGACCGCTTCGCCGATCCGTGGGGCATGCGGATAGGGAACCCTCGTCTGATAGGTAAAGCGTCGTGTCCGCGCCGCGTTGGCGTCGTCAATCCTGAATCGGTATGTCACGAGCATGCGTCGATCCTGCCACGAGACAAGGCGCCTACCTTCGATCTCCGTACCCCGTGGTCGTACGTGTCAGTCGGTGAGTACCAGATCCTGCCGGCTTCCCGTCGCGCAGGTCTCCCCCGACCGGGCCGCGTCCGCCGAGTCCAGGTGCAGCGCCCTACCGGACGAACGACCTGGACTCGGTGGGCGCGGTCTGGTGGCCTCTGGTGTGCGACGGGCAACCGGCGGGCGGCGGCTGGGCATCCCGAAGCGTCCGGCGCGACTGGAAGTCGCAAAGAGGTCTTTATCGGCCCTCTGGGCCGGCCTCGCCGGCGAGGCGCTGTCCTTGCCCGTCGGCGCCGGTCGCGCGCCGTGACGCGGTCGCCGTAGCGGCTGGCGCACGGTCGCGGACCGCAACTGCCCGGCTTCGTTGGACCACGGCGGACGCCGGGCTTCGTGCTGCGCGCTGGACTTCGGGCGCCGGCCCGGGGCCCGGCGCCGAGAGCGTCAGCGGTAGGCGCCGGGATCCCTGGCCGGGCGCACGATGCGGCCGCTTGCGGCCGCCTTGAAGACGTACAGAAAGTTCTCACCGGCCGGCGAACCGCCGCGAACCGTCGCGTTGGGCTTAGATGCCGATCACGTCGAGGCCCGGGTACGCGTCCGGGTCCGTGGTCACTAGGTAGCCGGCTTGGCCGTACGCGACCGGCAATGCGGCGCACGCCCGGGATATCGTCCCTAGGAGGTCGGCGGCTGCGGCTACCTGGTCCCACTGCGCCTCGTTGAGCGGTAGCCATTCGGCATGCGGGTGCTCGGTGAGGATAGTTAGGAGGGATCGAGCGTGCTTGTCGGCGCCCCGCGCGGCTTCGATCAGGCACAGGACGGGTACGCCGAATTGGGCGCCTTCGTCGCTGAACTCTCCGATCAGTTCGCCTACGGCGATGGAGCCGGCGGCGTACGCCTGGATGGCGCTGGTGTCCAGGACGGCGCGCAGGTTCACGCGGCGTCGAGGCGGTCGAGGAACGCCGCGCGGCGCTGTTCACGTTCCTCGGGCGTCCATTGCGCGTCGGCGGCGGCGAGCTGTGCGCGGATGTGCTCGCGTGTCTTGGCGATCTGCTCCGGCGTGGCCTGGTTATAGGTCAAGCCATGTAGCTCGTCCGGCAGTGCGGTTGCCGGGGTGGAGTGGTCGTGGGTCGCCATGGCTCCTACGGTACCCCGTAACGCCGCCTGGGTCGGCGGTACGGGGTTAACCTGCGGGCACGCCGGACTGAAGATGAGCGCCGCACGCACCAAGGGTGGACTAGGCAGACCATGGGCGACGGCGGGCCAGTAGCTCGGGGAAGTTCACCTGTAGGACGCAGAATTCGTTGCCCCACGGGTCGCGCATTACCCAGAAGTCGTAGCCGCGCTCCTGCTGGTGATCCCAACGCGCGGCGCCCAACGCTTCGAGGCGTTGAACTTCGACCTCAACATCGTCGGTTTCAAGGTCGAGGTGCATCCGCTCCTTCGCCACCTTCTTATCGCTGGTGCGCTGAAGTAGCACTCGGATGTCAGAGTCCGGCAGCCGTAGCCGTCGGTAGACGTGGCTGCTCTGTTCCGGGAGCCGTTCTTCTGTGGCGTCGAGGGCAGCGGACCAGAACTCGACCGCGCGGTCGAGGCTGTCGCAGTCGATAACGAGGTGGCAGAGCCTGCTGCGGTGGTGGGTCACGATTGCTCCGAGTCGATGAGGTCGCGAACGACTTGGTGGGCCTGCTCTTGAGTGCGGGCGATCGCGCCCCAACCGGTGATGACAGGGCCGTCGTAGCTCATGCCGACCCAGCGGCCCCAGGCGTAAGTGCCGTGGGGGTGGAGGGCGAGGTACATGGTGCCCTTTGATCGAACAGCGGCGTCGGTTGAGTGGTACCAGCCCATGAGTGCTTCGCTGTCCCATAGGCGTAGCTCGCCTCGCCAGCGGTAGCTGCCTTCTTCGAGTGGGACGGCGCGGTCTGCGTCGAGCTGCAACAGCTCGCCTCGCTGGTGCACTTCCAGTGGGTGAGTGTCGATGCGGGGTGCGCCGTCCTTCCACGTCTGCCATGCGGCCCACCACGTGCCCGAGAGGTCGAGGTCGTGGCTAACCTTCCCGGCGAGCTGAGCGACTGAGATGTTAAGGGCGTCGGCGATGGCGACGGCCACGGACAAGAGGGGCTGTTGCTCGCCAGCCTCGTATCGGCGGATCTGGCGCTTGTCTACGCCCGCAGCTGCCGCAAGTTCGGCCTGGGACATGCCCAGTTCTGCCCGGCGTCTGCGTATGACTTCGGAGATCTCCACGCTCCCATCATTGAGGACTAATTAGTCCTTGACAAACGGACGACGCAGTCCTCATAGTGAGGGACTAATACGTCCCCTCGATGGGACTAGGCAGCCCCCAAGAAGGAGGTGTGCTCATGGCCGCACGGCGGTTGTTCGGTGCGCGGCCGGTTGGCGCGGTCGCGCTGGTGGAGGCGCCGGTGTCGCGGTCGTTCGCGCGGAAGGCGCGGGTGGCGTTCTACACGGTGGCTCCCCTGGTCGGCCTGTTGACCGCAATGGCGCTGTGGGGCCGGGTTCACCCGGTGGTGGCCCTGGTCCTCGGCGTCGTGGTTGGCGCGGGCGTCGGCGCGGTGGTCGCGGTGCTGGTGCTCGCGTGGCCGGTGCTGCGGGTGCTGTGGCACTGGGCGCCGGAGCTGGTGTTCGCGACGGTCGTGCTCGGCCCGCTGGCCCGACTCGCCTCGTCGCATCCGCTGCTGACGCTGGCCGCGTTGCTGGTGCCGGCGGCGGTGGTGGGTCTGGTCCGCCCGGTCCGGAACTGGGTGAGCGCGTGGGCCTGGTGCCTGGTGGTGCGGCATCGGCTGCGGGTGTGCTTCGCCGAGGTGATCCGTTCGGCGAACCGGCTGCACCCGGGAAGCCTGCCGCTGATCCTGTGGGCGCGGCCTACCCCGGCCGGTGAACGGGTGTGGGTGTGGCTGCGTCCCGGCCTGGACCTGACCGACCTGGAGAGTAAGACCGGCAAGCTGGCGGTCACCTGCTGGGCCGGTGAGGTCCGCGTGGTCCGGGCCTCGCAGCGCTATGCCGCGCTGCTGCGGGTCGACGTGGCCCGCCGCGACCCGCTGGCAGACAAGGTCGAGTCGCCGTTGGCGAAGCTGATCCCTCTGCCGCGCAAGGCGGACGACCCGACCGTGGTGTCGGCCGTGCCGCCGGTCGGCCTGGATCTGGCCGATGTCCCCGAACCGGTTCTGGAGTCCCGTGGGGGTCGACGGTGACCACCTGTGGGGGCCTGTGGGCCGGTGTCCTGTCCTGTTCCATCAACTGTCTGGGAGTGAGCCTCGATGGCTGCTAACGAAACACAGCTGACCGTGGTCGGCAACCTGATCGACCATCCGGAGCTGCGCTATCTGTCGGACGGCACGGCGTTGGCCAAGTTCGGGGTCGCCTCGACCCCGCGCGTTCTGGACCGGGCCACGAACGAGTGGCGCGACGGCGAGCCGCTGTTCCTGTACTGCACGGCGTGGCGGGAGCTAGCCGAGCATGTGGCCGAGTCCCTGTCCAAGGGCGCCCGGGTGGTGGTGGTCGGCCGGCTGCGCCTGTCGCGGTGGGAGACCCCGGAGGGCGAGAAGCGTTCCGCCTACGGCCTCGATGTGGATGAGGTGGGTCCGTCGTTGCGGTTCGCCACGGCGAAGGTGCAGAAGATGACCCGCACCCGGGCCGGTGACGGCTTCGTGCCGGTTGACGTTCCGGGTGATGCGTGGGTGACCGCCGCACCGGCGCCTCCGGCCGCGAAGTCGGCGGCGTGAGGAGGCGCGCCGCGATGCCCACGCTGGTTGTTGCCACTTCCTCCGGCGACGTCCCGCTCGGCCGAACGTTGTCGATTTTCGACCCGGTGCATGTCGGGATCGATGAGTTCGGCCACCCGGTCCGGGTGCCGCTGATCTACCGGAACATGCTCATCGGCGGCGAGCCGGGCTCGGGCAAGTCGGCGCTGCTCAACCTGGCGGTGGCGCATGCGGCCCTGTCGCCGGACTGCCGCCTGGTCCTGTTGGACGGCAAGCTAGTCGAGCTGGGCCAATGGCGGCATTGCGCCGACGTGTTCGTCGGCGCCGCACAGCCGCGGGCAATCGCCATCCTGCAACGGCTGCAGACGATGGTGGACAACCGGTCGGCGTATCTGCTGGAGCTGGAACGGCGCAAGGTTGCCGCCGACGACCGGATGTTCACCCCGTACCTGGTGGCGATTGACGAGATCGCCTACTTCTCGGCCACGGTCGGCAAGAAGCAGGACCGGGACCTGTTCGCCGAGCTGCTGCGGGACCTGGTGGCCCGGGGCCGCGCGGTCGGCGTCATCGTGGTCGCGGCGACCCAACGACCGTCCAGCGACATCATCCCAACGTCGCTCCGGGACCTGTTCGCCTGGCGCTGGGCCGGCCGGTGCACCACGGACGCATCGTCGGACATCGTGCTCGGCCACGGCTGGGCCAACAAGGGCTGGTCGGCGAACACGATCAGCCCGACCAACCCGGGCGCCGGCTTGCTCATCGCCGAGGACGGCGGCCCGCAACTGGTGAAGGTGGCCTACCTGGACGACGCCACCTGTGCCGCGATCGCCCGCTACGCCGCCACCCTGCGCGCCGTCGCGAGCGACACCCACGACCCGGCCCGGCTGCGGGCCGCGTCCTGACCACTACAGCTCCTGTCCCGGCATCCCCGGGATGCCAACCCACCGAAGGAGGGCCTTATGGCCAAGCAACTCCCCGTCCCGGCCCGGATGCCGGTGCCTCGGGTCGTGCACTACGCCGACCCCGCGCCGCGTCCGGAGCTGGTGCTGTACACCGCCGCGCAGCTGGCGGCCCGCCGTCGCGAACAGCAGGCGCTGTACGCCCGCTGGGCCGCCCGGCAGGCGGTCATCGCCGAACGCGACCGCAAGGTCCGCCGGTTCTGGCTGGGCTTCGGTGCCGTGACCGGCCTGGCGCTCCTGGCCGTCCTGGCCGTGGCGGGCTGGCTGGTCTGGCACGCCATCACCGCGACCGGGCTCGGCCTGCTCGCGGTGCCGCTGATCGTCTTGGCGGTCGCTGGCGTGGTGGCTGGCGGACAGCGCTGCATCACCATCGTCCAGCACTGGCACTAGACCAGACGCCACTCGCACAAGTCCATCAGAAGCCGACGACACCGGAAACAGCCTTCCCAAGCAACCCGGTGCCGCCGACCCCAACCACCGACAGCCCTTCAACGAAAGGAGTCGGCTGTGACGAACCCTACCCACGAATCGGTCACCGACACGACGGTGACCCCCAGCAAGGTCCTGCGGGACGCTGCAGCATACCTGCTGCGGCTGGGCTGGTGCCAGGGCGACATGTTCGCCGACCCGGACCAGCTCGCTCCGCCCGCGTGCGCGCTGGGCGCCATCCACATGGCGCTCTTTTACACCCCGGACCCGGTGACGGCCGAGGACTTCCCGGAGGATGTCGCCGCGTACGGCCACGCCGTGGCCGTGTTCGCCGATCACCTGATCCTGTCGGGCGAGGCGCTCTCGTATCCGGACCCGGCCGACCCGGAGGGGATGACCGAGTTCGACCCGGCAGAGCTGGTCGGGGACTGGAACGACGACCAGAACCGGATCGCTTCTCACGTCATTGCCGCTCTGCACGGCGCGGCCGACGAGTGGGACCGTACCCGGGCCGACGCCTGGCCGCGTACACCGTCGTGTTGCGGCCGGCAACTGGCCGAGCACGTCTCATCCCCCGACTGCAGCGTGTTCCCGGGGGAATCGATGTGCGTCGAGCGTGTCTACCGCTGCCCGCTTTGCGATCGGTGGCGGCGCGTCGAGGTCATCGACCCGGCCGAGAAGGACCGGCTGTTCGCGGTCCAGGCCGGTGGTGGGGCATGAGCAAGAGCACTGCCAAGCCCGGCTTTACACGCAAACCCGCGAAGCGGGCCAAGCGTCAGGTGGAAAACCCGGAGTTCGTCGCGTTCGCCCGGCGGATCCTGTGGGCCTACGCCCGCCGGGTCGGTGCCGGGGACATCGAGGCGTTGACCTCGATGACCGTCCTCGCGGCTGAGATCGATCTGGTGGTTCGTGAGGCCGTGCAGGGGCTGCGCCGGTTCGGCTACCCATGGACCGATATCGCCGCCCGCATGGGCGTCTCGCGGCAGGCGGTACAGATGCACTACGGCGACCCGTCCGAACGCGGTGCCCTGGACCGGCGGCTGTTGGATGCCGGCCTGGGGGTGACGCTGGATGTGCTGGTGGCGGTCTTCGCCGACCACTGCCGGGGCGTCCCCGCCCAGTTCACCTGCGGCGGCTGCGGCTACGTCTTCGATCCGTCCGATGTGGACAGCGACTGCCCCACGAACGCCCTGGTGCGACCGATCCTGCAACGGCGCAGGAGCGAACGCCCGTCCGCGCTCAAGCCGCTCACGCCGGAGCAGATGGACGAGCTGCAAGGCAAACACCGCAGCAACGGCAACCGCATCGCGGCCGGCACCAAGGCCGAGACCGGGGAGCTGTTCGACGCCGCACCCTACCGGCGCGGCCCGAACACCGGCCTGGACCCGACCCCTCGCAGGAGGAGCCGATGAACGTCCAGGCCGAATCGACCCACACGACCGTTTGCTGCGCCGTCGAGGACGACCTCGGCTCCTGGCGGCAGACCTGTACCTGCCGGCACTTCCGCAGCCGGCACGCCGCCGTTAGCCACGATGGGGTCCCGGTCGAGGCGGACATCTGCACCGGCCGTAACCTCGCCGGCGCCTGCCTATGGGCCGGCTGCGGCTGCTCACGCTTCACCGCAGTCGGCGTGGTGTACCTGCTGCACTTCGACCGGCCGTACATGCATGCCGAGCACTACACCGGGTGGACCACTGATCTGGACACCCGGTTGGCCGAGCATGCCGCCGGACGCGGCGCCCGCCTGCTGGCGGTCATCGTCTCGGCCGGCATCGGCTGGCAACTGGCCCGCACCTGGCCCGGCACCCGCTCGCTGGAGCGGGCGCTCAAGCGCCAGGGCGGGGCGTCCCGCCGCTGCCCCATCTGCGGCGTCAACCCACGCACCCTGCCGGGAGGTGACCGGTGAACGGTACCCGCCTCGCCCGTAACCTGGCGGCCGGTGTCGTGGCCGGCATCGCCGCCTGGTCCAGCTACAGCCACATGACCCATGTGGCGCTGCACTTCGGTGAGCGGCCCGAGGTCGCCTACCTGCTGCCACTGTCCGTGGACGGCCTGATGGTCGTGGCGAGCGTGGCGATGGTGGACGACAAGCGGTCCGGTCGCGCGGTGCGCTGGTCGGCCCGGGTGGCGTTCGCCGCCGGCATTACCGCCAGCGTGGCAGCGAACATCGCTGCCGCGCTGCCGAGCCTGGGTGCGCGGATCGTGGCCGGCTGGCCGGCGTTGGCGCTGCTGCTCGTTGTGGAGCTGCTGTCCCGCTCCGGCCGCAAGGTCAAAGAACCGCAGGCCGTATTAGCCAAACCGATATCGGTCGCCGTTCCCGCCGCTGTCCTCAGCGGCCTGGTGGCCCCAACACCGTCCCCTGTGGACACCGTACCCTCGCATCCGACACCAGTACCGGCCCCGGCCTTGGCACCGTCCCCCGTGGACAGTCCGGCGGCCCGCCCGGTTCCGGTGGTCCCGACCCCGGCCGACGTGGCCACCCGGATCACCCAGCCCCACCCGACCAACACCCCGGCAACCCCGGCCGTTGTGGCCGCTGCCGGTACCCGACCCACCCGCACCCGAGCGGGCAAGCCCACGCCCACCGCAGTCAAGCCGGCACCGGCGACCACCGACACCCCTGTCACCGCGTCGCACGCTGCCCAGCTCACCCTGCCCGTGGCGCCGGACCTGCTCACCCGGGCCGCCCAGGTGGCCACCGAGTACCGCACCAGCCACGGCACGCCGATTACCGCCGGACAGCTGGCCGTGCGGCTGAAGGTGACCTCCGAGCAGGCCGCGCAGGCCCTGGCCGTGCTCGACCTGCAACCCGACACCCCGACCACGCCAACCCAGACCGTCAACGGCCGCCCCGTCAAGGAACCCCGGTGACCGTCTCGACGCTGACCGTCGTACCCGAAGCTCACGCTTCGGGTACGGCCCCATGCGCCGAGCCAACCCCCGACGCGACGGGCACCCGCCGTCCGCGTCTGCTGGACTTGTTCTGCGGCGCCGGTGGCGCCTCGGCCGGCTACCACGCCGCCGGCTTCGACGTCGTCGGCGTCGACATCGCCGACCAACCCGACTACCCGTTCCCGTTCCTGCGGGCCGACGCGCTGACCGTGGACCTGGCCGGCTTCGACGTCGTCGCCGCGTCCCCGCCCTGCCAGCGATGGTGCGCCGCCACCCCCACCGGCCGGCGGCACCAGCACCCCGACCTGATCGCACCGGTCCGCCAGCGACTCCGTGAGGCGCTGACCGCGCCCGGCGGGCCGCGCGCCTACGTCATCGAGAACGTCCCCGGCGCCCCACTACACGACCCGGTCACAGTCTGCGGCGACACCCTGCGCCTGGGCGTGCGCCGGCACCGCCTGTTCGAGTCGAACCTGCCCCTGGCCGGCACCCCCTGCTGGCACGACCGGCCAACCCCACCCGTCGCGGTGTACGGCACCTACAACCAGCGCCGCACCGGCCGCGAGGCCGCATCGACCGAGGCGGCCCGTGAGGCGATGGGCATCGACTGGATGCCCTGGCCGGCACTCACGCAGGCGATCCCACCCGCCTACACCTACTGGCTCGGCGTGCAACTACTGGCCCACCTGCGTGACGTAAGGCCCGAGTTCTGGGGTTGCGTCACTGGTGACGAAACCCGCCGGCGTCTTCCGTCACTGCACGCTGCGGGGCAACCGTCACACGTCCAGGTGGCTTCCGTCATCACGGGTGACGCAACCCACCAGGTCGGTTCCGTCACCAGTGACGCAACCCCGCCGGCGGGCTTCCGTCACTGCCGCTGCGGCAACCCGCTGCCGGCCCGGCCAGCCACCGGCCGGTGGCCGCGTTACTGCTCCCACGCCTGCCGCCAGGCCGCCTACCGGCACCGGCGCCGCACCCCGGGGCGGCAACCATGAGCGTCACCACCCTCCCGCCGGCCACCACGCCGACCCCGACCCAGCTCGACCTGCTATCCCAGCCCACCGATGTCCGGCTACAGGCCGCTGCCCGGGCCGCACGGCCGGACTACCCGGCCTGGCTGGAGCATGTGCGATCGGCGGCCGGCTGCACCCGGCCGGTCCGCCTGCATGGTGAGCTGTACACGCTACGCCGCACCGGCCCGGACAGCGCGCAGATCGTCGGCTACCAGCACACCGAGTCCATGCCCGACGGCGTGATCTATAAGGCGTGCGGCAACCGCCGCGCCTCGGCCTGCCCCTCCTGCTCCCAGACCTATCGCCGGGACGCCTTCCGGGTGTTCCGCTCCGGCCTGGTCGGCGGTGACGGCATCACTGAGACCGTGGCCGAGCACCCGACGCTGTTCGTCACCCTCACCGCACCGTCGTTCGGGCCGGTGCACACCCGCTACGTCAAGCGGCACACCTGCCGGCGGCGGGACCGCTGCCAGTGCCGCGCCGAACCCTGCCGGCCACGTCGCGACCGGCCCCGCTGCCCGCACGGCCGGCCGCTGTTCTGCTTCGCCCGTCACGAGGACACCGACGAGAGCCTCGGCGCGCCGCTGTGTCCGGACTGCTACGACCACCCGGGTCACGTGGTGTGGAACCTGACCGCCGGCGAGCTGTGGCGGCGCACCACCATCGCCATCACCCGCCACCTGCGTCGGCTGGCCAAGGAGCGGGGCATCCCGTTCCACACGGTGCCCACACCTGATGGCCAGACCCGCAAGGTGGCACCGCTCAAGCTCTCGTTCGGTAAGGCGGCCGAGTTCCAGCGCCGCGCCGTGGTGCACTTCCACGCCATCATCCGCCTCGACGGCCACGACCCCGACACCCCTGCCGCGATCCTGCCCCCACCGGCCGGCCTGCACACACAGGACCTGGTCGACGCCGTCAACTGTGCGGCCCGCCGCACCGGCTTCTGCACCGAGGCGCACCCGGCCCGGCCCGCCGGCTGGCACATCACCTGGGGCGAACAGCTCGACGTCCAGGTCATCACCGTGCACGACAACGGACCGGTAACCGACCGGATGGTCTCGGACTACCTGGCCAAGTACGCCACCAAGTCCACCGAGACAACCGGCCACATCTCACCGCGCCTGACCCACGAAACCATCCGCATCTACGCCCACCCCCTCGGCACCCACACCGAACGGCTCGTCAACGCCTGCTGGGCCCTGGGCCAGGCCAGGTCGAAAACCTGGCGGGGGCTGTGGCGGTGGGCGCACATGCTCGGCTTCGGCGGCCACTTCGCTACCAAGAGCCGCCGCTACGGCCGCACCTTCGCCTTCTACCGCACCCGCCGCCTGACCCACCGCCGTGCCCAGACCACCGGCCCCCAACCGGACAACCCAACGCCGCAGCAGGAGACCACCCTGGTGGTCAACTTCCTGCGGTTCGTCGGCGCCGGCTGGCACACCACCGGCGACGCCCTGCTCGCCAACGCCAGCGCCGCCATGGCCCGCGAGCACCAACAGGCCGTCTCCCAGCTCCCGACCACCCTGGCCGCCTGAACGGCCGCCGACTGTCAAGCCCAGCTTGACACCACACCCGAGAGGAGCACGGCACCGATGAGTGACCCCCCACCGGCGCCCGGCGCCCTCTACCGCCCGGCAGAGGTCGCCCAGGTGCTGCGCTGCTCGGAATGGTGGGTCAAGGAACAGGCCCGCCAACGACGCATCCCGTTCTGCTGGATCGGCGGCGGCTACCGCTTCACCGCCGAGCACCTCGCCGAGATCGCCCGGCTGTTCGAGGTCCGCCCGACCGAGACGGTGCATGCGCCGGTGACCACGGAAGCGGAAACGGTTGTTTGTCGGACGACGGACCGAAGGTCCTCCGTGTATCCGGTAGTCCTCCGGGCTCGTACACCACGGCGTGCGCGTGGTGCCGATACCTCGAACCCCTCGGCTGCTTGAGGAAGCTGGCATGGCATACGCGGAAAGGCGTGGAGACTACTGGCGGGGTCGGTACCGTCTTCCCACCGGCAAGCTCTGCACGGTCAACGATGCGTTCGGTGCGGCGGTCCGCTTCCGACTCAAGCGCGATGCGGAACGGGCGGCAAACGAAGCTGAGGCTCAGGCACGCGTCGGCAGGCGGCGTGACCCGGCCGCCGGCCGGATCACGCTCGGCGAGTTCGCCAACCGCTGGTACGCGGCACAGGACCTGGCCGCTTCGACCATGCAGAACTACCGGCGGCACATCGAGGAACACCTGCTGCCGGCGTTCGAGACCACGGCGGTGGCGGATATCGAGAAGACCGACATCGACCTGTGGGAGAAGCGGGAGCGGATAGCCGGCTACGCGGCGACCAGCGTCAAGACCTGGCGGTCGACGCTGCACCTCATCCTCGCCGACGCCGTGGACGAAGGACTTCGCGACTCGAACCCGGCGACCCGGCGGCGCGGCCGGGGAAGGCGCGCCGGGCGTTCCCACAACCGTGGCCCGGAGAAGGCCGTCACCACCGCGCTTGGGGTCTTGCTCATCGCCGAACGCGCCGCGCTGCTGGCGGGCCGCGGTGACGAGTTCGTCGCTGTACTGCTCAAGGGGTTCACCGGCATGCGGTGGGGCGAGCTCGTCGGCCTGGAGACCCGGTTCGTCCGGCCGACCGGCATCCGCATCGAGTGGCAGCTCTACGAGTTGGATACCGGCGAGTTCCACCGTTGCCCGCCTAAGGACGACTCGTACCGGACGGTGGACACCCCGGAGTGGCTGGCCCGGCTGGTGTCGGATCACATCACCTGCACCCGGCCGGCATCGTGCACGTGCCATGGGCTGACGTACGTGTTCCGGGGACACGGAGCGGCCAACGGCGCGGCCCGCCAGCCCGGGGCGCGGCTGGTCGACGTCGCCCGTCGTGCCGGCGTGGCGGCCGGTACGGTCTCGGCGGTACTGAACCGACCGGAGTCTGTGCCGGAGGCGACCAGAGCCAAGGTGCAGCTCGCTATCGCCGATCTCGGCTATGTCCGTGGCGCGGTGATTGGGGAGCCGGCCGCGCACTGGCGGCGCAACGGCTTCGCGACCTGGCTGTTCCGTCCGGCGGCGACCGGCTGGTACCCCAGGAAGGCGCCGCAGGCCGCCCGACCGGTACCGCTGCTGGCCGAGCCGTGGCCGGGCGTGCCGGTTCGCGGTCGCAACGCCGCCGGCCGTGCGGAAGCGTGCTGGCTGCCGGTAGCTGCGGGCCTGACCCCGCATGGGCTGCGGCACACGCACCGGACCCTGATGGAGGAGCTGGGCATCCCGCCGAAGCTCATGGATGAGCGGATGGGCCACCTGGACGGCTCGGTGCAGTCCCGCTACACCCACGTCACAGCGACGATGCGGCAGCAGTTGCTGGACGGCCTGACGGGGCTGTGGGAGGCAGCGTTGGACGCTCGGCGGGCGATGGCTTCCGGGTCGCCAGTAACGGCACTCGATCGTCTGCTGCGGACGCGGACGGGAGGTGCCGGGAAGTGAGCCCCAGAGTTCTGCTCCCCAGCCGCTCCCCAGAGGCCCACAAGACACGGATCAGGACCGGCTTCCCGCGCCGGGAAACCGGTCCTGACCTGCCGCTTTACCTGGTCGGGGTGGCGGGATTCGAACCCACGGCCTCTTCGTCCCGAACGAAGCGCGCTACCAAGCTGCGCTACACCCCGAGGCGTGCCGAGCAATAGTAGCCCACCGGCCCCGGCGGTCAAATTCGGTATGCGCCGCGCCGAGGCCGCGGTGTCACCGGCTACCGGGGAATCAGTGTCAGGATCGACGCCTCTGGCCGGCAGGCGAACCGTACGGGCGCCGTCGGGCTCGTACCCAGGCCCGCCGACACGTGTAGCCACGAGCCGCTGCCCGGCCAGCGGTGCAGGCCTTTCGCCATGCGCCGATCCAGGCCGCAGTTGGTCACCAGCGCGCCGAACCCGGGTACGCACACCTGGCCGCCGTGGGTGTGTCCGGCGACCATGAGCTCGAAGCCGTCGGCCGCCATGGCGTCCAGCAGCCGTGGCGCCGGCGAGTGCATGAGCGCGATGTGGGCGTCGGCACCCGGATCGACCGGCCCCGCCACGGACGGGTAGTCGTCGCGGTTGACGTGAGCGTCGTCCACACCTACCAGCTCGATCAACCCGCCGCCGGCCTTCAGTGTCCGGCGGGCGTTGTTCAGGTCCGCCCAGCCGGCGCGGGTGAACAGGTCGCGCAGCTCCTCGGTCGGCAGGTCGCCGCCCTGCACGTAGTCGCGCTCGCGGTTGAAGTACCCGAACGGGTTTTTGAACACCGGGCCGCGGTAGTCGTTGGAGCCGAACACGAAGGCGCCGGGCCGGTCGAACAGCGAGCCCAGGGCGCGGGCGGCCGCCGGTACCGCGTCCACGTGGGCGATGTTGTCGCCGGTGACCACCACCAGATCGGGGTCGGTTGCGGCGAGGTCCGCCACCCAGTGTTGTTTGCGGTGCTGGCGCGGGGTCAGGTGCAGGTCGGAGATGTGCAGCACGCGCAGCGGCTCGGCGTCCGGCGCGAGCACCGGTACGTCGAAGCGTCGCAGCGTGAACATGTTGCGCTCGATGAGCGAGGCGTAGGCGAGCGTGGCCGCCCCGGCCACGGCGGTGCCGGCGGCCAGGCGGAGGACGGGGCGTGCGCGCATGCCAGCAAGGCTAACGGGAGCGGGACCGGGTACCTTCACCAACCATGAGCGAGCGGAGCGAGCGTATCGGCAAGCACAGGGTATGGGTGCCTCATGGCGGCCGCGAGCGAAGCGAGCGGCTGGCATGAGCGCGCTCAAGTCCCGGCTCGAAGCGGACCTGCATGCCGCCATGAAGGCTCGGGACGAGCTGGTGACCTCCACGCTGCGGATGGCGCTCACCGCCGTGCGTACCGCCGAGGTGGCCGGCATCGCGGCCCGGGAGCTGTCCGACGACGAGGTCCTCGCGGTGCTCACCAAGGAGGCGAAGAAGCGCCGCGAGGCGGCCACGGCGTTCGCCGACGCCGGCCGGGTGGAGCTGGCCACCAAGGAGCGGGCCGAGGAGGACATCCTGGCTCGGTACCTGCCCGCGCAGCTCTCCGACGACGAGCTGCGCCAGATCGTGTGCGACGCGATCGCCGCCAGCGGCGCGTCGAGCATCGGCCCGGCCATGAAGGCGGTCCAGGCCGCGGTGGCCGGCCGGGCCGAGGGCGGTCGGGTCGCCGCGGAGGTACGGCGGCAGCTGGCGACCTGAGCGGTGCAGCGACCTGAGCCGAACAGCGCCTACTACGTTGTCCGCGGATGGCAGAGCTTTGGATTGATCTTGCACCACGGTGGTACCGGACCGGGACCAGGACCGGGTCCCGGACCGGGTGGCACGGGCGCCGGGTTGCCCGGACCGCTGCTGGCATACAGGACGACGATCCCGCCGCGAACCGTGGCGCCTTCGGGGTCGGTCTTGCCGACGGTGCCGGGCGGACACTCCGACGGCACCGGCGTCGGAGCCACGTCAACCTCGAACCCGGCGGCCTTCAGCTTCGCCTTCGCCGCGTCGATCGGCTGGCATTTCACGTCGGGGATGCCGACCCGCTTGCCGAAGGCGATGTCACGGCTCGGTGCCGTGAACGGGATCACGTTGGGCTTGCCCGCCATGCCGTCGCGCAACGTCTTGGCGACCGCCGTGTTGACCTCGGGGTGCGTCATCCGTTTGGGGGGATGCGGGTTGTCCGGGTCGACCAGCATCCCCGCCACGGCGAGCTGTTTGGTCATCGCGACCATGGTCGCCGTCCAGTCATGGTCGGTGGTCCCGGTCTTGCCGGCGACCTGCCTACCCACGATGCCCTTCACGTAGCTGGCCGTGCCGCCCTCGCACTTGCCGAACACCGACTGGTCGCCCAGCGGGCAGCGGGCGGCGTCGACGGCCGCCCGCGCCACGTCGGGCGCCACCACCGGGTCCTTCGAACAGTGCGGGTTCGCCGCGTCGAGCTTCGAACCGTCCAGCCCTTTGATCTCGATCACCGGCGTCGGCTCGCAGAACGTGCCGTCCGCCGCCAGGGTCGCGTACGCGTTGGCCAGCTCCAAGGGGGTGACCGCGGTGACGCCGAGGGTGAACGGACCCCAGCTGTGGGCGAGCTGGGGGTTGTTGGCGAACTCGTAGTCGGCCGGGTTCTGCGGTGTGCCGTGCGCGCGGAACTTGATGCCCAGCCGCTTGGCCACGTCGACGGCGTTCTCGGCGCCGATCCGCTCCTGCAATGGCACCCAGTACGTGTTGACCGACCGGCCGAAGCCACGCCACATGTTGTTGATGCCGTTCATGGAGCCTGGGTTGGCGTTGACCGGACAGTAGAACTGCGTGCCTGGGCAAGCCGCGTCGCTGCCGCGGTCGACCGGGTACTTCGTGGGGTACGGCGAGATCGCGTTGATCGTGTAGTCCAGTGGCAGCCCGCGCTCCAGCGCCGCGACCATCGTGAAGATCTTGAACGTCGACCCGGCCTGGTACCCGACGACGTCGCCGCCACCGGTGAGCAGCGGGATCGTGGTGTTCGGGAAGTTGCCCTTGAGCGGGTTGCCGCTGGGGTCCTTCTTTCCCGCCGTGTTGTTGCCGTTGTTGGCCTGGTCGTTGCTGAAGACCCGGTTGGTCGCCAGCGCCTGCACGCGGCCGCTCCCCGGCTCGATGGCGGCGACCATCAGCGCCCGGTAGTCCCCGGTCTTGATCTGCTCTTCGACGTTCTTCTTCGCGCCCAGCTGAGTCTTGATGTCCAGCGAGCTGATGATGGTGTACCCGCCGCTGTTCAGCCGGCCGGCCCGCTCGTACGCATCGGCGCCGAACGCCGGCTGCTCCAGCCACCATCGGCGCAGGAAGTCGCAGAAGTGGCCGGCGCCCAGCTCCGGACGCAGCACCGCCGAGCAGCCCTCCGGCGTGTACTTCCCGACAATCTTCATCTCGGCCTTCTTGGCCTCATCGGCCTGTGCCTGGCTGATGTAGCCCAGCTTGACCATCTGGTCCAGCACGTACTCGCGCCGTTCCAAGGCCCTGGGCCGGCCGGTCTCCGTGGCCGGGTCGAAGGCGCTCGGCGCCTTGACCAAGCCGGCCAGCAGCGCGGCCTCCGGGAGGGTGAGGTCCTTGGGCTCCTTGCCGAAGTACACCTGGCTGGCCGCGAAGATCCCGTACGCCTGGTGGCCGAACGAGGCGATGTTGAGGTAGCGCTCCAGGATCTGCTGCTTGGAGAACTTCTTCTCCAGGGCCAGGGCGTACTTCATCTCGCGTAACTTGCGGGCCGGCGTCTGCTCGGTGGCGTCGATGACCTGCTGTGGCGTGCGGGCCGAGTAGGCGATCGCCTGCCGGACGTACTGCATGGTCAGCGTCGAGGCGCCCTGGGACACGCCGCTGGACTGCTGGTTGGCCACGAACGCCCGCGCGACGCCCTTGATGTCCACGCCGTGGTGCTCGAAGAACCGGGAGTCTTCGGAGGCGACGATCGCCTGCTGCATCACCGTCGCCACCGTGGCCAGCGGAACGTCACGCCGGTTCTCGTCATAGAGCATGGCGAGCAGGGTCTTGGCGTCACTGGCGTACACGTAGCTGATCTGCGGTGCGGGCAGGACGTCCAGGTTGTCGGGCAGACTGTCGAACGTATCGGCGCCGGCCTTGGCCGCCAGGCCCGACACGGCGACGGCCGGGAACGCAGCGGCGGCAACCACGATGCCGGCGAGCAGCCCACACACGAGCAACGAGCTCGCGTGGGACAGCAAACGGTTGTCGTGCTTGCGGATCCAGGTCACCAAGCCAGGGTACGGGACAGCACAACCGCTCGCGCCCTGCCCAAACGTCGCGCCGCCGCCCCGGCTCACCTGCGGTGACAACACTGCGTCGTTGAACGACTACGGCGTAGGATGATCCTGCGGGAAGCCCGAGGTCGCGTCCTCCCGGCTGAGGACGAGGCCTCCGTACGGGCGTTGTCCGACCGGCTGTCGGGTTCCTAGCGTTGTGGGGTTGACCACGATGCGGCTCGGGGGCGGCCAAGGGGAGGCGACGGACCGGCGGACGGGGCGTACAAGGGGGGACGTGGGTTGACGAGGATGGTCATCGACTGGCCGAGCCTGGCAGCGTGCCGGAACGGGGATCCGGACGCCTTGTTCGTCGAGGGTGCCGAACAGAACGTCGCCAAGCGCATCTGCCGCAGCTGTCCGGTGCGGTACGAGTGCCTGGCCGACGCCCTGGACAACCGCATCGAGTTCGGCGTTTGGGGTGGCATGACCGAGCGGGAGCGGCGGGCGCTGCTGCGCCGGCACCCGCAGGTCGCGAGCTGGCGCAAGACGTTCGAGGCCGCGTTGCATACCGACCGTGAGCTGGTGACGACCCGCTGACCCGGTTACTCGACCAGTGCCGTACCGATCGCTCGCAACCCGTCGACGTCGTGGATGTCGGCGGGCTGCGCCGCTACCTCGACGACCGGCACGGACGGGTACTCCGCCCGGAAGCGCGCCGCCACCCGCTCCTGCCGGCCGGTCAGCTCGACGAGCTCGGCGTGTAACCGCAACGCGTCCACGGTCACCTGCTGGTCGCCCAGCTCCGCGAGCCGGGCGGCGGCCGCCCGGGCGGCGTCGGCGGACAGCCCCTCGGCCGCCATCGTCGCGACCCGGTTGAGCACCAGGCCGGCCAGCGGCATCCGCTCGGCCGCCAGCCGCCCGGCGAAGTAGGCCGCCTCCCGGATCGCGTCCGGTTCCGGCGCGGCGACCACGAGAAACGCGGTCTCGCTGGCCTGCAGTACGCGGTAGGTCTGCTCCGCCCGCTCCCGGAAGCCGCCGAACATGGAGTCCAGCGCGGCGACGAAACCGGACAGGTCAGCGAGCAGCTGGGTACCGAGGATCTTGGTGACCGCCCGGCTGAACAGCCCGAACGAGGCCGATACCAGGTTGAACACGCTGCGCCCGCCGGCCCGCGCCGGTGCGAGCACCAGCCGCAGCATGCGGCCGTCGAGGAAGCGGCCGAGCCGGGCCGGCGCGTCAAGGAAGTCCAGCGCCGAGCGCGACGGCGGGGTGTCGACCACGATCAGGTCCCATTCGTCGCGTGCCCGCAGCTGGCCCAGCTTCTCCATCGCCATGTACTCCTGCGTTCCGGAGAAGGTCGAGCTCATGGCCTGGTAGAACGGGTTGGCGAAGATCTCCTCGGCTCGCTTCGGGTCGGTGTGCGCTAACACCACCTCGTCGAAGGTCCGCTTCATGTCCAGCATCATGGCGTGCAGCTCGCCGGCCACGCCCTTGACCGGGCGCGGGGTGTTGTCGAGCTCGGTGAGCCCCATGGACTGCGCCAGCCGCCGGGCCGGGTCAATCGTGAGTACCACCGTGCGCCGGCCGTGCTCCTCCGCGGCCCGCAGGCCAAGCGCGGCGGCCGTGGTGGTCTTACCGACGCCACCCGCGCCGCAGCAGACCACGATGCGGATGCCCGGGTTGGCGAGGATCGCATCGACGGCCAGTGGGGGGCTGGCGGGCTGGACAGTGTGGTCGGGAGGCACGATCCGAGCGTATCCGGCCGGCTCCGCGACTCATGCCGCCGACAGGAGCACCGCCGCAAGCGTCTCCAGGCCCTCCGGGGTCACGCCGTCGACCAGCAACGGCAGCTCGATCACCGGACGGCCGAGCCCGTCCAGCTCGGCACGCAGCGCCTTCTCCACCTCCAGCCGGACCTGGTACGCCCGAGCCTCCTCGACCAGGCCGGTGACGGTGTCCCGGTCGGTGACCAGGCCCGCGGCGGCCAGCCCTTGCCGTAGCTCGCCCGGAGTGATCTGGACGCCGTCGAGCAGTGGCCGCCGGGTAGCGTTCACGATCACCGAGCCGACCGGGAGGCCGAGGCGCGCCAGCTCCGCGATGGCGTCGGTCGCCTCCTGTACCGGCATCTCCTCCAGCAGCGTCACCACGTGCACCATGGTCATCGGCGACCGGAGGATGGCCGCCACGCCTTCGCTCTGGGTCTTGATCGGGCCGACCTTGGCCAGCCGCGCGGTCTCCGCCGTGACGTTGAGAAAGCGACCGATGCGTCCGGTCGGTGGGGCGTCGAGCACGACCGCGTCGTACACCCGGTGCCCGTCGAACGTGCGGGTGACCGCCTCCTTGACCTTGCCGGTCAGCAGGACGTCGCGCATCCCTGGGGCGATCGTGGTCGCGAAGTCGATCGCCCCCATCTTCTGCAAGGCCCGCCCGGCGATGCCGAGCCGGTAGAACATGTCGAGGTACTCCAGGAGAGCGAGCTCGGCGTCCACGGCCAGCGCCCGTACCTCGCCGCCGCCCGGGGCGGTGGCGATCTCGCGTTCCTCGTACGGGAGGGCTTCAAGATCGAACAGTTGGGCGATGCCCTGGCGCCCCTCGACCTCGATGACCAGCGTGCGACGCCCGCCGGTAGCGAGTGCGATAGCGAGCGCGGCGGCGACCGTGGTCTTGCCGGTGCCTCCCTTGCCGGTCACCACGTGCAAACGGGCCGGCCAGCCGAAGCTGGCCCGGGCGTCCGTCTGCTCCTGTGGCGGCACGATTCGAGGGTATCCAGGTGCCGGTAGCCAGGCGGCTAGGCGTCCTTGACTTCGCAGACCCACCAACCGGACTTGTTGACCGTAAGGATCTTCAAGGCCCGCTCCGCCACCCGGTCGTCCGCGGTGCTGAAATTGATCTTTACGTTGAGCGTGGCGGACTCGTTGCTCTGCGTCTCGACGGTCGGCGCCGCCCAGCTGAACTTCGGGCTCTTGTACTGCTGCTCGTAGTCCTTCAGCTCCTGGATCTTCTTGGTCAGCTTGGCCTTGTTGCGCGCGTCCTTGCACACGAACTTGCTGGCCTTGTCGACATCGTGGTCGACGAACACGGCGCTGATGAAGCCGGTCACGGCGTCGGTCGGCGACGCCTGCCCCTTGCCGTCGAGGTTGTTGACCAGGAGGTACGCCCCGGTGGCACCGCCGCCGCAGAGCACGAGCACGGCCACCAGGATCAGCGTGATCATCAGGCCCCGCTTCTTCTTCGGCGGCGGCGGGGGCGGCGGCCCGTATCCCGGCGGCGGGAAGCCGGCACCGTACGGGTCCTGGGGGTACCCCGGCTGGGGCGAGAGCGGCTGGGTCGGGTACCCCCCGGGCGGGTACCCGGGCTGCGCACCGTACGCCGGCTGCTCGGTGCCGGGCGCTGGGTAGGGGCCTGGTCCGTAGCCCCCTCCCGAGCTGGGCGCGCCAGAGCTGGGCGCACCAGAGCTGGGCGCGTACGGGCTGGGTGAGGAGGGGCTGCCCGAGCCCGGGCTGCTGTACGGGTCGGCCGGTGGCATGCCGGGCTCTGGCGCGCTGGGCTGCGGCGTACCCGGCGGCGGGTAGACCGGCGGCGGGTAGGCCGGTGGCCACGCCGGCTGCTGGGGAGGCTCGCCCTGCTGACCGTACGGGTCGCCGGGCTGCGGGGGGTAACCGGGCGGCTGGCTCATGTCCTCACCTTGAGGGGTTCTGTGCTCTGGGCTGAAGGTGCTTTGGGGGGTGCGGCCCTGTTTGTGTGGCCGCCGGCCAAGGGTAGCCGGCCGGCGCCAAGTATGGGTGGCGCCGTTCGCCGGCCCGGACGTTAGGGTGCGGACATGCAGAAATGGGAGTACGCCACGGTACCGCTGCTGGTGCACGCGACAAAGCAGATTCTGGACAACTGGGGTGAAGACGGCTGGGAGCTGGTCTCCGTCGTACCGGGCCCCAACGCGGAGAGCCTGGTGGCGTACATGAAGCGGCCGAAGCAATGAGCGAGGTGCCGGCATGAGCCCCCGCGAGAAGCTGGCCGAGCTCGGCCTCGAGCTCCCGGCCGTGACGGCGCCGGTCGCCGCGTACCTGCCCGCGGTTCGCAGTGGCAACCACGTGTACGTTTCGGGCCAGGTGCCGGTCGCCGATGGTCAGCTGCTGGCGACCGGCAAGGTCGGGGCCGAGGTCTCTCCCGAACGGGCCAAAGAGCTGGCCCAGCGCTGTGCGCTCAACGCGCTGGGCAACATCGACGCGCTCGTCGGCCTGGACCGGGTGGTCCGCGTGGTCAAGGTCGTCGGCTTTGTTGCCTCGGCCGAGGGGTTCACCGGCCAGCCCTCGGTCATCAACGGCGCCAGCGAGTTGTTCGGCGCGGTGTTCGGCGAGGCGGGCCGGCACGCGCGGAGCGCGGTCGGCGTAGCGGAGCTGCCGCTCGGCGCGCCTGTCGAGGTCGAGGTCATCGTCGAGGTTTCCGGATAGCGCCGGCTCCTCCGGCCGATACGGCCGGTGGTCGTGTCACATCCGGGCCGTACCATCACGGCATGGTTGGGCATGTGACCGCGCCAGTCGCGGCGCTGCTCGCGGCGCTGCCCGCCTGGGCGACGCTGGTCCGGGCGCCCAACCCAGGCCCGATGACCCTCGACGGCACCAACACCTGGGTCCTGCGCCCCCCGGGCGCCAGCCACGGCGTCGTCGTGGACCCCGGCCCGGGCGACGAGGGTCACCTGGCGGCGGTCGCGTCGCACGCGCCGATCGCCCTCGTCCTGGTCACCCACGGCCATCCCGACCACGTCGAGGGCCTCGATCGGCTCGTCGAGCTGCTCGGGGGCGTACCCGTGGTCGCGGCCGGCGGGTCGCCGGCCCCCGATGCCGTGCCCGGCCTCGCCATCGAGATGATCTCTACCCCCGGCCACACTTCGGATTCGGTGAGTTATCTCGTCCGAGTGGGTAATGAGCGCGCCGTGCTGACCGGTGACACGATCCTCGGGCGGGGCACCACGGTCGTGGCCTGGCCCGACGGCGACCTCGCGGCCTACCTCGCCAGCCTGCGCCGGCTCGCCGAGCTCGGCCCGGCCCCGGTGCTCCCCGGGCACGGACCCGCGCTGGCCGACTGCGCGGGCGCGGCCACCTACTACCTTCAGCACCGGCTGGCCCGCCTCGACCAGGTCCGCGCGGCCCGCTCCGCAGGGGCTGCGACCGCCCCGGACGTGGTCAAGGCCGTCTACGCCGATGTCGATCGGGCGCTGTGGCCCGCGGCGGAGCTGTCGGTTCGCGCGCAGCTGGCGTACCTGGAGGCGCAAGCCCGGGAATCCCGGCCGCCGGCGCCTGAGTTGGACCGGCCGTGACCTGTTCGGTGTGCGGGACGGTCGCCGTGCTCGGCGCGCGGTTCTGCCACCACTGTGGCGCCGCCCTGCCGGCGGCGGCTGCCCTGCCGGCGACCGAGCGGCGCATCGTCACCGTCCTGTTCGGCGACCTGTCCGACTTCACGGCCTGGGCCGAAGACGTGGATCCGGAACGGGTCGGCGCGGTCACCGACCGGGCGCTCGCCGCGCTCGCGGGCGCCGTCAAGACGTTCGGCGGCCACGTCGACAAGCTCACGGGCGATGGCATCATGGCCGTCTTCGGCGCGCCCGTCGCACACGAGGACGACGCCGAACGCGCGGTACGCGCCGCGCTGTCGATGCAGCGCGCGGTGCGGCGGGTGCTCGACGACGAAAGCGGCGGGGGCGCGCCCCTCGGCCTGCGGGTCGGGTTGAACACCGGCCCGGTCGTCGCCGGGGTTCAGGCTGCCCTGGATTACACGGTCGTCGGTGACACCGTGAACACCGCCGCCCGGCTCGCCGACGTCGCGGCGATCGGGGCGGTCTACGCCGGCGCGTCGACCGCCGCCCGCACCCGGCACGTGGCGTCCTGGCGAGCGTTGCGCCCGTTGCGGCTCAAGGGCAAGCGCGAGCCGGTCGAGGCCTACGAGCTGCTCGGCCCGCTCGACGCGCCGGGCACGCGGTCCGGGCTCGGCGACGAGGCGCCGTTCGTCGGCCGGGAGACCGAGCTGGGCCGGGTGGCTGGCCGGCTCGCCGAGGTCGTCGACCGTGGTGAGCCGCAGGTCCTCGTGTTCACGGGCGAGGCCGGGCTGGGCAAGACCCGCTTTGCCGGCGAGGTCGAGCGCCACGCCGCGGGCGCCGGCACGCGCGTACTGTCGGTGCACTGCGCCGCGTTCGGCGAACGGCGCCGCCTGGCGCCGCTGGCCGACCTGGTCCGCACCGCGATCGGCCTGTCGGCCGACGGCACCGCCACCCGCCCGATGGCTGAGGAGCGGCTCCGCCGCCTCGGCCTGCGGCTGGCGCGCGCGTCACACGGCCAGGAGGCGCCCCGGCTCGCCGTCGAGCTGCTGCTCACCCTTTTGGGGTACGCCGAAAGCGGCGCGCCCGAGACCCCGCGCGGTGACCGGACGGTCTGGGTGGCGCCGAGCTCGGCCGTTGAAGACCTCGACCTCGACACCATCCCGGCGGCCGTGGCCCAGCTGCTGTCGGCGCTGGCCGCCGAGGAACCGCTGCTCGTGGTCGTCGACGACGTGCACGACGCGACGCCGGAGACCATGGACGCGCTGGGCGCGACGCTGTCCCGGCTGGCCGGCCCCGTGCTGGTCCTGTTGCTTGGGCGGCCGGAGCTCGTGCGTACCGCCGGGGCGATGAACCGCCTCGCGGACGCCGAGGTGACGCCGCTGCCGGCGCTGCGGGGCGCCGACTCGGCGCGGCTGCTCACGGCGTACCTCGGGGGTGGGCGGCTGCCGCAGGCCGACGCGGACCGGCTGCTCGCGACGGCCCAGGGCAACCCGTTCTACCTCGCCGAGCTTGTGGCGTTGCTCCAGGAGCGTGGAGCGCTGACCAGCGCCGGGACCGCCTGGCGGCTCGCGCCCGGCTCGCTCGGCGGGCGCCTGCTCTCCCGCGACCTGGCCGCCGTGCTGGCGGCGCGCATCGACGCGCTGCCGGCCGAGGCGCGAGCGGTGCTGCGCGACGCCGCCGTAGTGGGCGAGGTCGTCCCGGAGGGCGCCCTGGTCGAGCTGCGGCACGACCGCTCCGGTCGCGACGGCCGGCCGGCCGCCGTCATCGCGGTCGAGCTGGAACACGCGGTCGACGAGCTGCTACACCGCCGCATGCTGCGCCGCACCCGCGACGGCTACGCCTTTTCGACGCCACTCATGCGGGAGGCGGCTTATGCCGGCATCGGCAAGGCCGACCTCGCCGAACGCCATGCGCTGCTGGCCCGTTGGGCGGCGGGGACCGCTGCCGAGTACCGCCTGGCCGGCCGGCTGGGTCCCGCCGCCGCGACGGTCGCTGCGTTCGTGGCTGAGCATGCCGAGCGCGCCACGGCGCTCGCCGACGCCGTGGGGCTGCGCTCCGAGGCGCCGGCCCGGTCGGCCGGCCCGCTCGGCGTCTACGCCCTGGGCCGGTTGGCGCGGCTGGCGCTGGCCAGTGGCGAGCCGGCACAGGCGGTGAAGTATGCCGAACGCGCCGCCGCGCTCGCCGGTGGCGTGCTGGCACCGCCCGACCGCCTCGTGCACGCCCGGGCCCTGCTGCAGGTCGGCCGGGTCGGTGACGCCCTCGCGTACGCCGAAAAGATCTGTGCCGACGCGACCGACGACGCGGCGGTGCGGGCAAGTGCGCTGCTGCTCGCTGGCCGGGCGTACCGGCTGCTGGGCGACCCGGTTCGGGCGTACGCGACCTGGGAGGAGGCGCTCGCGGCGGCCACCGCCGCCGGCCGCCCCGAGGAGCGGGCCGAGGCGATGCGCCGGCTTGGCATGGCCGACTACCTGTCCGGCCGGCTGGCCGAGGCCGGCCGCCGGTTCGCCGGCGCGTATCAGGTGGCGGTCGGCGCCGGCGACCGGCGCAGCCAGGCGTGGTCGCTGCAGAACCTCGCGTGGGTCACCACGACGCGCGGGGACTTCGCCGGCGCCGACCTCGCCGTGGGCCGGGCGGCTCGCCGCTTCGCCGAGCTGGGCGACCCGGTCGGGCGCGCCTGGTTACGCGGGACCACCGCCTTCATGCGGTTGCTGGCCGGACGGCTCGTCGAGGCGCGGCGCCTGGCCCAGGTGTTCCTGCCCTTCGGCGAGCAGGTCGGCGAGGGCTGGGCGGTGGGCACCCTGCGGGCGGTCGAGGCCTTCGCCGCCGCCGAGCTGGGCGAGCTGGCCCAGGCCGACCGGGAGGCCCGGCGGGCGTACCGGGACTTCGCCGCCGCCGACGACCGCTGGGGGCGCGGGCTCTCGCTCGTGGTGCGTGGCGTGATCGCGCGAGGGCTGGCCGAGCCCGCCCACGCCGTCGACCTGCTCACCGACGCGCTGGGGTACGGCGAGTCGACCGGCCACCCGTTGCTGATCGGCATGGCCGGAACGATCCGCGGTTTGGTCCGCCTCGACCAGGGCGACCCGACCGAGGCGGAGAAGGACGCACGCAAGGTCCTCGCCGTTGTCGAGCCGCATGACGTCCTGGAAGCGGCCCAGGTCGGACCGCGGGTACTGCTGGCGATGGCGCGGCTGGCCTCGGGTGACACGCGCTCGGCTCTCGCCTCACTGGCCGGCGTCGCGGCTCGGGCCGACCAACCTTCGTTGTTGTTCCCCCGCCGGCAGGCCGTCGCCTGTTACGCGGCGGCGCTGCTGGCCGCCGACCGGGTTGACGAGGCGGGTACCTGGGCCCGCAAGGCCGCGACGATGCTCGGTGAGGACGTCCGCAGCGGGGTTGTGGCGAGCCGGGTGCTGGCCTCGGCGCTGGCCGCGGCAGGCGCCATCGACGAGGCGCGGGCCGTGGCTGAGGCGGCGGTGCGGCAGGCGTACGCCACGCAGCAGGTCAGCGAGCGAGCGGCGGCTGAGGAGATCCGCAACACGCTCGGCACCGCACGGCGGCTGGCATAAGCTGAATAACGCCAAGGGCATTCGCCCGCGGAAGTGGGCCCGGGTCTTCTCCGGACGGTGGGGATCCGGGTTTCGCGTCAGCCGCGGCGCCCAGTTGTTCCTCGATCACAGTAGCGCCAGCGGGCGTCACGTCTCGTTTCCGCCCTGACGAGCACGTGACACTGACGCCACGCTCCTCTGGCGTACCTTTCACTCGTGACCGATGCGGCCGCACGCCCGCCAGCTGTGCCCGGGTTGACCGGGTTCACGGTGCTGGCCCGCGGCGGGTACGCCACGATCTACCGGGCCACCCAGGAGTCGGTGGGCCGGGAGGTCGCCGTCAAGGTCGAGAACCGGACCCTGGAGAGCGACCGCGACCGGCGCCGCTTCCTGCGCGAGGCGCGGGCGGCCGGCCGCATGTCCAGCCATCCGCACGTAGTCGACCTCTTCGACGCCGGGGTCACCGCCGACGGGCACCCGTACCTGATCATGGAGCTGTGCGACGGGTCGTACGCCGAACGCATCAAGACCGCGCCGCTGCCGCCTGCCGAGGCGCGCGACGTCGGGGTGAAGATCGCTGATGCGCTGGCCGACGCGCACGCGCTGGGCGTCCTGCACCGCGACGTCAAGCCGGCCAACATCCTGCTGTCGCGGTTCGGTGAGCCGGCGCTGGCCGACTTCGGCCTGGCGATCCTGGCGGAGAGCCGGGACACTTCGATCACGCTCGATGTGCTCACCCCGGCCTACGCTCCGCCGGAGATGTTCCGCCACTCGCCCCCGTCGCCCGCCGCCGACGTGTACGCCCTCTGCGCCACCCTGTATGCGCTCATGCGCGGCAAGCCGCCCCGCTGGCCGGAGGGGCGACCCCCGAGCCTGGTGTCCCTTGTGGACATGTTCGGCGAGCGGATCTCCGACATCCCCGGCGTACCGGTCGAGATGATGAACCTGCTGCGCGCCGGCATGGCGAACGACGAGACCGCTCGGCCCAGCGCGGCGCAGCTTCGCGACGCCCTGACGGCGCTCGCGATCGGCCCAGGCGCGCGGCCGGTGGCGGTACCCACGCTGAACCCCACCGGCCTTCCGACCGGTCCGGTCACGCCGATTCCACCCTCGGACGATCCCACCCAGCCGCACGGCATCTACGGCTCGCCGCCGGTAACCCCTCCCGGCAACGGCGGGACAACGCCCTCCGGCGACGGCGGGACAACGCCTCCCGGAGGCGGCACGGCAGACGCGCGCCGGCGTCGATGGATGGCGCTCGGCGTTGGCGTGCTCGCGCTCGCGGTCGCGGCCAGCCTCTTGACTTGGTACGCCCGCGGCGGGTTCGCCAGCGGCCCACCCCGTGCCGATGGGTCGCCATCGGCCTCGACCACGCCGGGGTCCGCACCCCCGACCTCGTCGCCTCCGTCCTCCTCGCCCCCATCCTCGGCGTCCCCGTCGAACCCGGTCGGGAGCTGCCTGTTGAGCACCATGTTCGCCGGTGCGGCCTGCGTGACCACACCGGAGTGTTACGGCCAGCTGACGTTCCCCGGTGGCGTCGCCCACGCGGCGAGCCTGTCCTGCCAGGCGCCGCACACTTGGGAGGTGTTCGCCCTGGGGAAGCTACCCGCGAGCGTGACCGCGGTGGACTACCGGAGCGTGAAGAGCAACGCCTCGGTACAGCAGGTCTGCAGCTCGCTGACGCTAGGCACGTTGCCCACGGTCGGCCTGGGTCACGCGGCGGACTGGCAGATCGACGTGCTGCCACCGACTCCGGAGGCGTTTCGCGCCGGGGACCACACGTACCGGTGCCTGGCTGGCAAGGGGCCGAACAAGCTCACCCAGCCGCAGTTCGGCAAGCCGGCGGGCTGACTGAACCTCGCGTGGTAGGTTCGCCAGCCATGGACGCCGCTCCGGGCGATGCGACCGTTGAGGCGGTGCCCGGTCAGGTGCAAGAGCTGGTCGATGTCCATCTGCGAGCGCTGGACGAGACGGCGCCGGGCCTTGTCGAGCTGCTGTACTTGACGGGGTCGGTCGCGCTCGGCGACTACCGGCCCGGGGACAGCGATATCGACTTCCTCGCCCCGCCCGGCAACCCACCTGCGGGTTCAGTGTCTCAATAGGACTTCGGCTGGCCCAGGACGTGCTGGGCGACGAAGTTGAGGATCATCTCGCGGGACACCGGGGCGATGCGGCCAGCCCGTACCCCGCCCAGCAGCGTCGCCACGCCGTACTCGGTGGCCATTCCGTTGCCGCCAAACACTTGTACCGCCGTGTCGACCGCGACCGTGGCCGCTTCGGAAGAGGCGTACTTGGCCATGTTCGCTGCCACGCCAGCCTCCACGTCGCGCCCGGCGTCGTAGAGCGCCGCCGCCTTGGCGATCATCAGTCGGGCCAGCTCCACCTGGATGGTGGCGTGCGCCAGCGGATGCGCCACGCCCTGGTGCGCGCCGATCGGCCGGCCCCACACCGAGCGGGTCGCCGCATAGCGTGAGGCGCGCTCCAGGGCGTACCGTGCGGTGCCGGCACCCATGGCCGCGACCGTGATGCGCTCCGGGTTCAGGCCGGAGAACAGCGCCGGCAGCCCGGCCTTGTGGTCGCCGACCAGCGCGTCCGCCGGTAGCCGGACCTCGTCCAAGAAGACCAGGAACTGGTTCTCCGGCGAGACGATCTCCATCTCGATCTTCGAGTACGTCAGGCCCGGCGCGTCGGTCGGCACCAGAAACAGCGCGGGCGCAAGCCTTCCGGCAGAGTCCGCGATGCGGGCCACCACAAGGAGGTACCCGCATTCGTCGACACCTGAGATGTAGACCTTGCGCCCGGACAGCAGGTAGTCACCGCCATGCTGGCGGGCCACAGTGGACAGTCGATGGAAGTTGGAGCCGGCGTCCGGCTCGGTGATAGCGAAGCAGACCTTCAGGGTGCCGTCGGCGAACCCGGGCAGGAACCGGTCCCGCTGCTCGGCTGTGCCGTGCCGCGCGATGACGGTCGCGGCGATCGCCGGTGAGACCACGAGCAGCAGGAGCGGGCAGCCGGCCGCCGCCAGCTCCTCGATGACGATGGCGAGCTCGGTGATGCCGCCGCCGCCCCCGCCGTATTCGGCCGGCACGCTCACCCCGAGGTAGCCGAGCTTGCCCGCTTCGGCCCACAGCTCGTCGGTGTGCTCGCCGGCTTTCGCCTTGCGCACGTAGTACTCGTGGCCGTAGCGCTTGCCGAGCGCGGCCACCGACTCGCGGAGCAGCAGGTGTTCGGGAGTGGGATCGAAGTTCATGCCAACGCCAATCAGTCGGGAGTGAGGACCGCCAGCAGGGTGCCGGCCTCCACCTGCGAGCCGGCCTGCACCCGCAGGTCGCTGACGGTACCGGCGGCCGGCGCGTGTACGGCGTGTTCCAGCTTCATCGCCTCGACGGTGAACAGCAGATCGCCGGCTGCCACGCGTTGTCCGGGTACGACCATGACCCGGCCGATTGAGCCGGGCAGCGGGGCGACCAGCGAGCCCTCCGGCTGCTCGGCAGCCGGCAGCGGGAACCGCGGCAGCTCGGTGAGCGCCACCGAACCCTCCGGACCGTCCACAAAGGACCTCGTGCCGACCTGGCGGACGGCGAAGGCGACCCGCACCCCGGCGATGTCGAGCACCACGCTGTCCGGCGCGGTACTCACGATGGACACCGGAGGATGCTCGTCGGCGCCGGAAGCGTCGAGGGCGGCGCCGCGCACTGACCAGGTCGCGAGCGCCCCGGTGCGGTCGAGGCGGTAGGAGACGTCGACCGTACCGGCTGGGCCTTCGTACATGATGACCTGCGGCGCCGACACGACGTTGCGCCAACCGGAAGGCAACCCCGACAGCACCGGTGCGGTGGCGCGGCGGGCCGATGCGCTGGCGAGCGCGGCGGCGAGGCAGGCCACCCGCACGCCGTCCACAGAGGACAGGAGCGGCTCAAACACCTCCGGATGGCGGTCCAGGAAACCGGTGTCCGTGCTGCCGTCGAGGAACGCGCCGTGGCGCAGGACGCGTACCAGCAGGTCCCGGTTGGTCACCACGCCGTGGATCTGCGCCCGGGCGAGGGCGAGCGAGAGCCGGCGTGCCGCCTCGTCGCGAGTGGGCGCCCAGGCGATGAGCTTGGCGAGCATCGGGTCGTAGTGCACGCCGATGACCGACCCGTCGGTCACTCCGGAGTCCAGGCGCAGGCCGGGTGCCAGCAGCGGCCCGAACGACTGCGCGACGCCCGGCACGGTGAAGCGGTGCAGGGTGCCGGTCGACGGGAGCCAGGCGTTGGCGGGGTCCTCGGCGTAGAGGCGTACCTCGATAGCGTGCCCACGCGGCGGTGGCGAGGCGGTGAACGGCAACGGGCCGCCCTCGGCCACGATGAGCTGAAGCTGCACCAGGTCCACCCCGGCCACGCACTCGGTCACCGCGTGCTCGACCTGCAGCCGGGTGTTCATCTCCAAGAAATAGAACTCCCCGCGGGGGGCTCCGCCTCCCGCGTTCCTCCCGACGGCGCCGCCTCCAGCGTTCCCCCCGACGGCGCGGCCCCCCGCGTTCCTCCCGACGGCGCCGCCCCCCGCGTTCCCCCCGACAGGATCAAGCAGGAACTCCACGGTGCCCACGCCGACGTACCCGACGGCCTGCGCCGCCGCGACCGCGGCGCGGCACAGATCCTCGCGCAGGGCCGGCGTCACCGCCGGTGAGGGCGTCTCCTCGACGATCTTCTGGTGGCGGCGCTGGATCGAGCACTCGCGCTCGCCCATGGTCACCACGGTTCCGTGGCTGTCGGCGACCACCTGTACCTCGACATGGCGGGCCCGCTCGACATAGCGCTCGCAGAAGACCGTACCGTCGCCGAAGGCCGCCGCGGCCTCGCGCCGTGCAACGGCGACCGCCTCGGTGAGCGAAGCCCGGTCGTGGGCGATGCGCATGCCGCGGCCGCCACCACCCGCGGAAGCCTTGACCAGGACCGGAAACGCCGGCACGGCATCGGGATCGACGTAGGTGGGCAGCATCGGCACGCCCGCGTCGCCGAGCAGCTGCTTGGCCTCCAGCTTGGAGCCCATGATGGCGATGGCCTTGGGCGGCGGGCCGACCCAGGTCAGGCCGGCGTCGATGACGGACGCGGCGAACTGCGCGTTCTCCGACAGGAAGCCGTACCCGGGATGGATCGTGTCGGCGCCGCTGCGCCGCGCCGCCTCGATGAGCAGGTCCCCGCGCAGGTACGTCTCCGAGGGCGCGTTGCCTGGCAGGCGTACCGCATAGTCGGCCTCGGCGACGTGTGGCGAGCCGGCGTCGGCGTCGGAGTAGACCGCCACCGTCTCGATGCCAACCGCCCGGCACGTGGCGAAGACCCGGCGGGCGATCTCGCCGCGGTTGGCGACCAGCAGCCTTCTGATCATGCCTGCCTCACATCCGGAAGACGCCATAGCGGGCCTCGGCCGGTCCACTATGGATGATCGAGAGACAGAAGCCGAGCACGGTTCGGGTGTCCCGCGGGTCGATGACGCCGTCGTCGTAGAGCCGGCCGGACAGGAACAAGGCCGCCGACTCCTGCTCGATCCGCTGTTCAACCATGGCGCGCATCGAGGCGTCGGCCTCCTCGTCGTACGGCTGTCCCTTTGCCTCGGCGGCCTGGCGCGCAACGATCGACAGCACCCCGGCCAGCTGGGTCGGGCCCATCACCGCGGACTTGGCGTTGGGCCAGGTGAACAGGAAGCGCGGCTCATACGCGCGCCCACACATGCCGTAGTTGCCGGCGCCGTAGGACGCGCCGATGTTGACCGTGAGGTGCGGCACCGCCGAGTTCGCCACCGCGTTGATCATCAGTGCGCCGTGCTTGATGATGCCGGCCTGCTCGTACTCGGTACCTACCATGTAACCGGTCGTGTTCTGCAGGAACAGCAACGGCGTGCCGCTGGCGTTGGCGAGCTGGATGAACTGCGCCGCCTTCTGTGCCTCGGCCGAGAAGAGGATGCCCCGCACGTTGGCCAGCACGCCGATCGGGTGCCCGTGGATGGCGCCCCAACCGGTGCACAGGGCCGTGCCGTAGGCCGGCTTGAACTCGTCGAGCTCCGAGCCGTCAAGGACCCTGGCCAGGATCTCCCGCGGGTCGAACGGCATGCGCAGGTCGGCGCTGGGGATCCCGAGCAGATCCTCCGGGTCGTGCTTCGGCGACGTGACGACGGCGCTCGCGCGCGTGGCGTCCGTGACGGCGGCGGTCTCGTGTGCGCGCGTAGCGCGCCGGAGGCACATCCGGGCGAGGCGGATCCCGTCGCGCTCGTCTTCGGCGACGAAGTCGGCCAGGCCGGACCGGGTGGCATGCATGGCCGCGCCGCCCAGCGACTCGTCGTCGGTTACCTCGCCGGTGGCCATCCGTACCAGCGGCGGCCCGGCCAGGAACACCTTGGCCCGGTCCTTGACGAAGATGGTGTAGTCCGACATCCCGGGAACGTAGGCGCCGCCTGCCGTCGCGTTGCCGAACACGACCGCGATCGTCGGGATCCCCGCCGCGGACAGCCGGGTCAGGTCACGGAAGACGCCGCCACCGGGGATGAAGATCTCCGCCTGCGTGGGCAGGTCGGCGCCGGCCGACTCGACCAGGTTGACCAACGGAAGCCGGTTGGTCCGGGCGATCTCGCCGGCCCGCTGCGTCTTCTTCAACGAGTACGGGTTGACGGCCCCACCGCGGGTCGTCGGGTCGTTGGCGATGACCATGCAAGGAACGCCCTCGACCACCCCGATGCCGGTGACGACGCTCGCGCCGACCGAGAAGTCGGTGCCCCAGGCGGCCAGCGGGCACAGCTCCAGGAACGGCGAGTCCTGGTCGACCAGCAGCTCGATGCGCTCGCGGGCGAGCAGCTTCCCCCTGGCGTGGTGGCGGCTGACGTACTTCTCGCCGCCGCCGGACAGGGCGTCGGACAACGCCTGGTCCAGCTCCGCCAGGCGCGCCAGCATCGCCGCCCGGTTGTCCACATAGGACGGCGAGCGCGGGTCGACGGAGGTGGAAAGCACCGGCATCTCGCGCTAGACCCCCAGCCGCTTCGCGATGATCTCGTTCATGATCTCGGTCGTGCCGCCGCCGATACCCATGATCCGAGCATCCCGGTAGTGCCGTTCGACCTCGGCGTCGCGCAGGTAACCGAAACCCCCGTGGAGCTGGACGGCTTGGTCGACCACGTACGCGCACGCCTCGACCGCCGTGTTCTTCGCCATGGCCACCTCGGTCACCAGCGTCTCGCCGGAAGCCAGCCGCAGCGCGGCGTGCCGCACGTACGTGCGCGCCACGTCGACCCGGCGCGCCATCTCGGCCAGCCGGTGGCGGATCACCTGGCGGCTCGTCAGCGGCTCGCCAAATGTCGTACGCTGCCGGGCCCACGCGATCGTGAGGTCCAGACAGCGCTGCGCCGTGGCGTACGCCTGCACCGACATCGAGATGCGTTCGCTGGCGAAGTGGGTCATGATCTGCCGGAACCCGGTGCCGGCCTCGCCCACCCTGTTGCCCGCCGGCACCCGGACGTCCACAAAGGACAGCTCGGCAGTGTCCGAGCAGTGCCAGCCCAGCTTCTCCAGGCGGCGGGTGACCGTGAAGCCCGGCGTGGCCTTGTCGATCACGAGCAGGTCGATGTCGCCCGCCTCGGTCCGCACCGCGGTGGTGACGAAGTCGGCCCGGGCGCCGCTGGTGATGTAGGTCTTCGCGCCGTTCACGACGTACACATCGCCGTCCCGGCGGGCGTTGGTCCGGATGGCGGCCACGTCGGAGCCGGTGTCCGGCTCGGTGACGGCCAGCGCGCCGATCGTCTCGCCGGCCAGCGTGGGTCGGGCGTACCGCTCGATCAGCGCAGCGTCGCCGGCGGCGACGATGTGCGGCAGCGCGATGCCATGCGTGAACAAGGCGGCGACCAGTCCGGATGAGCCGCCGGCCTGGATCAGCTCCTCGGTCATCACGGCGGTGTCGACCAGATCGCCACCGGAGCCACCCACCGTCTCCGGGAAGCCGATGCCCAGCAGCCCGATCGCGGCGGCCCGCTTGTGCAGCTCCCGCGGCACCTCACCGGCTCGCTCCCACTCGTTAAGGTGCGGCACGACCTCGCGCATCACGAACTGCCGGGTCAGCTCCCGCAGCGCCCGCCGCTCCGGCGTATCGAAGGCGCTCATGTCGCCGCCTCGCTGCGCTCGGCGACGCCATGAGGCACGGACGTGCTGAGCCCATGATTCGCTCGCTGACGCTCGCTCATGCCAGCCTCTCCGGAACGTCGACCAGCCGGGACCGCAGCCACTCGCCCAGCGCTTTGGCCTGCGGGTCAAAGCGGGTCGAGGCGGCCACACCCGCGCCCAGCAGCCCGTGAACCACGAAGTTGAGCGCCCGCAGGTTTGGTAGCTCGTACCGCTCGACGGCCAGCGGCGCGGTCTCGGGCAGCAGCGCCTTGAGCCGCGCGACGGTCAGGAACCCCGCCAGCCAACCGTAAACGGCGTCCGACCGGGCCCACACGCCCAGGTTCGCGTCCCCGCCCTTGTCGCCCGAGCGCGCCCCGACCAGCGTCCCGAGGGGCACCCGTCGTGCCGGTCCCGGCGGGTGCGCCTCGCCGAGCTGTTCGGCCGCCGGACTCGCCGGCGCCTCACCGAACCCGTCGGGTGGGGGGATGACGACCCGCTCGCCGGATGGCAGCACGGCGACGTGCTCGACCGCCGCCTGCGGTACCGCCTCCGCGGAGAAGACCCCGAACGGCGTGGCATCGCCGGGCGGGGTGGTCAGCGTGAAACCCGGATAGGACGCGAGCGCCAGCTCCACCGCGGCCTGCGAGAACGCGCGTCCGGCCCGTCGCGGGTCGGCGTCTTTGATGTGTACGTGCAACAGCGCGCTCGCCGTCTCCTCGGTCGCGGCGTCGGGCCGGTCGGTACGGGCGAGCACGAGCTCCAGCCCTTCCTTGCCGCAGCGCTGCTCGATCTGCTCACCGACCAGAGCCGCCTTCGCCTCGATGTCCAGTCCACAGAGGACAAACGTCATCGTGTTGCGGTACCCGGCGAGCGAGTTGACGCCGACCTTGAGGGTCGGCGGCGGTGGGGTGCCGCGGACCCCGTTCATGCGTACCCGGTCGGGCCCCTCCGGTGCGAGCGCGATCGAGTCGAAGTGCGTGACCACATCCGGCCCGAGATAGGCGGGAGCACCTATCTCGTAGAGGAGCTGGGCGGTGACGGTGTCGACGGTCACCGCGCCGCCGGTGCCCGGGTGCTTGGTGATGACGCAGCCGCCGTCGGCCTCGATCTCCGCGATGGGGAAGCCAGGATGCCGGCCGCCGTCGGGCAGCTCGGTGAAGAACGCGAAGTTGCCGCCGGTCGCCTGCGCGCCACACTCCAGGACGTGGCCGGCGGCGGTCGCGCCGGCCAGCGCGTCGAGCTGCGAACGGTCCCAGCCGAAATGGGCGATCGCCGGCCCTACCACGAGCGAGGCGTCGGTGACCCGGCCGGTGACTACCACGTCGGCCCCGCCGCGCAGGCACTCCGCGATGCCGAACGCGCCGAGGTAGGCGTTCGCGGTGAGCTTCCCGAACCCACCGGCCAGGTCGTCACCGAGTACATGTCCGATGTGGACAGTGAGGCTGAGGCGCCTGGCCAGCGCGTCCAGGGTCGCCGCGAGGCCCGCCGGGTTCAACCCGCCGGCGTTCGTGACGATCTTCACGCCGCGGTCGAGCGCCAGGCCCAGGCAGTGCTCCATCTGGCGCAGGAACGTCTTGGCGTACCCGAGCGCCTGGTCGCGCAGCCGGTCCCGCCCGAGGATGAGCATGGTGAGCTCGGCCAGATAGTCACCGGTGAGCACGTCCAGCTCCCCGCCGGTGAGCATCTCGTGCCACGCGACGAACCGGTCGCCGTAGAAACCCGAAGCGTTGCCGACCCGCAGTGGTGTTGTCATCGCCGCGCGCTCGCCGGCTGGCGGCCCCCGCCCGGCGGGCCCGCGAACGCCTGTGCCACATCGAGCCACTCGTCCGCGACCGGACCGGTGGCCTGCAGCGCGAGGTCGGCCCGGTGGCGCCGCTGGGTGACCAGGAGGCAGAAGTCCAGCGCCGGTCCGACCACCCGGTTGGCCGCGTCCGGTGGACCGAGCTGCAGGTCCGGCTCGGTGAGCTCCACCCGTACCGGTACGTCCGGGACCGGCCGGCCGTGTGCGGCGAAGCTGTGGCCGAACGTGCGGTAGCCGAGGTACGCCACGTGCCGCAGCCGATCGGTCGGACCGCGCTTGAGGCCGAGCGACTCGTACACGTCCTGCGCGTGCGCCCAGGTCTCCATGAGGCGGCCGGTGGCCATGGACGCCGCCGACATCGGCGTGGCGAACCACGGGGCCTTGGTACCGGGCGGCATCGCCGCCAGCGCTTTCGCCAAGCGGGCCCGCCCGTCGCGCCACCCGGCGAGCAGCTCAGCCGGCGGCGCCAGACCCTCGGCGGCGGCCCGGTCGACGAACCCGGTCGGGTCGTCGAGCGCCCCGGCGAGCTGGGCGGTGAACGCCTCGGGATCGGTCACGGCGAGCAACGCGGCCTGGTCGGTCCACGCCAGGTGCGAGACCTGGTGCGCGATCGTCCAACCCTGGGCCGGCGTCGGCCGGCTCCAGTCCACATCGGACAGACCGGCGACGGTACGGTCCAGGTCGCTCGACTCGGCGTCCAGATCGGCGAGCAGTTCGGTGAGATCGACCATTGACAGGCCTTTCGACTCAGGCGCCGAGCGCGGCGGCGAGCTGTCGTTTCCAGGCATGCAGGATGGCTCGGCGACGGTGCGAGTCATCGGTAAGCAGGTTGGCGACGCCGAGCCCGCGTAACAGGTCGAGGGTCGCCTGCACGACTTCCCGTACTCCCGGCTTGGTCTCGTCGGCGGAGAGCAGGTCGACGGTGAGCCGGTGCATCTCGCGGCCGACGCGGGCCTCCAGCGCGACCAGCGCGTCGCGGAGCTCCGGGTCGGTGCGCCCGGCGACCCACAGCTCCAGCGCGGCGACGAACAGCGGACCGGTGTACGCGGCGGCCAGCATGTCGACGACCTTGTCGAGGTGGCCGGCGCTCAGGGCCGCTGCTTCGGCGCGGATCTCGGCGGCCCGGCGTTCGGCCAGGTGCTCGACGGCCGCCATGACCAGCGCCGCCCGGGTCGGGTAGTGATGTAGCTGGGCACCCCGGGAGACGCCGGCGCGTTCGGCGATGACCGTCGTGGTCGCGCCGGACCAGCCGTACTCCACCAGGCAGTCGATCGTCGCCTCGAGCAACCGCTGCTGGGTGACGCGGCTGCGCTCCTGGACCGCCACGCAGCCAGCATGGCGCGCCGGAGCAGAAACAGTCAAGCGTGACTGTTTTGGCTCCCCGGGTCAGACCCGCGCGCGCCGCGCCAGCCGCTCCGGGTCGAGGATGATCACGCTCTTGCCGTCGAGCCTCAGCCAGCCGCGGGAGGCGAAGTCGGCCAGCGCCTTGTTGACCGTCTCCCGGGAGGCGCCGACGAGCTGGGCCATCTCTTCCTGGGTCAGGTCGTGGGTCACCCGCAGCACCCCGCCGTCGCGGCTGCCGAACTGGCTCGCCATCTGCAGCAGGTTCTTGGCCACCCGCCCCGGTACGTCGGTGAAGATCAGGTCGGCGACCGTGTTGTTGGTGCGCCGCAGGCGCCGGGCGAGCACGCGCAGGAGCTGCTCCGCGATCTCGGGCCGGTTCGTCAGCCACGGACGCAACGCCTGTTTGCGCAGCCGGGCGAGCCGGCTGTCGACCACCGCGGTCGCGGTCGCCGTGCGCGGTCCCGGGTCGAACAGGGACAGCTCGCCGACCATGTCGCTCGGACCCATGAGCGCGATCAGGTTCTGCCGCCCGTCAGCCGCGCGCCGGCCCACCTTGATCCTGCCGCTCAACACGATGTACAGGCTGTCGCCCGGCTCTCCCTCGTTGAACAGCACCTCGCCC
>WNGB01001688.1_pt1 | contig 41937 bp, 42 predicted proteins | sample 5400681 | NCBI WGS metagenome assembly WNGB01 (sample SAMN13153367, study PRJNA577476) | soil metagenome | isolation source: 115 cm soil or saprolite under grassland replicate 2 | place: USA:California | collected 2016-06-15 | reverse complement strand
GGGTTTCAGCGAACTTTTGCCCAACTTTTGCCCGGGTCACCGACGTGACTTGATTGCTTTGGCGCGGATCGTGGCATGGTCTTGAGCGAATGAGGCGTTGGTTCGGTTTCACAGCTGCGCTTGTCATACTGGGCGTTGGGGCGACCATCGCCCGCGTACTGATCCGTCGTGGCCACAGCAACGAGCGCGTCATCCCCTTGAACGAGGGCTTGGTGCGTCCCGTGCGTTATGTGCCGCCCACGCCGAAGAGAGCCCACAGGTGCAACGACGCTGAGGTCCGGCTCTCCCGCACTGAGCCGATAGGCGTCAACTCGGCGGAAGGTCTGTACGGCGTGGACGTCCGCAACGTAGGTCGGATGATCTGCTTCCTCGAGGGCCGTCCGACAATCGAAGTGCCGCGCCAGGCCTCGGCTGCAATCTCCGTCGAAGATTCGAGCACCGTTGTCATTCCACTCCCGCCGCCGATCCCCGCGGGTTTTCCTCGGCGAGGCGCCCGCTTCGGGCTTCCTCCCGGAGCGACGGCGCATGCAGGTATTGCCGATCTCCGCATCTGTCAGAACCGCCTGGACGACACAACGGTTTCTGTTCTCGCCACCCTGCCTGGCGGCGAGAGAGGGGTGCAGCTTCCTGTTTCGGCGTGTAGAGGATCAGGGGCAACGCTCGTGGTCGGACCGTTCGCGCCCCCTGACCAGCCGGTGCCGACGAGGCATCATTGGCCACTCGCGATCAGCCTCGAGCTGCCGAGCATCATCGAGCCTGGAGAACGGCTTACTTACCGGGTCCGGTTGACGAACAGTAGACGGCGAAGCTTCCACTTCCCCGCCGGCGGCAACTGACCTGAGTTCGATCAGATGCTCACGGGTACCGTCGACAATCCTGTCGACATTCTCAACTGCCGCCCGATGGGAACGCTCCAACCCCATGAGAGCGCCGTGTTCGCGATGCGCTTCGAGCCATTCCCGGAGCCGAAGGCCGGTCGTCAGACGCTCGTCTGGCACCTCGACGACGGCACAGCCAGAGGGATCACCGCCCGCAAGCAGCTCGAGATCGGTACGAAGAGCGGCTAGTAGTCGCTACCGCCCTGGCCGCGCGACATCCGGCCTGAGGCGGTTTACCGGAGGGTTGTTGGTTCGAGTCCAACCCGGGGAGCTACGAAAGAGCCCGAAAGTGGGCTCTTTCGTCGTCTGTGGAGGCGCTTGCCGAGCCGAAACTTTTGCCCGACTTTTGCCTCTCCGGAGGCGGCTCCCTGCTTGGCCTGCCCCAATGTCTCGCGACGGCGTCCGCCGCACGTATCTTCGTCCGCGTGGTCCTTCTCCCCGTGAACCGAAGACAGATTCCGCCCGAGGTGGTCTTTGAGTGGACCTATCGATTAGCCGGCGTCTCACTCGAGCGGCAGGAAGCTGCGCAGGAGCGGCTCGCCGGGTGGAATTTGCCGCACGCCGCCTCCGAACTTGCCCCAGTCAGCGCCGATGGATCCCTTGGAGCAGTGCTGTTGGTCGAGAGCGTCGACTTGTTGACGGCACGAGGTATCGACGAGCGGAGGCTCATCGCGAAGATTCGACGGGACCCAGACGTTCGGCCCGCCTGGGCGGAGATCCGAGCGGCTGGGCTGTTGGCCCGATTTGCACCCGATGACGCGCAGCTCCTTCTTGAAGCGGACCGAGCAGCCGGTCGTCACGCGGACTTCACGTTTGCGTTCTCCGGCGACGAGCCGCGCCACTCGATCGAGTTCAAGGCGGTCGGGCTTTCCGACCCTGAGGTCGAGTTCAGCGAGAGGGTGGCGCCGATGCTTCCGGGGCTGCTCCCGCGACGGGGCATCAACACGATGCACGTCGAAGACACTGACTTCGAGTTCAGGGTCCCTCGCGAGGTACGGAGGCACCACAGGCGCGAAGCAGAGCGGCTTGCCGACAACGTGTTCCCTACCGTCCGGGGGATCGCAGCCGCCGTGATCGTCGGCCACGGGACGGAAGAGGCGTACACGAGACGTCTTGCAAACCGATTCCGTGAGGCTCTTGATCAACTGCCTGCGGGTGATGCGTGTTGGGTTGCCTTCCACTGGAGCAATGGCGCCCCCATCGAAATGGTTCAGCGTGCTCTCGCGGCGACCGATTTCCCCGACTACGTCGCGGGCGTCACGCTTATGGGCTCAGTCGCAATCCCAGGGCGGCTCAACGACTACCTAATGTGGTTCCTGGCCCCCTTTTCGGACGAGGGGGAATCGCAATGGCATTCAGATGCGAATCTTGCAGAAGCCCAGCAACTGTTTGAGATCGTGAATCGGTGCGGTGGCCTACGGCTGTCGTATGTCCGGGTGCCTTGGCAGGGTGCCATGCACGACTTTCTTCATCGGGCCGGCCGGCGGCGCATCCTTCCTTTCAACCTTGTCATGGCTCCCGACCCACCTGAGCTCGTTCCGCCCCGGGGCCGACGCGCCTAACCGGAGCCACGGCCGTATCACGAGCCCAAGGTCGTATTGGAAAACAGCCTCGCCTCACCGCGGTCCGCTGCTCCCGGAAATAGCACCTGCGCCGCGTGGATGTAGCGCTCGGTGATCGCGCCCTGGGAATGTCCTGCCTTGAGCTGGACGTAGGCCATCGGATTCCCGGCCGCAGCCTCGTGAGTCAGAGCTGTGTGCCGCAGATCGTGGAACGGCCGAAACGGCTTCGCAATACCAGCGTGAGCAAGCGCGGGGCGGAGGTAGACGCGAGCGAGCTTGCTCGGGTCGAGCGGCGTCCCCTTCGTCGGATGGCAGAAGACGAGATCGCGCTCGTCGCGGAAGGCCGTCTCCTGCCAGCGCTTCGCGAGTAGCTCGCGAGTGCGCGGTCCAAGCTCGAGCAGGCGCCGTGAGGAGCGGCTCTTCGGCGTCGTGAAGCGACCGTCGACGAATGCCTCGCGCACCTGCACGACCCCGTCCAGCATGCGCACGTCGCTCCAGCGAAGCGCGAGCAGCTCGCCGCGGCGCATTGCGGTGCCGAGCCCGACGAAGGTGATCGCGCGCGCGAGCTGCCACCAGGGCCGCTCCTCCCTACTCGCCTCCTGCCCCAGCTCGCCGTAGGCGCTCCAGAGGCGCGCGATCTCAACCTCGCTCAGGACCTGCATCTCCGGCTGCTCGCAGCGCGGGCGCTCGGCGTCGTCGACCGGGTTCGTGCGGATCAGCCGCCGGCGCACCGCCTGCTTCAAGACGAGCCGGAGGTCGGTGAGCGTGTTTCCGACGGTCTTTGCCGAGAGGCCTGCCTTCAGCTTCGAGGCGACGTAGCGGTCGATCAGCTCCGGATGCTGCTCGAGGTCGGTCAGCTGGTAGCTGCCGAAGAAGGGGATCAGGTGCCGGCGGATCGAGATCGTGTAATTCTTGACGGTCGTCGGCTTCAGGTTCCGGCCCGGCAGGTACTCCTCGAGCCAGCGCTCGGCGAACTCGTCGAAGCGAACCCGCTCGGGCTTCCGGTAGCCGTCCCGCTCGACGTCGACAAGGCGTCGGCGCAGCTCGGCCTCGGCCCGCTTCCGGCTCCACTCGGGCTCACGGCCGAGCGTCTCGAGCACACGGCGCCCGGCGGCGTCTCGGTAGCGGATCCGCCAGACGACGCCACGTGTGCCCTCGTAGCGCCAGACACGGCCCCATTTGCCGCTCTCGCAGTCGTTGCGGGCGCTCACGGCCTCATTCCAAGCTCGTTTCCCGCGAGATGTCCAGCCGCCGCGGCGCGAGCGCCGGACCTCCTCGCTGCTCCTCGAGCCAGGCGTCGATCGCGGAGCGCTCGTAGCGGCGGTAGCGACCGAGGCAAACGTGGGGGAGACGTCCGGCGCGGGTCGCCTCGCGCACCCAGGAGGTCGGCACGGCGAGTAGCTCGGCGACCTCGGCCGCCGTGAGCAGGCGTTCGCTCATCGCTCGACCTCGTTCCCCCAGGCGGCCCAGCCCGGCCGTGGCGCGCCGCGCGCGAAGAGCTCCAGCTTCGAGGCGCTCGGGTACATGCGCTCGATCCGCTCGTAGGCATCGATCGGCTTCTCGGAGTGGCGCCTGCGCGTGGCCTGGATCACGGAGTCGCAGCGATCTTCCGGCTCGGGCGGCGAGAAGCCGCCGCGGATGCCAACAAGCAGCAGCTCGTGCCGGTTGCGAAGCCAGGCGCCGGGCCCGATCGAAGGCTTGACCCAGACGAGGTTCGTCTTGTACTGGAAGCCCCAGGCGCGCATTACCTCGAGCGTCTCCGGCAGCAGCGAGCTGACCGCCCACAGGAAGAGGACGGCATCCTCGGCCGCCGGCACCTTGAGCGCCCTGATTTCGGCGAGCGGCAGCGTCGGGTAGTGGTTCTCGGGCGCGTGCGGGCTGTCGGGATGCCCGAGCTGCCAGGGCGGATCGGCGTAGATCAGCGCGAACGGTCCCTCCGGCAGCGGGGGCGGCGCCGGCAGCTTCTCGTCCCGCAGCCTGCGCCGGACCTGTCGAGCGGCAAGCGGCGCCGATACCTGCCCGTGCTTGACGCGCTCGAAGAGGGCTCGGTCGTGCTGCTCGACGGTCGCGGCGTCCTGCACGGTGCGGGCAGAGACGCCGGCCCAGCCGCTGGCGAGCTCGCGCGTCTTTCCCCGAGGTGGCAACGTTGCCACCTCGGTCATCTGGGCGAGGTTCGCCCGCTGCCGCTTGCGGGCCCCGGCCCGAAGCTGCCGGTACTGCCTGAGCTCGACGACGAGCGCCGCCCGCTGCGAGGCGCTCAGCTGCCGGCGCAGGATCGCCGCCCGCAGCATGTAGTCGAGCTCGTCCTCGACGGCGAGCACACGCACGGAAACCGTCTCGAGGCCGAGCTCGCGGGCGGCGCGCAGCCGCTGGCGTCCGTCGAGAACGACGCCTGCGGCCGTGATCTCGATCGGCTCCTGGAGGCCGCGGGCGCCGACGTCGGCCCGGAAGGCCGCGTACTCGCGCTCGGGCATGAGCGGGATCAGCTCCGCCTCGCGGTGCGGCGAGAGCTGGTGGGTGCGCCGGCGGCCGGCGGCGGCCGTTTGGTGCTTGCTCGGTCTCGACATCACTCGCTCCTTTGCTCGATGGCGACAGCGCCTATCGGAGCCGGGGCAAGCGAGATTTCAAGTTTGCGTTACAGTTTCTGTAAGGATTCTGTAAAGGTCTCGAGTGGCAAAACGTCGACGCCGATACTCCTGGGCGCTTGAGCTCAAGTCCGGCGACCCGGAGCTGCGGGCGCTCTCGGGGCGAGCGGCCGACGGCGTCGACTACGCACGCTCGTTCGCGGAGGACGCGCGCGAGCGCTCAGCCGCGGCGCTCGCCGGCGAGCCCCTGGAGGAGCCGCTCAGCGCCGCCGATCTCGCCGAGCCGTGGGTATCGCCGGTCGAGGTGCACGCCGCGATCAAGCAGGCCCGAATCGAGCTCTTCGGCAAGGACCTGACGAACTCCGCGATCGCCTACCGGATGAGGCAGCGGCGCGAGCGGGAGCAGCGCATCTGCGCCGAGCCGGAGTGCGAAGGGACGATCTCGCGTCTCGCGCACGGGCGGCGGCGCTACTGCGCCGCGCACGGCTCAGGCCGCGCTCGCGTGGCCCGCCACCGCCGCAGCCGGCGCGCGAGCGCAGAGCCGGGTTCGTAGGCGTGCGCATCGCCTCCTCGCTACACCGGGGACCGGTGCGTCTGGGCGGCGTGCTCGCATTTTCGCGCTGATCTCACGCAGGAAACACCTGCAAGGCGGCTTTTCCGAGTTTCGGCGGTCCCCTGCGCCCGGGGTGCGGAGGCGAGTCGCCCACGGGTGTATGTACCCCTCGACCGTCGGCGCCGGAGTGCTCGCAAGCAGACCTCGCTCTGGGTTTTCCCGGCGCTGGGAAAAGGGCGCGCGGGCCGCGCCCGGGGTGCGGACGCGAGTGCCACGGGTGTACGTACCCCCCGCCGCGATCGAGCGGCCCCGTCTTTGAGCTCCAGCTAGGCTCCTGAATCCCTCGGTTCCTGAATCCGGGTTAGACCGTGACTAGCTCGCGGGCCGCGCTAGAACATCCCCCCAACCTAGTCTCGAGAACGTCCTCGCACGGCCTACGTTTAGGGTCATTCACATGACGATCGTGGCGTGCGTCAAGGTGCGCGACGGCCTAGTCCTCGGCACCGACAGCATGACTCAGATCTGGGGCAGTTCTGACGCCGGACCGCAGCTGTGGAAGCACTACACGAATGCCCGCAAGCTCTTTCAGCTTCGGGATTTTCCTATCGGCGTAATGACCTATGGAGTGGGCAACATAGGCAACCGATCAATCGAGGGCATCGTCTACGACTTCGGAAAGACGGTGAGTGGGAGTCCCACGGTGGGCGAGACGGCTCAAGGACTCTTCGCGTACATCAGCACGCTTCACGAGAACGCATTCGGAGAAGCCGATCAGGGGAAGCGTCCGGCTCTCGGGATGTTCGTGGCTGGCTACTCAGACGGCTCGGTTTTCCCGGATCAATACGAGTTCGTTGTGCCGCGCGATGATGCTCCCGTCGCAGTGACCCCGGATGTGGAGTTGTCTGGGGCGGTCTGGCGCGGTGTTGATGCCCCGTACACACGTCTTGCGGTCGGCATCGATCCGAATCTGATCCCGGATCTGAGCGACAAGGGCTTCACCCCAGATGAGATCCAAGCGCTCCTCGAGAGAGCGCGAATGACCGTGGTGTTCGACGGAATGCCCCTCCAGGACGCGATCAACTACTGCGTCTACATCCTGGATACGACGATCGGTTGGTCGACCTTTGAATGGGGAGCTCAGGCATGCGGGCGCCCGTTGCAGATCGCCACAATCCTTGAGGACAGTGGCTTTCGGTGGGTCTCACGCCCAGATTTGAGCCTTCCGGCATGATTTGCCGATATGAGCTTGGCAATGGACTCACTCAGTAAGAACACTGAAGAGACACGCCGATGGGCGCGGACGGACAGACAGGCGCCCCCCGCGGAGGCCCCGCCCAAGCCAGCATCAGAGGAAGAGGCCGCAGAACGCTCTCGCGAATCGGACAGACTCAGTAGGCAATTCGACCACGCGCCGCGGCCGTCCGAGTCGGACGACCGCGATTCTCCTCCCGCGTCCTGAGCGCGTTTCATCGCCTGGCGCCAGCGTTCGCCAGTGCGCGATTTCGGCGACGAGCGGGGGGCTCCTGCCACTGGCCGTCAGCGGCGTCCGCGTTGAAGTGCCCGGGATGGAGGGGCACCTCGCGCTACTGAGCTGGATCCTGCAAACCCGCTGAGCTCCCGCACGTTCTTCAGCCCGGGACGTCGTCGTTCCACGATGCCGATGAGATTGGGCGCGGAGTCGCGTCGCTTGCCTCCGGCCGTCCGCCCTGGAGGTGGGCTAGGCGTCAGGGATGGCGGCCGACCGCGTGCATTACGCGGCCGAGTCCGGTTGCGCCACCCCCATTGAAGCTCCCAAAAGTGGGAGTCTTACGAGCGGGCCTGCGCCCGGGGGTGGAGGCGAGGATTCACCACGGAGGCATGTACCCCCGACCGTTCAAGTCTCTAGCTCGGAACTCCTCGACCCCCTCGGCCGTTTCCCCGACATGATCTCGCGGCTGCTGCGAGCGGCTGTGGCGGCGTCGCTCGCAGGGCTGGTGCTGACACTCTCCGCGGCCGCGGCGCCCGGGGATCTCGATCCGAGCTTCTCCGGCAACGGGTGGCTGCGCACGTACGAGCTTCGGGGCGAGTCCGCCCCATACCGGCCGCAGGGTGCCGAGGACGTAGAGATCCAGCCTGACGGGAAGATCGTGGCCGTCGGCGACATGATGGGTGGGGACTCGTACTCGGCCTTCGGCGTCTTCCGCTACACGCCGGGCGGTGAGCTCGACAGCTCCTTCGGCCGGGGAGGCTGGACGGCGACCGAGGTCGGCACCTTCGAGCACGCCCACGCCCTCGCCCTCCAGCGCGACGGCAAGATCGTCCTCGCCGGAGAGGCCGACTGCTTCTTTGGGTGCTTCGGGCTCGTCCGCTACAAGCCGAACGGCGCACTCGACCCGAGCTTTGGCGAAGGAGGCGTCGTGCGGACGGCGTTTCCTCGCCTCTGCGGATGCCACTACATGGCCGTGGAGGTCCAGCCGGATGGCCGCATCGTCGCCGCCGGCCGGGTCTACAACCGGTTCGGCCAGGTGTTTGCGGTCGCTCGCTACCTCCCGGACGGCCGGCTCGACCGCACGTTCTCCGGCGACGGCTTCGTCTCGATCTCCTTCGGCAACAGCTATGAGGGCGTTGAGGCCCTCGCCCTGCAGCCCGACGGCAAGATCCTCGTCGCCGGCGGCGGGGGCAGAGACTACGACTTTGCGCTTGCTCGCTTTCGAGCGAACGGCACGCTCGACCGCACCTTCTCTCGCAACGGGCTCGTGACCGTGAGCTTCGGCCGAGGCCGGTGGGACGCCGCTCACGCTCTGGCGCTCCAGCGAGACGGCCGGATCGTCGCCGCAGGCGGATCGAGCGCGGGCCAGATCGGCCCGTCGCGGATCGCCCTGCTCCGCCTGACCAGGAAGGGCGCTCTCGACCGCAGCTTCGGAGCCGGCGGCCGTCGGCTGACGAAGCCCGTGCCCTTCGGCGGCTACGCGAAAGCAGTGCTGGTGCTGCCCGACGGCCGGATTCTCGTGGCGGGACTCGCATTCGAGGCACGCGATGGGATCAGCTCGGACTGGGCTCTGGCCCGGTACACCTCCACAGGCAGGCTCGACCGCTCCTTCGGCGGCGATGGGATCGTGATCAGTAGCTTCGGCACGGGCGCCGACTGGGCCGGCGCACTGGCCCTGCAGGCGGACGGCAAGATCATCGCCGCCGGCGAGATCTATAGGGATCAAGCGGTAGCGCGGTACCTCACTCACTGAGTGGCGCAGCCAGAGCTTGTCCGTGTTGGGTTGAAGCATTCGCCGCCCGGCTCGCTTTGTCCGCCGCGGCTCAGGAAGCCTCTTGAGGCCTGGCTCACGCTCGTCTCGGCGAGCGATCCCGCTTTCGTAACGCACGACCTGACCGCGTCAGACGTCAGGGATTGCGCTGCGCGCTGTGATGGAATAACCCGCTTGCGGTGCGAACAGCGCTTCTGACCCTCTCGTTCGCGACGCTCTTGGCGATCCCGGCGAGCGCGGCGACGCCTCAGCTGCGCTGGGTAGCGCACGGCCCTCTAGGTGGGACGATCGGCACGCTGGAGGTCGATCCCAGGTCTCCTTCGACGATCTACGCGGGCACGATCGGCGCCGGTGTCTACAAGAGCGTCGACGGCGGCCGCACCTGGTCGCGTCGGAGCAACGGGTTGCCGCGAGACAGCTTCATCACCGGGCTCGAGCTCGCGCCCTCCGACCCCGCCACGCTCTACCTCAAGCACAACAACACCAACCGCCTCTACGTGAGCACGAACGGAGGTGGAAGCTGGCGGCCGCTCCCCAGCGTGGACGCCGCCTTCACGCACCTCGTGGTCCATCCCACGCAGGCGCGGACGCTCTATCTTCCGAGCTCCGACGGGCTGTTGCGAAGCGTCGACGGCGGCGCGAGCTGGACCCGCCTGCCCGGCCTGCATCAGCCGCACAGCCTGGCGATCTCACCCAGCCAACCGAACGTGATGTACGCCGAGGACGGAGGCGGTGTCATGCGAAGCGTCGACGCGGGAGCGACCTGGGCCGAAAGGTCCGCACGGCCTACCGGTTATGACGTTTTCACCGTCGATGCGCGTGACCCCGCCACGGTCTACGTCTCGGCCCCCGGTGACGGCCTCTTCAAGTCGAGCGACGGCGGAGCCACTTGGAGGCTCCTCAAGGCCCAGAGCGGTACTTCCAGCCTCGACAATTTCGCAATCGACCCGCGTGATCCCCGCCGTCTCTACGTGGCCGCGGGAAACGTCGGCGTCTTCCGCTCGAGCGACGGCGGCTCGAGCTGGAAACGGATCACGACCGGGCTCCCGCGCGAGTACGTGGGCGACCTGGAGCTCGACCCCAGGGACGGATCACCGGTCTACATCGGTCTCTCGCACCGCGGCTTCTACCGAAGCACCGACGGCGGTCTGCATTGGTCGGCATCGAATCGCGGACTTGTGGCGACCGGCATCCCCACGCTTGCCGCCGACCCGTCGGCGCCGAGGACGGCCTACGCTGCACCCTGGCGCGGGGGGAGTGTGGAGAACGACCGACGGCGGCAGGCATTGGTCGCCCCGCGGCCTGGCGGGGAGGATCGTGTTCGGGCTTGCCTTCGACTCCGGCAACCCGCGCAGGATCTTCGCGGCGGCCGACAACGGAGTGTTCCGGACCACGAATGGCGGGCAGACGTGGCGCAAGGTGTTCAGCGTCCCGGATCGCGGCATGGAAGCGGTCGCTCTCGCTCCGTCGGCGCCCCGGATCGCCTACGCCGCCACGGGCGAGCGCGGCACCTTCCGCTCTGTCGACGGCGGAGCGACGTGGAAGGAGACGAATCTTCCGGAGATCACGAGGGTCGCGTCGTTCGCGGTGCACCCGCGGCGGCCGAACACGGTCTGGTTCGGGACGGCGACGGAGACGATCCTGAAGTCGACGGACGGCGGCCGGACGTGGACACGGCCGAGCCATCACCTCGCGACCTGGGGCGAGATCCGACAGATCGTGCTCGACCCCCGCAACCCCCGCATCCTCTACGCGGCGGCCTCACAGGGCGGTGTCATAAAGAGCACGGACGGCGGCGCGAGCTGGGAGGACGCAAACGGCGGCATCGCCCGCACCCCCTTCGGGCCCCTGCCGATCTACGGCGTTGCGATCGACCGGCGGCGACCGCGCGTCCTCTACGCGGGCGGCTGGTTCGGGGATGGAGTGGGCGGCCATGTCTATCGCAGCACGAACGGCGCTCGAAGCTGGACCGACATCACCGACGGGATGACGACCTCCTGGACCTGGTCTCTCGCGCTCAGCTCCGCCGGGACGACGCTCTACGCGGGCACGACCGCGTACGGGGTCGAAGACGGAGGCGGCGTCTTCACGACTCGCGTGCGGTAGCGGCCTTGAAAAGCGGGCGAGACTCGGGGCCGGTCCAGCAATGTTCGCTTGCGAGGAGGCCGGGGTCGGACTCGACCGGTCTTGCGCTGACTTACTCGCCGATCTCGTCGCCCCCGCCGCCGCCCCCGCAGCCGGCCACCGCCTCCGCCACCGGCACCAGCAGCGCCTCCGCCACTGCCTCCGGAGCCGCCGCCGGGAACGGTACGACCGCGCGGCGCGCGCGTCAGTCTCGTCGTCGGTCGGCGCTAACCCTGCCCGAGGGAGGATCGACCCAGGCTGCAGGCCGACGAGTCGCTTCTAGTCGACCTCGCGCGTGAGCGCATTCAGACGCTCCACTGTCTCCCGCGCCTCGACCTGCCGCTCGAGCTTCAGGAGCAGCGCAATCTCTCTTAGCGAAGGGAGGTCGCTTGCGCGCGCGAGCCGCCGTCGATGACGGTTGAGCAGCTCCCGGCTCGAAGGCAGTTCTGGCTCGTCTGCCAGGGCGGCTTCGTCGGCCATGGCGGGAGCGCGCTCGCCAGGAAGGTCGCGCCTCGGCGCTGAGTCCGGGCGGCGAAGGATGCGCTCGACACGCCCTCGGTAGCGGGCATCGCCGAACACGACCTCAGCGATCTTCCGCTCGCTCACTGCCTCGGCAGCGAGCGAGCGAACCTGCTCGACCTGCGCAGGCGTGGCGGCTCGGGGTCGTCCTCCGCGTGACATCGGTCATGACTGTGGCTCGAAACTCAAGAAAAAGCGAGGCTATTTCGCGGTCCGGGGCGGAAGGCGGGAAGGGGTGGGCGACGCTGCGGCGCCAAAAAGAGACGCCTTCTCTTCGGAGGAGCCCTTCCGTAACCTTCGATTGTGCCAAGCTGGGCGATCTCTCTCCTCAGCGTCGTCGTCGGCGGTGTACTCGCGTACGCCGGCTCGCTCCATCTTCAACGTCTGCGTAATCGAGAAGAGGCGCAGCGCGCGCGCCGCGAGGCGCTTGGAATGTTCTTCTCGCGTCTCGCGATCGTGGTCGGCGTCGTCCGCCAGTGGCCAGCAGACCCGGAGCCAACACCGCTTGAGCGGATGCGCGAGCTCATCGTCGGGCGGAGCGAACGGCTGAGGCTGCGCGACTGGATCCGTGCGCAAGAGCGGACGCGGCAGATCTTTGGGGAGAACTTCTATGAGCCGCTCTTCCTCTTCCTTGAAGCCTATGGGCGTTTGCGGCTTATGCCGCTAGACACGCGGGTGCGCGCGACGATCGATCGGGCCGTCGATTACGTCGAGCGCCTCGCAGCATTACGGACGGACGAGGTGAAGCGCGAGTGGGAGGCGGTCCGCGCGGCGTTCCTCGAAGCCGTTGAGGCGAGCGGGGACGCACCGGCGCTCGAGGGCGTCGAGGAGCGGCTTCTCGGTCGGAAGGAGTAGACGATTCCGCTCGGCGCGCGGGGCTGTGACGCTCGCCCCAAATGACCGGGCCGAACGCGATCTGTCCTGGCTGGATGATTCGCACGCGAGCCCGGCGCGGGGTCGTAGCACGAGATAGCTGACGAATCGACGCCCCGTCGCGCTCGCGAGTGGCCTCGTGCAGGTCGTCTCGCCTGGCACGCTCCTAGTGTGGGCCGCGTCCTCGCCCAGAGCCCATGGGCTCCGCACGAAGCTTCGCCGCGGCGGCCGCATCAACCTCGTCGTCGGCCGCAGGTGACTACGAGCTAACTGGGCGCGCGCGTGAGCGCGCGCAGTTGCTCGAACGTCTCCTGCGCCTCGAGCTCCCGCTCGAGCCGACGATGACAACAGGCCTTGCCGGACCCCGACCAAAAGTTGACAACAGACCTCGACTTTGGGATAATCCGCCTCAGCGTCGAAGGAGATTTGCGGTGGTTCTGCTACCGGCAACTCGCTGCGGCGGCGGCTCTCTCGCTCGCAGGGGTGTCGGCAGGATATCGACGTTCGCGACAGTCAGTCCGAGCCGCAACGATGGCAGCGCTCGTCGCCATCACGGTGACGCGCGGCTCTCGGATAGGACCGGCTTCGTCCGGGCAGTCGGAAGCCCCGCGTTCGTTGGGGGCATCGTCGGGCTCGTCCGTCTAGGTTTCTTGACGGGCGCCGCGGCCCTCTATGGCTTGTTCGCGCTCTTCCTCGTATTGGGCATCCGATGGCACGTGCCTGTCAGCTCGCGCGGCTGCACTGGCGCTTCCGAGGCTCCTCCCACTCTCATCCAGCCATCTCGCGTGGGACTCGGATGATGGACGAACTCCGTATCGTCACCGGCGTCGCTGTCGCGTTCGTTTTCTTCGCGAGCGCCTGCCTCAAGCTATCGAGTCCACTTGCTGTCGAGCCGCTCTTGCGGGCGACTGGACTTACTCGCGCGTCGCCGCGGTTCGTCTCACTTCTCGTTGCCGGCGCCGAGTTGCTGTGCGCAGGCGCGATTTTCGCTGCTCCAAGGTGGGGTCTGCTTGCGGGCGCTGGTCTGCTCGCAACATTCTCCCTAGTCGTCGCCGTCGCGCTGCATGCCGGCTCTCGGCCGCGATGCGGCTGCCTCGGAGACTTGAGCGTCGCACCAACCGGACCCGTTCACCTCGCACGCAACATTCTCCTCCTAGCTGCCATTGCGATCGCACTGACCGGGCCTGACGATCGCCCGCTCGCGGCGCTGCCTGCCGCCGGCATATTGGCATTCCTCGTCCTCGTTGCTCCCGAGGCAGTGGAGGCGTTTCGGGAGTTCCGGGCCGCCGTGCGTGAGGAGGTTCGGCTGATCTTCGAGATGGAGAGCGCAACATGAGTTTCTTTACGCTGAGCTACATCCTCCTTTGGGTGCTCATTGCTTTCGAATCGCTGGTGCTGGTGCTGGTTCTCCGCGAACTCGGAGTCCTCTATCTCGGTCGGCGTGAAGCGTTCGAACGTGACGGTCCCGATGAGGGCAAGCCCTTGCCCGATCTGCGAGCTGTCGGACGTGATGACTCGGCTCGTACGCTTGTGGATCTCCCGGGTGAATATCGCGCACTCGTCTTCGGTGCAAAGAACTGCACGCTCTGTGGTCCGGTGATGGAAAAATTCGCTCGCTGGTCGTCAAGGGTCGACGGGCTGGCGGCCGTCATGCTGGTCGAGGGTCCCACGAAGATCTCCGCGAACGGCAATGCGTTTGCGACCGAGGCAAACGCTTCACAAGTCTGGTGGCTTGGCGAGGGAGAGATGTTCAAGAACTTTGGCGTCCGCGTTAGCCCGTTCGCCGTGATGGTGGACGCCGAAGGAACCGTCGTAGCGAAAGGGCTCGTGAATCATCACGGCGACATCAAGCGCCTCATTCGGGCCGCGCAAGACAGCCGTCGACGGCGAGCGTCCACAAGGCAAGCTGGCAAGGGACTTCCTGTGGCAGGAAAGGCGCGGAGATGAACGGTCGAGAACACACAAAGGGAGGGAGTTTGAGATGAGTCTCGCCGACTTGAGAAAAGTGCCACGCCGCGACTCAACATTGCTCGGCCGAGCTGCCGAGACCGTCGCCCGCACCGTCGACCGCAAGTCGTTTATCAAGAAGGCACTTCTTGCCGGTGTAACGGTCACGTACCTCGACAAGCTGGCCTCGCCTGCGATGGCGGCCGATTCTCCGGTCTACATCGACTACGGGCCAAGCCCTCTCACGGAAAGGCTTAACGTCGCGGCGATGGGTTGCTGCTCCGGCAGCAGCGCCTGTTACGTCTACGGAAATCCCGCATGCGGATGCGAACTTGGCTGCTGCTATCAGCCAGCCCATTCAGGCAACAAGTGCGTGAGGCGCTACTGCAACGGCGGCCCAGCATACTGCTGGATGTGCAACGAAAACACCTACGTCTGCTGTGACTGGTACTGCTACGGAACTCCCTGCCACTGCGGATCGCAGTGCTCGTGGAACGAGTGCGGAACCGGCTTTTGCTAATGAGGCCACTAGCGTGGCCTTGGCGCGAGCCAGTTCAGCTCGAAAGGAGCGAGAGACGGAGATATGATAGTTGACTTTTTTCCGCTTGGGTTGCTCGCGGTTCTAGCCGCGTGGGTGAAGCTCGATAGCGGCTGAGGCGTCAGCATGACGCACGTCATTGGCAGTCCGGTCTGGGCTGCGGGCAAACGGATCCAAGCAGTCGGAAGCTTCGGACTCTTCGCGCTCTGCGCGATGGTCGGAGGCTTAGGGGCAGGCAGCTTCCTCGGAGCGCTCCTTTCACACTACGAGTCTGCGTGGGTCGTATTCGCGGCCATCTCGCTGAGCCTTCTTGCACGCGATTGGTTCCGGTTACGGATTCCTCTTCCTCAGGTGCGCCTGCAAGTACCCGAGGGACTCAAGGGGCGGCGTCCCGCAGGCCCGATCGTCTACGGCCTGATACTCGGCGCTGGCATTCTCACGTACCTGCCATCCGCTGTCGTCTACATCTATGTGGTCGCGCTCCTTCTCCTTGCGACGCCGCTGACGGGTGCTCTCGCTGGTGCAGTCTTCGGTGCCTCCTACGCTGTCGCGGTCTTGATTCTCAGCGCCAGAACGCGAGTTCTGACTCCGGTCGCCCAGGCGGGAAGCGTGAAGCGCTTGTTCGCCTCGAGCCGGAAGCCCGCCTTGGTGACCGCGGGCACACTCGTCTCGCTCATCGTCATTTTGGCATCACCGCTCTAGGCGATGGCGCCTAGCGCTCAGCGCCGTTCGCTGGGCATGCGACGGCCACTCCCAACTTGAGGTAGAGGTGGGGATGCCGCGGACGCAAGTCGCTTTGATCGCAGGGGCCTCGGGGGCGGCGATCGCGGTCATGGCAGCGTGGATCCTCTGGGACGCGCCCGGCAAGGAGGGGAGCAGGGCGTTCATCTCGACGCCGCAGTTCCTCCTCTGGCTCCTGCTCCTCTGCGCGCAGGCAGTCGTCTGGGTGCTCGGCTTCTTCATGGCAGGCGCGATCGTTCGCGGCCGCTTCCGCGCGCTGCAGGCGGCAGGGGCTCTCTCGGCCCGTCTGGCCGCACAGATCGTCGCTGCCGCGGTTGTGCTTCTTGCCCTGGCGGCTATCTCCGTCTCCAAGGTCGGCCACCGGATCGGCATCCCGAAGGAGATCGCACGCTCGGGGCTCGGTGATCCGAGGTCGCCGCTAACACACCAGGGCCTGAAGCTGCCGCCCGTCCTGGTCGTCGGAATGCTCGTCGGCCTGCTCGCGATCGGGGGCATGTGGCTCGTGTCGCTCGCCTTCGAGCGACTCGCGACGAAGCCGCCTTTGCGCGCAGGCTCGATCGATCTCTTCCTTGCTCTCCGAGACGAGCTGAACACGTTGCTCGCGATCGCGGCCGTGATCGTCGGACTCGGCGCTCTCGCCACCGGCGCCCTCCGCGAGGCGGTGCTCGCGGCGAACGACGAGAAGGTCTATCGCGACAGCGCCGTGACCTGCCTCACGCGCTACCTCAATGAGCCGCCTGAGGAGGTGCTGAGGAACTTCGACGACTTGACCAAGGCGCACCCCGACTGCATCAAGCTCAAGTTCGCGCGCGAGTACGTGTTCGAGTACGGCCTCTTCTTCACCGGTCTCCTGGCGATTGCCTACGCCCCGAGCTTCCTCGCCATGCGCCGAGCGGGCGTGCGGCTGCGGAACAAGGCCTACCCGATGCTCGCTCCGGGCGACGCGAAGTTCTTCGACCGGCTCGAAGAGCGGCGGCGTCTGGACGAGTTCCTGCAGACGAACCTGTCGGCCAATGCGAACTTCAAGGCAGGTGTGGCCATTCTGACGCCACTCGCGGGGAGCCTCGTTTCGCTTCTCCTGCCGACCTAGTCTGCGGCCGCCGAGTCAGTGGCCAAAGCCGTGCAGGTGAGCGTGACCCGCGCCTGCAGATCAGAGCGATCCTCTCGCCTTGGAAGACGCCATCGAAGCGCCGTTGGACTTCCGGGTCGCGATCGTGGATGCGGCAGGGGAGCTGCTGCTCGACGATCATCCGCGTTCTTAGACGTCTCCGATCGAGACGAGCGCGAACTCCTGGGGCCGCGGGCGACGTTCGATCCCACGACGTCGACCTCCAATCGGAAACCTGGCTAGCGCGGAGGCTGAGCCTGAACGGCGACGGCCCTCTTGAGGACGCTGAGCGCCTCGTCCTTCTGGCCGTCGGCTTCGAGCAACGCTGCGAGCTTCTGGTAGACGTCGAGCACGTAGCGGCGCGGCCCGCCCTCGAGCATCTGCGCGGCGAGTTCGTACAGCTCCCGGGCCTTCGTCCGGTCTCCGAGCTGCTCGAAGACCTCAGCGACGAGCGCATAGCCCCGGCCCGCGTCCTCGGGCATGGCGTCTGACAGGAGGCCGGACGCCTCCATCGCAAGCCCGCCTGCCTCCTCGTGGTTTCCGAGCTGGATCAACGCGCGCGCCTCTTCGAGCTTGAACAACGCCCGATCGAGGACGTTGCCGCTGTCGCCGAGCAGCCCGAGCCCCTGTTGCAACAGCTCGAGCGCGACCTCGGGCCTGTTGAGGTCGAGCTCGATGTGCGCGAGGAGCTGGTGCGCCTGAGCCGCGTAGTACGTGTGCTCCGTCAGCTCGAGGAGGTTGAGCGCCTTTCGCGCATAGCGGGCCGCCCGGATCGGGTCCTCCTGGGCTGAGTAGAGCCGGGAATGTGACCAGTAGAGTCGGGCGCGGAAGACCGGATCGCTCGAGTCGGGCGCCGACGCGACGGACTTCTCGAGCAGCTGCTTCGCCACTGCGAAGTCGTTGCGGTCGATGTAAGCGTTCGCGAGCAGGACGGCGAAGCGCACGGTCTCGACCGGGTCCTTGCGCTCCTCCGCCGTCGCGAGCGAGCTCCTGAAGATCTCGACCGCCGGCTCGAGCTCGTCGAGCGCCGCGTACGCCCGGCCGAGGGTCTCGGCCGAGGCGGGACTGTCCGCGGAGTTCGTCCCCCAGAGGGTGCGCGCTTCTTCGAGTCGTTCGATCGCCTCGCGGGGCCTTCCCTCGCGGAAGGCGAGCTGCCCGAGCCCGGCGAGCGCTCGGGCGCGCTCCTCGCGAGTCTCCGCGGCTTCGAGAGCTGCTGCGTATCGCTGGGCGGCGAGCTCTCGCTCGTCGAGCCGGAGGGCGATCTCTGCCTCGACGAGACCCATCTGCCCGGCGTCGCGCTCGCTCCCGGTGGCGAGGTAGTCCTCGCTGACCCCGAGCCGCTTCCCCATCTCGCGCAGCAACTGGAGCGAGGGGATTCGGTCGCCGGCCTCGATACGCGAGATGTATGCGGGGGAGCAGCCTGGGAAGGAGAGCTGGCGCTGGCTCAGGCCGGCACGCTCGCGGGCCTCCCGAAGACGGCGGCCGACCGCGTGCGGATCATCGACATGGGTTGACTTGCGTCGGGGCGACTAAACCTTCCTTCCCCATATACTAAGGCCTCCTCGGGCCCGGGGCCTACCAAGTGCAACGCCGACTTAAAGGAGGTCCCGGTGAAGATCCGCTTGCTGCTGCTCGGTGCCGTGCTGGCACTGCTGGCGGTATTCGCGGCAACCGGCCCGATCTGGCCGTAGCCCGACGTACCGCGCGGGGTGGCGGGGTGATCCCGTCACCCCGGCTTTCGGTACCGCTGGCTCACTCCACGGGAGATGCCGTGCGACACCGTCGGCGCCACGATTACTTTCGTCACGACCGGTCGTCGTCGCCATCATCATCTCAGCGGCCACTGCCCGGACCCGAACTGCCGCAGGGCCTCACCTCGCCCCCGAGCCTTAGGCCCACGAGCAGGCCCTCGACAGAGGCGAGTACCTCCGGCTCTTGGGTGTCTCGGCGTCCTCGTCGGCGTGGCGCTGGCCACGACCCGCCGAGCCCAAGGAGGTGAGTCAACCGCCACCCCAACCGCCACCCGCCTCCTTCGAAGGCCCAGCTGGCGGGCACGACGCTCCAATTTTGGGCGCGGCGCCACGGCTCGCTTGACAGCGGTCCCGAGCAGTGTCATGCTCGTGTTGCCGACAGGAGGCAGCGCATGCGCGTAGTTCGCGGCGCAGCTGCGGTGAGCGGTCGAGACGGTTGTCCGCGCGCACCGTGTATGGCGGGCAGCAGTCGCAAAAGAGGCGCGGCCCCTTGTCGACGGTAGGTCGCCCGGAACGCGGGATTCCGCATGAGCCTCGCGTGCGGCCGGGCGGAAGCGTCTAGGAGAGGAGAGCGAGATGGCGGAGAGACGCTCCGTGATCATCACGTTCAAGCCCAAGGACAAGCGTCCGGAAAAGAAGAAGGACAAGCTCGAGATCGCGACGGCCGCGATCAAGTCGCCGGTCACCTTCCTTGAGGCGGGGGCAATGCCGCGCGAGGCGGCGCTCCCTGTCGAGGTGCCCGAGGAGATGATTGGCTACGACGTCAACGAGTACGAGGCGCCGATCGTGATGGCGTCGCTGACGGATCCCGAGATCGCGGCCCTCAAGAAGAACGGGAACGTCGCCACCGTCGAGGACGACGGCCCCTGCTACGCCCTCGGCGGGGAGGCGCGAGAAGGGCTGGCGGTGGAGGGGCAGCCCTCGCCGCTTGCGGAGACGATCCCGGCGGGCATCGCCCAGGTCAAGGCCCCGGCGGCGTGGGACTGCTCGCGGGGGAAGGTTATTAAGGTGGCGGTGCTCGACACCGGCATCTTCGGCGCGCACCCCGACCTGGCGCCGAACTACAAAGGCGGCATCAGCTTCGTGCCCGGAGAGAGCAGCCCGGTGGACTTCAACAGTCACGGCACCCACTGCGCCGGCACGATCGCGGCCGCGATCAACGGGGTCGGCGTCGTCGGCGTCGCCCCGGCCGCGTACCTGTACGCGGTCAAGGTGCTCTCCCGGAGCGGGAGCGGGAGCTGGAGCTACCTGATCGCCGGAATCGACTGGTGTATCAAGAACCGCATGCGGGTCCTCAGCATGAGCCTTGGCGGCTCGGCGGCTCCTAGCGCGCTTGAGGCGATGTGCAACGCGGCATGGAGCAGGGGCCTCCTGCTCGTCGCTGCCGCCGGCAATGCCGGCCCCGGCATGGGGACCGTCGGCTTCCCAGCAAAGTACGGCTCGGTCGTCGCCGTTTCGGCGATCGACAGCGCCAACCTCATCGCCGGCTTCAGCAGCCGCGGGCCCGAGGTTGAGCTGTGTGCCCCGGGCGTCAACGTCCTCTCGACACTTCCCGGGGGCGGCTACGGGACGAAGAGCGGGACGAGCATGGCTTGCCCGCACGTCAGCGGGGCGGCCGCGCTCGCCTGGGGGGGCCACCGCTACTCGAACAACGTGACCATCCGCCGGCTGCTCGCATGGACGGCGGACAATCTCGGGATCCCCGGGCGCGATCCACTCTACGGCTACGGCCGCGTCGACGCCGAGCAGGCCGCGTGCGACCTTGTCGGCCCGCCGGCAATCCCAGGGATCCCATAGACCCCAGCGGACTCAGCCGAACCGCCTCCTCGCCCCGCGTCGCCGCCGCGCCGGGCGAGGAGCCGGCGAGCCCGGACGGAGTCCTCGAGGGCTCGCTCGAGGTGAAGCTCTTCCCCTTGGTGCCCGGCGTGATCCTGCCCACGCCCGCCCCTGCGAGGACGCGCGCGCGGATCCCGCCCGACTATGGCGTGCAGGAACAGTGCCTCCCGTTTACGGCGGCGAGCGCGCTCGGTTTCCTGATCGGGTCGCCGCTCTCGTTCGGCCTCTGCCCGCCCGAGCAGGTTCCGGCAGGCTGTCATGCGTTCCGCTCCCCGCTCGACACGGGCGACCGAGACGGCGCCTTCGCGGACGAGCGCCTGTTCTACGTGCGGGACGATCCCGCCTGCGGCTTCTCGGGGAACGCCTTCACGCTCGACGAAATCCCGATCCGAGGCCGCGGCGGCAGCGCGACGCTCCGGCCCGTGCAGGCGGGCCTCAGCTTCTTCGACCGCGAGGACCAGGCCGAACTCTTCAAGCTCCATCTTCCGTACATCTGGCACACGCCGCCTGATGTCGACTGCCTGTTCTTACCGCCCCTGAACCGAGAGCTAGGCGGGCTGACCGTCCTCGCCGGGCTGGTGGAGACGGACTGGTACGCTCATCCCGTCAACCTCGTCCTGCGTGCGCCGCCGCCCGGAGGCTCAGTCCACGTCTCGGCAGGCGATCCGGTCGCGCAAGCCGTCTTCGTCTCGCGCTCGCACCGCCGTCCGGCACTCGAGACGCTCCCGCCCCACGCGCGCGCAGCCCGCGACCTCAAAGCCGCGCTCGCCGAGTGGTACCGCCAGCACGCTCGCGACCGAAGCGCCTACAAGAGGCTCGCGCGCAGCCGCCAGGGCCGGGACGCCTTGGGGAAGAGCGCCTCAGACTGAGGCGCTCTCGAACGCCTCAGAGCGCGTGGACCTCACCGTCATACTCAACCTTCTCGACCTGCTCAACTTCGGCGAGCTCGCGGACCTCAGTGGCCGTGAGCGTGCCGGAGACTGCAGGGACGTTCTCGAAGACGCGCTGCACCTTGAGTCCCTTCCGCGCCAGCGTCTCGACGTCTGAACCCGCCGTGATCGTCACGATCACAGGGATCTCCTTCTCCGGTGCCTCAGCGTAGGCTTCCTCAAGCATCCTGGCAAACACCTCGCTGATCTTCGCGCTCACGAACGCTCCTTTTCGGTTCACTTCCAGATTATATTCCGGGGGCTGAGCGCGAAAGAGCGTTCGAAGCCATCAGCCTTCCACGAGAGCCAGGGCAGGCGCAGGAACTCTCTCGGGGACTTGTCCATTGCACGCGAACCGCGTACTGTCTACTCCAGACAACGCCGCCATGCCGTTCCTCCTCATCAAGGGGTCCTTCCATCTGATCGGCCAGTCGCCGCAGGGGAAACCGACCGGCTTTCAGCCTGACGGCGACTCGATGCAGTTCAAGCCGGACAACCCGACGCTGCTCGATCGACTCGAGCGAGTCGACAAGCCTTACCTGCTGACCTCGATCGGCTCGACCCAGCTGCGCTTCGAGGGCATTGACGCCCTCGAGCTTCACTTCGAGGGTCACCATCAGCCACGCCCCCTTGCCGATGACTCCCGTGACTACCTGACCGGGCTGCTCAACATGAACCCGGTCACGTACAGGCCCCCGGACAACCTGACCGTCAAGCCGCCAGCCGCTCACGACGGAACCCGTGGCTACATCCTGTCGCGCGCGCTCGAGGCACACGGACGGCCAGTCGCATTCGCCTTCGCCGGCGACCCGGACGGTGCCGATGGGGCGAGGCTGACTCTCAAGGCTGCGCTCCTCAGGAAGAGCTTGAACTTCAAATCGCTCCAGAGCGGAAACTCCTACCCGCTCTTCTACGACAGCCTCTTCGCCAGCCTCCGCGCCACCTTCGCGCAAGCGGCGCAGGCCGCCCGCGCCGCCGGAAAGGGCATCTGGCAAGACGACCGCTCGAACAATGGCCTCGCGGCGGCCAACGAGAGCGACCTCGAGGTGCGCGGCGTCGTCTACCCGAAGCTCTTTCGCCGGCTGACGAGTTATTTCGACGGGGGCGGCGCCGGTCTTGCCGGCTTCTTGCCTTGGCTCGCGAAGACCAAGGAGCAGGTGCTCGACCTGTCAACCGGCAACTTCACGCATTTCGACAACCTGCTCAGCGTCAAGAGCGGCAAGATCCGCCTCACGCTCGAGCCGGAGCACCTCGTCTTCGTCAGCGCGAAGACAACGAACACGGCCGTCGCCCCCTGGGTAGGCATTAGGAGCCTCTACTAATGCTTGGTCGACAGACCATCCGGCCATGACGCAAACCCCTCGCGAGACAGAGTTTTCCACCTCGCAGCGCAAAAGAGTACGCCGATACTTGCTCCGTATTGGGACTTGGCCTCGGCTCCACCGCGATTGGCCTGGTCATTGCCGCTTCGATCGCGAATGGTTCGTCCTTCGGAGCGCCGAGGTCGCCGGCACTGATGGTCGCCGCCGGCATCGCCACCGGCCCCGCGGCGGCGAGCCTCAGCGTGGCGCCTCAAGCCAACTGCCCAAGGCGGAGCGTTCTCATCGGCTCGCAATGCAATAGGGGGCTCCAAACACACCTCATTCGCTTCCGCTGCCCGCCCGCGAAGGCGACCCCGACGACGACGGGGCCGGGGTAGCCGCGGCAAAGGCGGACAGTGGTGATGAGCTCTGTCAACGGTTGAGTCCGAGTGTCTTGACAGTAGTGCGTCGGCTGGCAGATGATGGCGGTGGTGAGCATCCCGATCGTCAGCGTCACCGTCGAGGGTTGGCGTCTGACGCTGCGGGTGCTGCTCCGGCTCTTGCAGCGCCTGCTTGCCGCCTTGGCGAAACTGTTTCGTCGGCTTCGGCGAGGTCGTGGGGATAAGGGGGAGAGGGACTACCGGGATATCCGTTGTCTAACGCCGCCGCCGCAGATCCGGGCGCGGCCGGACCCGTTCATTTATTCGCAGCAATGGCTCTCCTCGCGGGGGTTTGCGATCACATGGGACAACCCCGATTTCCGGATTATCGATCCGGCTACCGGGGCGGCGGTGGATCGGTTCTCGCTCTTGCCGAACACCGACTACGAGATCGAAGCGAGGATCCACAACGGGAGTTTCATGGCGGCGCTTTCCACCTCGGTCCGATTCCAGGTTCGGGGCTTCGGCGCGGGGACGGCGCTGCTGTCGGACCTGGGTGAGGTGACGCTCGACGTCCCGGCAATGGGAAACGCTCTCGCCCGCGCCGGCTGGCACACGCCGGCGACAGGCGGTCACAACTGCCTGCTCGCGATCATCTCCCACCGGGACGACGCGAACCCGCTGAACAACGTTGGGCAGCACAACACCGATATCGCAGTTCCTGCGAGCCCGGCGCGTCGGATCCGGTTCGCGGTCGGAAACCCCGGTGGCGGTCAGCGCACAGTCGCGCTGGGGATGGATTCGTACCAGCTGCCGGACGATCCGCGCTGCCCTCGGGACTACCGCGAGCGGCACAGTCGGACATACCTTCGTCGCCTGCAAGCCGCGAACGACGTCGGCAAGTTTCCGGTTCCGGATTTCCTGCACGCGCGCCTGAGCGCGGAGCGTCTCGAGCTCGCCGGCGAGGACGAAATCGAGGTGACCCTAGAGTTCGAAGCGCCTCCGCTGGAGGCGAGCCCGCAGCCGGTGAACGTGAACGTCTTCGCCGGCGACGACCTCATCGGCGGGATCACCGCCTACGTGTTCGCGGAGGAGAGGTAATGGCGCGACACACCACCTGTACGACGGTCGCCGGCGTCTGGACTGGAGTTCCAGGCGTTCCGCTGGCGATGGGCATCCTCGGCGTAATCGGGTTGATCGTGGCGCCGGTCTATCTCGCGATCGCCGCGCTCTCGGCGGCGGGGATAACGCCCGCATCGATGGCGATCGCGGCCTCGTTGCTGCAGTTCGCCTGTCTGTTCGCGATCAACCTCCTCCACCAAGTGCGCGACTACTTTTTCGACCACCGCCTGATCTGTTTGGACGGCGAGAGGTGTGCGATCGGGCGCGTGCACACGATGGAGGACAACGGGGACGGGGACAAGTCGATGAACACAGTGCTCGCGCCTGCGACCGACGCCACCCTCCCCGCCGACTACGACACGTTCTTCCAGGTTCAGAATCTCGTGCGAGTCGATCCAGGTCTGGCATCGAGGGGCTTCAACCTCGATCCGCATGCCGCCCGTCGGCCACCATTCGGAAGAGGGCTTCCCTTGTTCCATTGCGAGATCGAGGGAACGTGGCTCGACGAGCTGACGACGGCGACGCTCGCCTGGCTGTGGACGATCTTCGCGCTCGCGGTCGCGGCGCTCGTTGCCGCCGCCGCGGCGACCGCGCTGGGGCCGATCGCGTGGGCGATCTGGATCGCGATTGCGCTTCTTGTGATCTTGGCGATCCTCCTATCACGCCTCTTCGGGTTAGAGGACACGGAGGGAATAGACGCGGGTCCCATTGGGGATGCGACGCCGAGCCCCAGTGGACCAGTGATTACTGACCGAGGCGGGCAAACGATCCGCGTCAACGACCTCGTTGCGCTGATCGGCCGCCACGTCTGCGACATAGGTCACAACCCTCCCTGCTGGGACGAGCTACACACCGTCACTGGGATCGCGAGAGTGCAGCAGTCCGAGTACGACGCGGTGCCGGTGGCGCACGCGCCGGGCGATATCTACGACCGCTATTGCAGTGCTCTGACGGACTTCGTCGCAGGCGTCGGGCACGTAAGACAGCAGCTCGAGGCCGACGGAGACGGTGGCGACGGAGGCGAAGCCGAGTCCGTCCCCTGCCTCGAACACGACCGGATCGGTTGACGCGCAGGTTCATACGCGATGAAAGGAGACAGGTCATGTACACGCTCATTCGCTCCGGGCTCACGCGGGAGACGGCCGTTCAGCAGATCCCGAGCCTCGGCGTCACAATGATCATCGCCGAGCTCTTCTACAAGTTCCACTCCTTCACTCTCGAGTTCCTCGCAGCGCTCGCGACTTGGTTTGTGGTCGACCTCGTCGCCAGCGCAGCCAGACTTGCGACGCGCCGCGCAGCGCTCGCTATGAGGTCGAACGCGCCCTAGCGAGTCGCGGTGATGAGTGAGCCTACGCGCGCTCGGCGCGAGACCACGGCGTTCGTTCCGGCGCTCGTGTGTCGGCAGGAGCCTGAAGCCTGTCGGTGATCTCTTCTAGAGGCTTGATGCCAAACGACGGGCTGTCATCAGCAGCGGCCGGGTGAAAGTTGGCGACGCGGAGTCTTTCGCCGTCAATTGCGCGACGACCGGATGCGGACCGGCGAATCTGCTCAAGGACAAGGACCCTCTGCGGGGGGCAGAGGCCTATCCGCGAAATAGGTCACCGGCTTCGGCGCGACCAAGATCTGAATCTGGCTCCAGCGACCGGGCGCTCCGAAGCTCGGGCCGGCATGACCGATGCGAACGCTCGTGCCGGCGGGTATCCGAACTCGAACGACGCAGCTCGCGCTGTTCTCGAGAGGAAGAGCGAGACCCGCCTGAGCCGAGTTCTGCCTCTGCGGGGACATCGTCGTGACCCATTTGCCGCTCCGCTGGCTGCCCCCTCCATAGACGCGGTATGCAATGCGCGCCTTCTTTAGCTTGCCTTGGCGGTAGCTGTTGAGCCATGGCGTCGTCGTCGGCGGCGGGTACAGCGCACGTTTCTCCTTGGCTACCACCGGCTCGCACGCGTTGACCGCGCCAGCCTTCTGCGCCTCGGCACAGTTCTTTCGGAGCTCGATCAGGTCTCGGTTCCCCTGCGACCAGTCGGCGAGTCCGAAGACGAGGATGATCCCGCCGATCGTCAGCAGCAGCGGGACCGCGGTGAGAACACCCTTGAATGCCTGGTGGGAGCGCCGCTCGAGCACTTCGGCTGCGGCCTCGACGAGGGCGAGCCGGGCAACTCCGTTCAGACGGTCGGCCTCGTCTTGAAGGCGCTTCGCGGCGTCTCCGTGCTCCGCCCGTCGTGCTCGCTGCGCCATCCGCTGTAGGCGCTGGGCGCGAAGCTCGACGCTTCGCAATGTCCTGGCTTCCTGCTCTTGGGCGTACTGATCGAACACGTGATTCCTGAGCTTGCGCTCGACGTTCCCGAAGCCTTTGCGTTTGGCCCAGAACCACTGGGAGAGCCCTTTGGGTGGGCACCAGCCAAAGAGAGGTTTCGCTTCCTCCTGCTCACTTGACATCACAATGCGTCGCTGAGCGCCGAAGAAGCGTGCTGCGAGCCACGCCGCCCCGACGAGAGCGCTCGCGCTGCCAGCAGCAGCGAGCACGGGCAGCCATCCGCTCGAGTCGGCCGGAAGCGGAAAGATCTTATGGACCTGCGTGTAGCCCAGGCCTCCCATGAGCGCCGCGCCGGCTGCGCCGAGTGCCGTGGCGACCCGCTTCAGCAGGTCGCGGATCGCCTGCATTCCTTCGTGCAGCTCATCGACCCCCGGCTTCGGAGCTGCTGCCTCGACTGGCTTTGCGGTTGCTGTGTCCGGCTCGACGTCCAGCCCTAGAAAGCCGCGAAGGCCCCGCCGCACTCGCTCAATCGTGTCCTCGGGCCCGAGTGGCGTCACTGCGACGCGTGCTTTGCCGCGTATCTGCGCAGGACGTCGTCGACCTCCAACCTCAGGTCCAGGTCGTCGTCGTCGCTTGTGTGTAGCGCCTTGCGCGCTGCGCGGAGCAGCTGCGCAGCGCCGATCTTCTTGACGTCGTCCTCGCCCGCGTCCTTCAGCCAGTTCGCTACTTGCTCGGGATCAAGCGTCATGTGCCCGCCAGACCTAGCCTGCGACGCGATTATCCTCCGCATCAGACACTTGTCAACCGCCTAGAACTATCGGGGCTTCGGTGGAGGTGCCACCGATGCTCAAGCACAGACCTCTGCCCAAATGTTTGCCGACCTGACCTGGATCACATTTACGCCGAGGGTCTCGGGGGGTAGGGGGAGGGGGCCTTCGGGGTTGGCTTCGAGTGCGGGGGCGGGTGGCAACCAGATTATTGCGCGCCGGTCTCGCCGTGAGGAGCTCGGCCGTTACGCGCCGGGGCTGTCCAGGCCCTGCGCTGGGCCCACCGACTGGCCTTCGACATCCGCGGGTACTTGCGGAGTCAGGACATCAGCGACTTCGGGCAAAAGCGCCCTTCGCGAAACAGTCAGCTGCGCTGCCAGGCCCTGGCGAATCTCCCAACCAGCGGGTGCTGTCCGTTGGGCTCGTCCCTCTCGAGTCAGATGAGAACTTTTGCCCACCTCGCAGATCTGAGCTGACGTGAGCCAGCGTGAGAATGGCTGAAACAACCTAAGCTTGCGTCACCTCATCTGGCAACAGGCGTCTCATAACCGGAGGTCGCAGCTTCAAATCTTGCCCCCGCTACTCACAAAGGCCCCGGAAACGGGGCCTTTTTACTGCCGGCTCGCCGGTCGACGTACCGAGCGCCGGAAACTAGCGCTGGAGTCGAATACCCAGAGCGCTGCCGCGGTCGTGACCACGGCGCGCAGGAGGCGGTCAAGGCGATCCGGGAGGACGAAAACTACTCACTCCGGGAGCAGACGACGGAGAACGTCGCGAAGAGGGTCAAGTAGGCCCGGGTTGTGTTCGAGTGCCATCTCAGCGATGGTGGACCGTCCTCAGTCATGTCGTACTCGGCCAACGTGAAGGCCCAGAAGAGCCGGTCCAGTACTTCTGCGCCTCGGATGCGGTAGCGGGCGAGCTCACCGTCGACCGGCCACAGCTGCGCCTCGACGGTAAGCCGGTGACCTCTGACAGGCTCGCCGCTCGCTTCGCCGCGTGCTGGCTGCCGGACGAAGTCGTCGTCTACATCGGGCTGTCGAGCCGGCCGCTGCGACGTCGCCTGCGCGAGTACTACGTCACTCCTCTCGGCGCCGGACGTCCTCATGCAGGCGGCTGGTTCGTCAAGACCTTGGACTCGCCGCTCTATGTCCACTACGCGGCGACGCCCCGCTTCGAGGCCGCCGAACAAGCGATGCTCGATGCCTTCGTGGCCGCAACGAGCGCCAGCGCACGGGCAAACCTCCGCGACCAGGCGCGACCGATCCCCTTCGCAAACCTGCGCTGGGTCGGGCACGGCCGCAAACAGCATGGCCTCGACGGCGCCCGCGACTAGCCGTTGACGGGCTCAAGCGCCTGTTGGACGCGTTCCCACGCCCCCTTCGGCTCGACATCCCATTCGACCGCGGCCGCGACAGCGCCGATTTGGGCGAAGAAGACATCGTCGCCGTCGCCCTTGGCACCAGCGATGAACGATTCGGCGATGCTGCGCTCGACGGGCTGACCGTTGGCGAGAGTCGCCGCCTCCTCTTCGACGGTCTTGCTCAGATCGAGCAAGACGCCCTCGACCTCGCCGAGGAGTCGTTCGTCGGGGTTCTCCGTCAGTAGATCGTCGATGTAGTGGAGCACCTCGCGAGCTCGTGCGCAGGCTGCCTCCAGCACTTCTCCTTCGTCATCGTGCACCTCGTCACTCCTCACCGAGGCGACGATCCCCGACGCCTCATGCAGCGCGGCGAGGCCCTTACGCAAAGCGTCGGCCAGCTGCTCGTCGAGCAGCGGCAGCGGCAACTCGGGCCAAGTCAGGACTTCGTCGGTCGGAAAGACTTTGTCGAACACTTTCACGCGGTAGGAGCCAACGACCCGCCCATCGCGCACGGGCGCCATGAGGAACCCGATGCGGTCGGCGAGCAGCGGTCGGCAGATCTCGGCGAGGGTATCGAGGCTGAGCTGCCAATCGTAGATCGTTTCCGCCTCGACCAAGACCAGGAAGTCGTCGCCCGGCCATCGGTACGAGTCGGCCTCGTTTGCGCGCCTGAGCACCTGGGCGCTGAAGTCCTGCTCCCTTAGCCGCTTCTCGAGCTCAGCTGCGATGCCTCGCATGCGCGCCTCGCCTCGCTCGTGAGCGACTCGCGCCGCGGCGCCCAAGCCTCCCCTCCCGGCGCCCTGCAGAGCCACGGCACTGAGTCGGTCGCCGACGACGCGCTCAGAAAGCACCGCGTGCAGATCCAGGAGTGTCTGGCGCAGGGCGGCAATCTCCTTTTCCGGCGGCTCGGCCAGCAGCCGCCAGCGCTCGGGCATGGCAAGCTCGTCGACCTGCTCGACCAGCTGCGGGATCAGCGGCGCGACAGGCTTACCCTCGAAAAGGCCGACGAACAGGTTGTTCGGGATCATCGTGCCAATGAAGCTGATCGGATCGCTCATCGACTCCTCGCCCTCGAACGGCCCGACAGAGTCGATCGTGACCGGTGGCGGCGCGAGACGGTTAGCCGCCTCGGCCAGAACGACGGCGTCCGCAACGAGCCTCCTCGAGGGTGCCTTACCACGAACCCAGGAGTCGCCGGCGCGGCGAACGAGCTGGGCAGTGTCGACGACGATGTCGCGCGCCGCGCGCACGTAGTCCGTCTCGGTCACCGAGGCGACAGCGGCGACTGCAGCGCGGCCGCGGGCACGATTCCAGGCGACTTGTGCCTCTGTGGGGAGGTAGCGGCGCTCGATCGCCTTATCCGCCAGCGGCACTCCCCCGAAGCCGGCCGTCTCACCGGTCGCATCGACGGCGCGGCAGACAGCAACCTCGGCCGCAGGAGCTAGCGCGAGCAGATAGCGGGCCAGTTCGACGACAGCGCCGTGGGGATCTGGTTGCGCCGACTCGGCGACGAATGCGTACTCCGCCTCCGCGGTAGCTCGGCCCCGGTCGTCGACTCCTAGCCGGGCGTTGCGCACCCAGGGGCGCTCACGTTCCAGCCGAGCAAGTAGGCCATCCACACCGCCCAGCTCATCGGCAAGGTTCCGAGCGAGCTCAGGCGCTGCCGCGTAGGCCGCCTCGAAAAGGCGGCGCAACTCCTCGATCGAGGCGCCGTCGGCGATGGCGGCGAGAGCGGAGGCTTCGACCCCAACCAATGGTCCGACCTCGCTGAGCGCCGCCAGCGCCGCGGCCGCAGCGTCGAGGTCGGCCCCAGCGAAAGCAAGCTGGAGCTCTGGGCCGATTCTCGTCAATAGAGACAAGCGCAGGTCGGCCGGCTCCAGCTCGCGGATGCGGGCCACCGCGCGCTGGATCGGCTCCGGAAAGAAATCGTGGTCGCCGCCGTGCAACGCGAAATGAGCGACAACAGCCACGTTCGTCGGGGCCGCTTCCTCCTCGAGGAAGATCTGATGCCACTGGACCGTCATCCGTCTGAAGCCGACTAGCCGCAGCGCTTGCAGCGCAGCGGCCAGAGCGACGGCGTCGGGCTCTTTCCGGAAGCGACTGACTACAGCGTCGATCGCGACCTCGTCGGCAACCGCCGTCTCGAGCAGCAGGCGCGTCAGGAACGCTTGTAGCGTCGCCGGCGCAAGCAGCTCGATGACGCGCCGCACGCTGTCGGCGAGAGTCGGCGGCGGCAGCCAGTGGATCTCGTTCATCGCGTAGCGCGAGCGCAGCTCATGCAGACCGCTGAGCGAGCCGTCGCGATCGCTGATCAGGTGCTCGGCGACCAGTCGCCCGAGCGCGCCTTTCATCTCGGTCGCGTTGGCACCCAGCGCTTGGCCGACGGCTCCGGAATCGAGCTCGGCGCCGAAAGCATCGGCGGTTGCGACGAGGGCCAACACCGCGAGTTCGAGCGCGCGCTGCTCGCGGACGCGGCGCTCGATCTGCGCCGCGACCGTCTGTTCGAGCCGCTCGCCCTCGGTCAGCAGGTGGCCGTACTCGAGGAGCAAACCCTCGCTCTTTTCGTAGGGCTCACGCCACTCGAGCCATGGGGTCGCATCAGCCGTCTCGAGCTCTCGCCAGATCCGCTCGGCCAACTCCTCGTCGAGGCGCGGTCGCACCTGCGCCGCTTGCGGCGCGCTGCGGACGACCACCACATCCTCCTCGCGGCAGGCGCCGAGCACGAGTGCGTGTGGCTGTTGGCGCAGTTCCTCGACCAAGTGATCGAACCCCGCCCGGTCGTCGCGGCCGACGTCATCGATGACGAAGCCGACGCTGGCCCCGGTCCCCTTCCAGCCCTTGATCAGTCGCACGAGTGGCGCCACGTCCTCGACCTGTAGCCGGCGGACGCGATACCACTGGACGAGGTGACGAGTGGCGAAGGCAGTCAGCCAGATCAGCGCTGACTTGCCGGCTCCGGACGGGCCGACGGCCAGCGCGAGCCGACGCTCGTCGAGCCCGACAGCGAGGGCGTCGGTGAGCTCCGGCCGCTCGAGCGGCAGTCCGGCGACGACGTGGCCGATGACAACGTCGACTCCGCTGAAGAAGCGCTCATCGTCGATCGCGGTCGAGAAGTCGACCAGTTCGGCAACGCCCGTTCGCACCGCCTCGTCGAGCAACGACGGGTCGACGGCCTCGCTGACGTTCTCAATCAGCTTGGAGACGTCGCCGACAGTCATCGCCGCTGGGTCGTTTGCCGGCTGCTCTCCATTCTCGTCGGCGAGATGCCCGAGCTCGGCCCGGAGGATGGCGTAGTGGGCGACGCATCTGGCTGGGGGAATCTGGAGACGTTCGGCCAGCAGCCCGACGACGGCGGGGGGCGAGGCTGGCATGACCAGCAGATGGGTGCGGCCGAGAAACTCGTCTCCGTCGATCAGGCCGGCGACAGCGGTCTTGATTGACTTCTTCAGCTCAGCACCGGCGATATCGGCGAGGGCTTCCTCGAGCCCGCTGTCTACGCCTCCGAGTGGCCGCTCGAGTACAAGTCCGCCGTGGGCGGCGGGGTCGGCGGCCAGGCGTTCGGCCAGGTGGCGCCACGCGTGCCTGAGTTCGCCGGCGCTGAAATCGCCGCGGTGAGCGCGGCGCGACTTGGCCTGCAGGTGCAGCCAGTGAGAGTCGAGCTCAAGCGACACGTCTTCGAGCCCCTCCGGGATCAGACGTCTGACCGGTAGCTCGCCGCGCCAGGCGCGTAAGGCGAGCTCGGTCGCGACCGCGTCTTGGAAGCGGAAGCCGCGCCCGGCATGGGAACCGCTACGGCTCCGTTCCCACAGGTCGGTCATGCCGCTAGCGTAGCGAACGTCTGTTCGGCGAAAGCAAATGGCGATTGGTCTCTTGCCGCGCCGAGAACCGCCCTTCGGGCACTCGGATCGACTTCGGACGGAATCTCGTCCGGAGTCCCTGCGACACTGAAAATAATGAACAATTACGCGCTGATCCTCATGCATGGCGACGGCACCGAGGAGCCGCGCACAGCCGACTTACCCCACGGCCTCCAGGTGGGTGAGACGTTCGAGCTTGACGGCACTCGCTGGAACATCGTGGGTACAACTGAGGCTGCGCGTGATTACGGTCTGCGCGCACTGGCTGCATTTGTCTGCCAGTCCGCTGCCTGACCGTCGCGGCTTTGCAATCCGTACCTGGTTTAGAAGGGCTTACTTAGATTTTCGCGAGGACTTCGAACGCGAAGGCGGCCGCGTTGGCTGAGGCCCGTTCCTGCCAACCCGCGGCATCGCTCAGATCCTTCGCGTCGAGTAGATCCGAGATCCCACGCACGACGAGAGCGCCGACTTTCTGGTTCGCGTGAAGCGCCTCCAGGTAGCCGCGCCCTTCCATCTCAACGGCGACTGCCCGATCGTAGTTCGTGCGAAGGAAGGTGTACGTATCGGAGCGCCTGGACGAGACGACCTGCTCCCCGGCAGCGATTGGGGCGACAACGACCGACGGTGTTTCCTTGCCGTTCTTACGGCGCGCTAACCAATCCCCGGACCCTGCCTCGGTCTGCGCGCGCTGGACCAAGGCGTAGCTCGATTTGCCGACGTTGGGTCGTGGGATGAAAATGTCGCCAGCCTTCCCGGAGTGGTAGCCATAAACCTCGGTTGCGGCGACGACGTCGCCTAGTGCCACATCCTTAATGCCGCCCGCGATGCCGACGAAGAGCGTGACGTCAGGATTGAAATGCTGTACCGCGCGCTCTGCCTCGAACGCCGCTCCGGCGTTGCCGGCGCCAATGAGCGCTGTGGCCACCGTCCAGTCCGTCGTCTCTGACTGGAATGTGCCAACGCGGTAGACGGTGCCGGCCTCATGGACTTCTTCGCGAAGGTCACGTAAATGAGCAAGCACGGCTTTCTGCTCAATCGCGAGCGCAGTCAAGATCACGGCCGTCTTCGCTGGCCGTGCTAGCTCGTGGGTTCTTCGCTCCGAGGCCTCGCGCAGCGCCTCCGAGCCCAGCCGATAACGAATCGTCGGTTTGACATCGATCGCGGTCAGTTCCAGTCCGCAGTCCGAGCAGGGATATTCGTCGCCGGCCTCGGTCGCGGCCTCACGCTCATCCGCCGGGTTGAGCATTCCGCACCGCGGACAAACGACGTACGGCTCGGCGACCAGGAGGTCTACTGGCGGCTGTGCGGCCACAGCGAGCGTGCGGGCGAGCTGCTCAGCACTTACCGCAAGCTCGCTCGAGAGCGCATCCGGTTCAAGCACGTCGCCGGCCCCGAGGTCGCGTAGCAACTCGTCGAGGCGGCTCGGCAGATCACCGAGCTCGGGCAGCTTCCTAGATAAGCGCTCGGATGCGCTGAAGTACATAAGTGACGATCTCGCGCGAGGTTGGAACCATGAAGTTGACCCGGCTCTCGTTGGCCACGATGATCAAGTGCAAGTCGTCCGGGAGCGGATTGGTGTCTCCGTTTGGGCTGACGCCGGCGAGCCAGTAGAAGTTGCCAAGTCGTCCGGTGCTCTCGTCCGCGATTGTCGCCAAAGCGCCGTCGATGGCCGCCTCGCCGGTTACGGAATCGCGGTAGGTCGGGCTCGCGGCCTCGATGCTGCGTCCACCACGACTGCGGTAGCCGAGGCGGTGTGGCCGGGCCTCAGGCGTCCCCGTCTGTGCCAGCTCGTGCAGGCGGCGGATCAGGGACTGGAGGTCGGTGGGGCTGAAGCGATCGAACTGAAGAAAGGGTTGGACGAGTTTCGCGAAACGCTGCTCGGCGGCCTGGTACTCATAACCCCTCCCGCCCTGGGTGATGTGCAGAGCGGCCGTGTTCGTCAAGAGATCCCAGCGGAAGGTCAAGAGGCCGCGGGTGACGACATGAATGTATGCGACTAGCTCAACGGTCCGCCCTGACGCATCGACCTCGACACGGTCGCGGCTCGGCTCTCGCTCGCGATACTCCCGCCGCTCGACAGCGGAAATGGTCACGAACCGGCCGTCCTCGATTGTGATCGCCGACAACGCCAAGTCTTCCGGGAGGACAAGCGGCAGGCGCGCATCGAGAAGTTCGGCCACGCCCGCGACGGCGAGTTGCGTGCGAAGCGTGGCGGGATCCTTCCAGTCGTCGACGAGGGCGTCGCCACCGTTGTAGAGGAAGACATGCTGTTTCGACCACGGCTCGACCTCGTCAAGGAAGTCGACGATGGCGACGATGTCGATCTTGCCGTTGGCGAAGCTCTCCTCAAGACGCTGGCGCAGGTCGGCGCGGCTGCCATACTTCGCGATCTCGTGGCGGGCGAGAAACGCGCGGACCCGATCGAGCCGCAGGGCGAGTAGAAACGTTAAGAGCGCGCGTTGTTCCTCGCCCAAGCTTCCTGGGACCGACGGCATTGACATAGGTTAGCGCCGTCTGGCACAAGATCTGCTCGCTCCGTCCAGCCTAGTTCTGAAGCCGCGTACGTACGCTGTCTCTCGTGTCAGACGCGACGATCGACAGAATCAGCGACCGGTACGCCCACGTCATCGGGCAGGCAGACCGGCAGTTCGTTCTGCAGCTCGAGACCTACATCGACGCACTCGACAGCGAACGGCGCGTCCGCCGGATCCTCGCGAAGTTATGCGAAGAAGCTGAAAACGCGCTGACTTCCTTCGCGCAGAGCGACCGTGATTTGGTGGCCGAGCTGGTTTCGATCCGGAACCGTCTGGCGGCTGACGCGCCCGACATCGACGTGGCCGCCGATCCGCCGGAACCGCGAGATCCACTCCGACGGCGCGAGTGGATCATGGAGACGCTGAGCGGCTTCGATCTGGTTGCCGCCGGCGATGACGAGATTGGCTTCTCGCCCATGCCTTACTACTCCACGGCCAACCCTGGCCGGACGCAGCAGCTCGTACAGATCCTGCGGGGCCGGGTGCACGTGGCGGAGTGGGGGGCGCAGTTCGGGCGAGGGCCGCAGCCCGCTCAGAAGCTGCGCGACGACCTGGCGCACTATGGGATCGAGATCGAGAACGTGCAAGCACGTTACGCCGCAGTGAAGCGGAGGTTTAAACAGCAGGAGTTGATGCTCCCGGGCCTCGCCGACGAGCGCCTTCGGCTCTTCGTCAAGAGCCTGAACCCAGAGCCGTTTCTCATCGATCCGAACGAGGACGAGGATGTCTTCATGGAGCGCGCTTTTCGACATGTCCTCGACGAGATGGGCGATCGCGGGATCCTGCGACGCGCGGCCGAGGGCCAACAATTGACGCAGGAGGAGCAGCAGTCGTTTGACCGCGTCGCTCAGTTCCTCCGCGGGGAAGTCGAACGGCTCCACGCCGAGCTCGCCGACAGACTGAGATTGCAGCAGCGGTCCGTATCCGGGCAGCTCACGAGAAAGGTGAAGGGTGTCCCCGTATGGGCGGCGGGAGCGGCTGGGGCGGCACTCATCGGCGCCGGGGCGCTTGCTGCTGCGAGCTACGCAGGGCACTGGTTCACTGACCATTCGCCAGACAAGCCGGCCACTACGGGCCGCAAGACTCCGCTGAAGCCAAGTGGGAAGCCAGCCCCGACGAAGCAGCCGCGGACGACCTCGAGCCGCTCCTGAAGCGGACGTGGCGTGCCGCTTCACGCCACGCCACACATTGAACGAGTGACTCAGCTTCGGTGCTCTTCAAATGACGCGACGAAATTTTGCCCAAGCTTTTGCCCACCCCAGCTGATTTCAGCTGACCTGAGATGATGCCGGGTCGCTCAACGAAGCGGCCACTCTGTTGCCGGACTTAGCAACAGGCGACTAGGCACACTGATGACATAGCGATTCGCTCGCCGCTCGGTTCCGACCCTTAGTGACATAACCAGAGAGTTGCTGTCTAGCTCGTCGCCGAAGTCCGCTGACACGAGTTTGCTGCTGTTTCCGTCAATTTGCGCGACCGGCCGGCCCAACGGCACGTTGACTTCTGGCAGGCCCCGCGAGATCATGGCGGCCGTCAGCGAAAGGAGCCTTGGCGTGCCGGTTGTACGCGAAGCGACTGCAGAGTCCGCAATGAGGCGGCTGGCTCCATGCTCGTGGGCGCCTCTCCAGGCCGTTACTCCGGACCTCGGGCTCCCGAACTTGCTAGCTCTGTCTAAGACGATGGGAGTGATATCCACATGCGTCGAGCACTTGTCCTCGCAACTGCTCTTCTAACACTCGGGTCATCAGTTGCAGGTGCGTCATACGCACCTGGCCGCAGTTCGGAGGTGCTGCCACAACTGCGCCAGAACCTCCCGGCGGCCGCGCTACCCACAATCTCCCTCGGCGAAGCGATAAGCGTGCAACTGAACAAGGCGATCGGCGCGCCAGGCGTCGCCCGATTTGGGATTACGCCTAATTCCTATGCTGAAGCGCGCCGTCTCGCCAACACAAGCGTGGGTACCTTCTACCTCGTTCCCGGAACCCGTGGGGCGTGCATCGTTACTCTATTTGCCGCTTCCTGCGGCGACCCCGGTGCGTCCGACCAGCCGATGCTTGCACTTGCTCGGGCACCGGCAGCGGGTGACCCATGGGTGGGCGTGGGTATCGCGACAGCTGCGACCGAGCGCGTCACGTTCCCCAGCGGTTCGGGTGTCGCACCTCTGTCAGTCTCGGAGGGACTATTCCACATCCGTTTACGCGTTTCGATCAACCCGGCGACCGGAACCCCCGAGGCCGCACGCACGCCGATCAAGGCTGCGGCGTTAGGTTATGAGTCCGGAGCCCGGCGTGAGTCCGGCGATGATCCAATAGTCGAACAATGGTGTACGCACTATTCGCCCACGTATGCCATCTTCTGGATCGTCCAGCAGAGCGAATCGTGGAAGTGCTACCAGTACAGGGATATTGCCCCTGTATTTTACAAAACGACTAGCGTTGCTATTCGCACCCAGAACATCCTCAGCTACCAAACAGAAACAAATTGGTTTTTTCTTAACTACCTAAACAGCGACGATTCCATTTACTCCAGTTCGCTGCAATGCTGCGCGTACGGCAGTACGGGAGGATCCGGAGGACAGCAGAAGAAGGCGGCGTGTAGCACGTGGATCGAGAACGGTTGGTTGTATAGCTGGGACATGTACTGCACAACGTGGTGGGATTGATGCCTTTTCTCTCTAGCTATCGCCTCTTCGCGGCCGGCGACTCCGCCGGGCCGCGAACCCGGCGCACGGGCATCGGCAAGGGGCCGTCATGGCTGTCGGTCCGGGAGACCTTCAAGCGGGTTAGCGCCTCAGCGGGAACCTTAGGAAGGCCGTCGCTTGCGCGCATCCCCTTCGCGGATGGCGATTCGGGATAGAACGTAACGTCATTGCGGTCGATGGACATGTACTGGTAGATGGCTCGTGACGACGCAGCCCTCTGGGCAGGAGTCCAATCCGGGGACGCAGAGGCTTTCGGGCTCCTCTTCGAGCGCTACGGGAAGGTGATCTACGCCTACTGCTTCCGCCGCACGGCCGACGCGGACCGTGCTGCCGACCTCATGTCGGTCACCTTCCTGGAAGCGTGGCGTCGTCGCGAGGTCGCACTTCACGGCGATAAGGTGCTGCCGTGGCTGTTCGGCGTCGCCACCAACGTGCTCCGGAACGAGCGCCGCGCCCGTCGCCGCTACCAGGCGGCGCTCGATCGCCTGCCCGCTGCCCTCGACGAGCAAGACTTCGCCGAGGAGGCGACAGACCGGCTCGACGGCGAGCGGCAAATGCGCAAGGCCCTCCAACTCTTCAAGCGTCTCCCCCGGGGCGAGCGCGACGTGTTCGTGTTAGTCGCCTGGCAGGGCCTTTCCCCTGAAGACGCCGCGGACGCGCTCGGCATCTCGGCGGGCGCTGCACGGACACGCCTCTCGCGCGCACGGAAGCGTCTAGCGCATCTCACCTCGACAGAAAGCTCGGCGAACTCAATGACGACGAATGGAGTGTTGCCATGAACGAGACGATCCTCACACCGCCGGAACCGCCTCCGCTCGACTTCGAGCGCCGTCACGCACACCTGCTCGAGGAGATCGCCCGGCCCGGCACGCGCACGAGCCGCTCTTTCCGCTTCTTGCCGCTCCGTCGCCGCCTTGCACTTGCCGCTGCTCTCGTCCTCGCGCTCACTGGCGTTGTTGGCACCGCCTTCGCCGTCGGCACGCGTCTCGGCGACCTCGATTCGTTTTTCGAGTTCTTCGATATGAAGGCGAATGATCCGAGCATTCCTCGCCTGATCGGCGACCGAGCCGTGGTCACGCGCGGCGAGGACTGGGCGTTCGTCGCCTGGAGGAGCACGCGCGGCCTCTGCACATCACTCGTGTTTCCCGAGAACCAAGGCGGGACAAGCTGTGGGATCCCCGTCGTCGGCGCTCCTCGGGCAGAGGGTGCTCCCGAACACCTCGTCATCGGAGGCGCGCACCAAGGACGACCGGACGACGACGTCTGGTTCAACGGTGTGGCCGCCGCGAATGTAAGCCGCGTCGAGGTCGAGCTAAACGATGGCGGCAGTGTGCAAGCACGGGTTTACGATGCTCCCGCTGCGCTCGGACTCGATCTCAAGTTCTTCCTCGTCCGAACTCGCCCTCCAGAGAACGGCGCGCCGAAGGTGGGAGCTCCCGAACCACCTTTCCGCGCCTTCAGGGCCTACGATGCGGATGGCCGATTGCTTGAGCGGTTCGGCCCGTCAACCCCGCAGTAAGCGCCCGCGCCGACGAGGGGTCGGATGTCCTTCGGCCTTGACTGCGAGGCGCGAGGCGGAAGGCGTGTCGCCGCCGGTTGTGTTCCAGACGGACGCGGGAATGTCGAGCCAGGAACCTGGCTCTTTTGCCCGAACTTTTGCCCACCTGGGGTGATCTGAGCTAACTTGAGCTGACCCCGAAGTCGCGTAACCGAGTGAAGATGTCGTTGCCTGATCCAGCAACAAGCGACTGTTAACCGGAGGGTTGTTGGTTCGAGTCCAACCCGGGGTGTCGAGACAAAGCCCGCTTAGCCGGGCTTTCTGTTTGGCAGAGGCGGCATCGGACCACCTTGACTGCAAGCAGAAGTGCAAGCAGAACGACTGGCGGTGGGCGTGAGCTCGAGGCCTCTGGTCTCGCGCTCGCCCGCCTCTTCACGTCGTTCGGGAAGATCCTCGACAGCTAACCTCGCTTGGTGGGTGATTTCGAGCCGGAAATCCGACCGCGTGAGCTTCCTGCAGACATTGCGGCGTACCGAGCACGACACGAAGAGGAGTTGCGGCCAGTCGAAGGTCTATTGGGGCCACGCCTCGAAGGTCATGTCCTCGTCTACCAGATGGCAATTGACGCGCTCATTGAGGCTCACAGGAGACTCGCGGACGCGACCGACATTGATCTTTCGGCTGAGACGCGATTCGTTGCGCTCTGGGAAATGTCTGGTCGATGCCTCGGGCTGGCGAGTGCGCTGCTCGACCAGTTGCGCCGCGGGTGGACGGCGGAGACGGTCGGAACGATGCGCGTGCTCCATGAGGCCGCGAACCTTCTCGTTACGTTCGTCGAAGACGAAGACGAGACGCTCACGCGAAGATGGTTGCGCGGAGGAAGGATCGCGCCGCGCGAGGCTCGTGAACGAGTCGGTGAATTTCAGGAACGGGCTGCCGAACTTGCCCGAGCAGTCGGAGTCGAGATCGAAGGCGACATTGAAGAACTGGGCCGTGAGATCTATCGCATCTTGACGCGCGGCGCACACAACGATCGCGAAGGGTTCGCCGAGTGCGTCTCAGGCGATACGCGAGCCTTTGCGTACGGCCCACACCCAGATGTACGGGTTCGAGCGGTGTACGTGGACTACGGGGGCGAGCTTATTGAGCAGATCACGATGGACGTTGGCTCCACGCTCGCGAGATTCTTCGGGCGTGAGTTCTACGACCAGACCGTAAAGCCGTTGATACGGGCGATGCACGTAATTCGGGACGACATGCCAATCGACGCGAATGTGCGAAGGGCGTGGGGCTACTAACTTAGGGCGAAGCCCTAGAGCGTTGTGCCGTAGCGGTCGGCGAGAGCGTTCGCCTGGTCGACGTCGGCCTTCTCGAGACACGACGTCCCAGATTCACGAAGTGGCGGATGAGTCTCGTTGTCCTCGACCCAATCCCCTTAGACCTCCGTGCTCGTGTGAACTCGAGTCAGGGAGTACCCTGGACTGAACGTCGGGCAGCATCTATCTTTCTACTTCGCGTCGGCGTTCAGGAGGCAGGGACCCCGAGCCCGGCCCACCGCAGAGTACCGTTGTCGGCGTGACCCTGCACGAGGCGATGGTTGAGGTTCTCCGCGCGCACGTCGGCTGGATGAGTCGGGACGAGATCGCCCGCGAGATCGCCCGTCGCGACCTCTTTCGCCGTCCGAGCGACGGCGCACACCCGCCGAGCGACCAGTTGCGGCTGCGGGCGAGGAAGCCGGAGTACCAGCATCTCTTCGAGTGCAGCGACGCCGCCTGCACGAGGATCCGGCTCCGGGACGGAGCCCAGATCGCATCGGGCACGGCGGCAGGGAAGCAGTCGGCGGTCAGAGCGCCCGGCGAGCCCCTTTCGGCCCGAGACACGGCCGCTAAGACGGGCGAGCGTGGCTCTGACGATGCCGTTGCCTGGTACGAGGAACTGCGCGAGCAGCACCGGCCGTCCCGGCTGTGTGTCCTCCTGATCGCGGAGTCGCCCCCTGATCCGGGGTCGGGTGAGCGCCGCTTTTTCTACTCGCCAGCGCTCACGATCGACAATCTCTACCGGGCGTAGCTGAGGCTGTTTACGGAGAGCGCGGAGACGTCAACTTGCGCGACAAGCCGGCAGTGCTCGAGCGGCTCAAGGAGGACGGCTTCTGGCTCATTGACGCGGCGGAGCATCCCATCAACAACGAGACGCCGGTGGCGCGCGTGCGTGAGATCGCCGCGGCCGTCCCGCGCCTAGTCGAGCGTTGCCTCGAGCTCGCTCCGGAGACTGGCGTAATCGTTTGCCACGCGAAGGTCTACGCGGCTGCGGCACCAGCGCTGCTGGAGGCGGGCGTGAACGTCCTCCACAACGAATCCATCCCCTTCCCGCTCGGCAACTGGCGCGCCCAGTTTGTCTCGAGGTTCAGACGCGCGCTCGGTGCGGCGGAGTGATGTATTCGCCCTCGCGGCTGACGGCGAATGGGCGATGGCCGTGAGGCCGGCCGATTGCAAGCGCTCTGCAAGCGGTGGGCTCCTTCTGGCTGGCGCGCCGGCACCCCTCGCTCGAGCACACGGGCGGCACAATCGCCCGAATCACGCCGGTTGGCCGACAGCCGCCGGCACGGCGCGGGCCGCCCTCAGGAGCTGTTAACCAGGGGGCGGAGCAACCGGCGACCGTTACGTGGGCAACCCGAAAGGCCCCGTAGCCAGAGGAGCCGCGGCGTTCGGGTTATGTGAGGCTGGGAGCACTCTCAAGGCCGTTATCCATCAGGGTTTCTCCTTCCACCGGGGCCCGAGACGAGCCGGCCGGGATTTCCTAAACTCGTATTTCCTAAACTCTCCGCGGCCCTTCCGTCGACACTGTCTGACGGTATCGAAACGTGGCTACGGTATGTCCGGAATGAGCGATTCGGCGGTAGGCGTCGTCCATCGGCACGGGGGCTATGTGCACGCTCATCCGCACGCTCGTCCGCATCGGCATCTCCGACGCCTGCGCC